>JACKZZ010018495.1_pt1 | contig 12933 bp, 7 predicted proteins | sample 8027871 | NCBI WGS metagenome assembly JACKZZ01 (sample SAMN15724774, study PRJNA655200) | protist metagenome | isolation source: fluorescence activated cell sorting (FACS) single amplified genomes of... | place: USA: West Boothbay Harbor, Gulf of Maine | collected 2000-07-19
AGATGGCTTTGCTATGCGGCTTCTCTTGCGAAACTGCACTACACTACAACCTGCAATTTGTCATGCGTGGTTCCCAAACCTCAAGGTTTGTGTTGCAAAATCCCAATCTTGACTCTGGGCGGGTGGGGACATTTTACAAATGATAACACCGGGTCCGTGTTCAGTTCCAGATCCGCTTGTTCTACTTCCGGCGAGGTCGGCCCCAGCACCTTTGCAGCCTCCGCTGCCGTGCAGCAGAGGCACAACACAATTCCGAGGATCAGGAGCAAGGCGGCGCAAATGCCGCCGCCAATCGCCAGCGGCGCCGCCAGCCCGTCACCGGCTTTTATGGAGTAGAGAAAAAAGTGTTGAACAGTTGTTTACAACTAAACATCGCGTTCTTGCCGAGCCCGCAACAGAGATGCGCTGTTCTTTGAAGAGCGGGATATTAAGCCTGTAGTGCTCAAAGAAGTTTGTAAAAAAATGCAGCTTTCCGTCTCTTCCCTTATAATCCCCGAATAATCTCATCTATTCTTACATCAGACTTTTCTTGTCATGCAGACCAAACCTGGGCTGCAGCTGGATTATCTCTTGCGAAAATGTGCAGTATTAACTCCAACACTGTTTTTCTTGGATAGCTTCGACCGCTTCCTCAGTAGCGTTAGTGGTAGACTCGTTAGACGCGTTCGTCCCCCCGCCACCGAAGATCACCTCCTCCACTTTCGAGTGACCCCCGGTAGCGATGTGCGTCTCGGTAGTGGCATTGGTGCAACACGTTGCCTCGCAGTCCGTCATGTCCGGCAACGAGAACAAACTATTCGTGACATTTAAATCGCCAGCAGCCCGACAGAGTTGGCTGCTGTCACCAGTGACATTGTAGCCTGGCGCACTGCAAGCCCCTCCGAGAACTCCACAGGTGGGAAGGCACGCTTGCGCACCGTCCACACCGGGGATGTCCGTTAACACGTAGGCGGAATCAAAACACTGCGCACAGTCCTGCTGACCATCTCTATGGCACGTTTGCGATTCCTCAGCCGGTTTCGGTTCACCGTTGGCGCACTCGCACTCGAAAACGTGCCTTGTTGGCGTGCCTGCGGTCGTGCAACACGTCGCCTCGCAGTCGGTCGCGTTCGGCAACGGAAATAAAAGGGTCGTCATGTTGACGTCGAGCTCATTCCCCGCCCGACAGAGTCGGCTGCTGTCACCAGTGACATTGTAGCCTGGGGCACTGCATGCCCCGTTAAGAATTTCACACGTGGGGAGGCACGCTTTCCAGTCCATACGAATGAACGTTAGAACGTAGCCGGGGTCAGTACACTGCAAACAGTCTTGCTGGCCAGGCTCGTAGCACGTAGACGTGGTTTCAGCCGGATTCTTCCTACCATGCTGGCATTCGCAGACCGGCGCCGCAAGGACGCAGCTTCGCGCACCGGGGGCGCCGGGGACGTCGCTGTCCGAGAGGTTGTAGTCGGGCTCAGTACATTCATAGCAGTCTTGCTGACCATCGGTGAAGCACGTCGCGGAGCCAGCCGGATTCTTCGTACCATGATCGCATCCGCAGACCGGCGGCAGGCGGCACTGTTTCGCACCGGGGGCATTGGGGACGGGCCTTTCAACGTAGTCGGTCTCAGTACAGAAATCACAGTCTTGCTGGCCATTTTGGTAGCACGTAGCCGTGGAGTCGGCCGCCTTCATCGTACCATCGTCGCACCTGCAGGTCGGCGTGGCCGGGGTGCCCGTCCCGGCTGGAAGGCACTGCTGCGCATCGTCGATGTGCGGGATAGGTGCTAGTGCAAAGCCGTTATAGCAACTCATACAGTCTTGCTGATCATTTCGGTAACACGTATTCGTGGAGTGGGCCGGATTCTTCTGACCATTATCGCACTTGCAATTTTCAGGCGCAGTCGCAGTCTCGTCTGCGCACCCTGCCACCTGAAGTTCAGCACCTGACTGGCTGCAGTAGAACGTTGCAGTGCCGCTTCCCAAGCAGCTTGCTGACCCGATTTCGACGGGCATTGAAGTCGCTTCTGCCTCATTCTTCCCTGGCAGCATCCGAGAATCGCTCAGCCAGGTTTGCCAATTACCCGCGGAAAAAGAAATCGTTACCCTGTTGTGAGATTTTATCAGCAATTTTTTTAGCCTTCGTTCATCATTATCTTCCTAGGAAGAGAAAATGGCATGCTGATGATTTGATCGAGCTGCGCTCGGCACTGCTCGTGTTCCCTCCCTCCGCCGCAGCGCGGCTGGAATGGTACAATACCAATAGCCTGCCCTGATACAATAGCGAGAAGAAAACCGCTGAGTGAGGCTAGGGCTTTTCGACATTCAAGCTTGGAGCGCCAACACTTTCGGTCGCCGGGCTCTTCTAGTTCATCGATTCGGGGTCGGTAGGTCGGTCAAGCGGACACAGAAAAACTGACAATATGTGTGGCCGCGCGGATACAAAAGAACGAAAAGCACAAGGATCGTCTGGTGCTAAGAATATTCAAATTTACATATTATAAAAGAGCTTTACTTCTCGTAAAACCCGCCGGCATTTGTAGGCGGCTTGCAGCCCGTCGTACAACAAACAGACTCGCTATGGAGAGAAAAAAGTTTGTCACAATGACAGTCTTGCAGGCTTTGCATCACAAATTTTTTTAGCATCACATCAACTTTTCCTTGTATTGCAGAAACACCAGAGAAATTCCGTCTGGAGTTTGGCTGTAATGCATAGTTACGCATGGCAGAAAGTTTTGTATTGCAAAAATACTCATGATGAATGATCGTGACGAACTTTATTTTTTGTTTGATACTCGCATTGAGCATCCGGGAAAGTGCTGCCGAAGGCAACGTCGTCGGACATAGTGTCGTCGCAGAAAACCTGCGAGCTGTCTGACGTCCGCACCAGGTACGCGCCCGTGCTGTCGGCCGTGGCTCTACACTGGGTCATCCCCTCACAGGTAGGCCAACAGACAGTCACCGGCTCATCCTCGGTGCCAAGATTCCTCAATGCGTAACCGTGACTGCATTCGGCACAGTCCTGCTGCCCATCGTCCCGACAGGTAGATGCGGTGTCAACGTTGCGCTTTTCTCCATTCGAACACTGGCAAACAAACTGGTTATCCTGGTCACCGATGACAACAGCATCGGTTGTTCCGCTCTTGATTTGGGCGCACACTGTGTAAGCACTGTGGACGGCGGCATTGTGTGGCGGCGCCCATTGCGTACGGTATATGTTCTCATCTGGCTTCATGGTCGCGTCGCGTAGCCAGCAGCCTTCGGCCAGATCGGTCCCGTTTCCGCGTCCAGCGGACATGGCCTTGCACCAAGGTGTGATCCGACACCACGCCATACAAAGGAAGTAGCCCATCCCAGGTCCGTCGGGAAGATATTCCCACGTGTAGTCCTCTCCAGTCTTTGGCACGCCGGTAACCTTCTTCACCGTGGTGTTTTCACCAGGAGTGGCCGGATCCGGGAGGGTAATCTCCGTCACCGTAACCTGTACCTGTCCTGTTTCTGCATCCTGGTACACAATGCTCTCGGAGGCGTTCTGGTAAAGGCCTTGATTCACTTTTGCGTTACCGAACATGGAGCCTCCGTGTGGGGATTTGCCTCCAGCACTAGACGGCCAGTCCAGGAAAAGACCGAAGTCTCCTTCTTTGCACTCCTCGAAGACTTTTTCGTCCGCACTGTCGGTTAACACAGAACACGGAACACCCGACTGGATGTCGTCGCTGTTTGAGAATTTGTACCCTCCTTGTGCCAGGTCCTCGTGGCTGGTAGTATCGACGAAATCGATTTCTGTGGGGGACCCTGAAAAGAGGCGGCAGGCGGGGCCTACCGATTCCTTCGCATGGTCTCCGACTTGGCCGTTTCCGTAAAAATCCCAGTTTCGGTCATTACTGTACCACGATGCGTCCTCGACGGGGGTCCGCCCCGGGGCCTTGTTATAGTATGTCCAGCCGGTGCAAATCACTTCCGGCACGTGATTCTCATCTGCACCACCATCCTCTGGTTTGATTTTCTCGCCAGTGCGGCTTGAGAACTTGGGCCACGCGGTATCAGAATGAAAAATGCCCCCACCCCCGATCTTGAAAGCATTTGTATTGCAAACCTTTCCAAATGAAACATTCGCCCTCTTGCACCAATCAGCATCACAGGTTTCCAATCGTGAATGGCGAAAATTTGTATTGCAAAAGACTCCAGCACGAGCGGCGCTTGTCATGCAAGCGATGCGATACACGCCTAGACTCTGCATCAGAAAGATTCGTACTCCTTTCATGCATGACAAAAAGTTTTCATTTGGAAACTTCGCATCACAAATTTTTGCAATTTGAGGGGTGGGGGGCACTTTTCACTGTAATACGCGGCACACACGGCCGCACACTGTGTGGCGTTGACGAGGTTTGGCCCCTCGAGGGTTTTGTCCTCGGCCGGAACGGTCGCCGCACCGACAAGAGTGTAGCCCAATGTATCATCGCCGCCGAAATTTCGTTCCGGGGTCCACACGTCAAAGTCTAAAATGACAGTCCCGTTGAGTAGCTTGTTGCGCTTGGCCTCCTCACCGCAAATTGTGTCAGAAACGACAGAGACTTCTAAGCCCTGTCCTGCCTCTTCCCGCTGTACAAGGGATGCCTGTGTCACCGAGCCGCTATGTACCTCGTGGTGGCGCGAAGAGGTCAGAAGTCCCGCCGCTTCTACGTCAGGAGGAGATGAAGGACCATTTTCATCTGCGTCGGTGAATTTCCGAGTGCTCTCGCCTGTGGTCCCTTCCCGCACGACAGCTGCTGTGTCGTGTGCCGCTTTCTTGGTTGGCACTGGCAGCTGTTCTACTTCCGCGGTTGTTGTATCATCATGCAGTAAAAACTCGGTGTCGTCGCGTTGCTTCGCACGGTTCACAAGTGTAGTCAATCCAGTGCCCCTTGCTCTCAAGGCGGCAGTACGGGAGGGTGCAAAAGTTGCGAGAAAAGCGCTGCTGGCTCCGCGACGGGCCCCTTGTAGTTGTTCCCGATTGCTGGGCCGCTTGTTCATCAACTCGCTGCTTTCTAGTGCCCCCGCGGTGAATTCTTGTTCAGATTTTTCCTCTACTGGTCGACCTTGTGACCCGTCAGGACCCTTCTGCGACGTGCTCCTTGTTGCGGACCCTACTGCATCATTGCTGGTTGTACCCGTGTTCGTGTTGACCGCGCGAGCCACGATGGTGCGCTTTGAACGCGGCGAGACCCCGCCGGGCTTTCGTACCACGGTGAAGGCGGCCACATGGTCAAGCAATAAATTTGCCTCGAAAAAACCTAATGTGGCTGTCAACAGGAATACAGATACACTACCCGCCTTACTAACATTTGCCGTTCTAGTAGCAGGAGGCGCTGTGCCGGCGGTTGACATCATCGGAGAGGCGCTGATCATGCCCCCATCTCGCGGGCGGTTTGACGATGTTCTGGCCATCGTTCTGAAGAAAGCTCCGGAAACGAAACGCAAGTATCGGCAGTGGGTCGGTGGTGGAGACCGGGAGTTCCTGCCGTCGCTTCGACTTGGACCCCGTATTTCTCGCCGGCGTCGGATGCGAACTTTGGTTTTGCTTTTGGTAGTTACGTTTTTCAACAAATAGAGCGCGAATAAAAAACTCGGTAGTACCAAGAGTAAGGGTTTAATACGACGGGGGAAATTTCTACAGCTCGGGTATTTTTGAGAAGGGTCGTGAACTCGCACTTCACTGGTGGTATGTGGTTTTCATGTAAAACAAAACTGAAAATTCTCGATAAGGTAACTACTTGCTGCACACAGGAACCGTGGACGAGGGCAGAAAGATCACGAACGAAGGAAACCGAAAACCGGGCTTAAGTAAGTAGAAGTACAACTCTACCACGCGTTAGACTTAAGTACTTTACTTTTCTGAACGACTGTACGGACGAAAAGATAGAACGAATGGCAAAGCGAAAACATGTTGAAGATACGTCTACAACGACTAGTACCTCCAACGATAAGAGGCAGGACGACCTTGCAGCAAACGAATACGAAACTCAACAGCACGGGAAACATGCACGGGAAGCATATTAGACAAAGATTGGAAAACCACCAGTATCGTATTCATTACGAAGAAACGCGACATCAACAGACGAAGAACGAACCGAATCTGAGTCTTGTCTTTTCCTCGTCTATTGCTCGTACTCCTAGCGAGCAAGAAGCGCGAAAAACGCCTGAAAAACCCACACTCGGTGCAGTAATGCAGAGACAGAGGATAGCCTTAGCCTTGATGTTCGGTAGCTACAAATTGTATCAAATGCACGAACCTTTTTTAATGCACAACATCGGAGGACAAAGGGGATTGTACATCATAAAACTGGCACGGTCATTTGCCAAATCCTGCAGAATTAATTTGGGGTCGTCGAAGGGGATTATATCAAGAAACTCTATTTTGACTGCAAATTTTAAAGGTGACCGGCATCGCATGGGTTATCGCTGCTGCTGTAGATGAACTGGTAAAAACCTAGTACAAGTATCGGCCTGATGTAATCGAAAAGCTGCACTTGTTTCGGAGCAGTGCGAAATTTCTGGACGTGCCATTCCCTTGAAAAGCCCGGCAAATTTTAATTTCACGTTCCATGGGGGGTTAACGCAAAATTTTTTTTCAAAATTCTAGTGCCCGCACTCACGCTCTTAAGCGTGTAGCCGGAAAAAATACATAAAAAGTTAAACAGAATGTCAAAACAACAACAAAACGCCCATGATAAATGGTCCTCTTCCTCACTTCTTTTCTTTTTTTCCCGCCGTCTTGCGTTGCTTGTGTTTCTTCGGGGGGATGTGGGGCGTGAAGCCGGACTGTAGCTGCACTTGCTCGACCGGGCCATCCAGATCCATTCCCTTCCAGGTGCTCAGGTCGATGGACATCCGCTTCTTCTTCTCCGTGGGTGCCTTCGCCTGCACAAACGCGCTCCACATGTCCGCGTGCTCGGCCTCCCCGCTGATGTGATACAGCTGCCGGACCAGCTCCAGATCCGCCCCATCCAGTTCCAGCTCCGCAATGTCACTCTCGGAAAGCTGCACCCGCGGTGCCTGCATCTTCTATCCGACGGAAAAACTTTCTCGCCTCTTTTGTTCCCCACATCGCCAACATATATTAGTCACGGCATCTTCATCATCTTTGAGCTGATCGAACTCAAACAACATTTACATGGAGGTTGTGCACATGCTACATCGCGACTATCGTACACACCTCTAGCGTGTATTTGCATCGCAGCATCAGCAGGGTATCGTACGTTGCATGTCGTATGTTCAAACAAGCAGAATCTTCAGAATCCAAAAAATCATGATCATATCTCCGCTGGTTGCTCGCATGGTTTTATGCTTTATGTACAAAAACCGACCTGTGAGGACTAGCCACACGCCAGAATCAGGTCGGTCTTCAATCGTCCTTGCATCCTCAAGCACACAGATTCATGACTATGTTCCCTGCATGATGATAGATTCTATCAATGTAAATGCCCCTTCGAAGATGCTCTAATGACACGGTGGGGAACCGAAGAGCCGGTGGCTTTTGAGCGGTGCGGTGGATAAGTTACCCGTCTTGGTCAGGGAGGACTGCTGAAACTCCTTTGAAGCGTTCCGGCGCAGGCGCGTGGCGATCTTTGCGGCCGCGGCCGCGGAGAAGCCCTTCGCCTGCAGGGCGCTCTCGGTCTCCCCAAACGACACCATCTGCGGGGTGGTGGCGGTCAGATGGGCGTCCACGTGGTCGTTCCCGTACTTGTCGCGCGCCAGATTCTGGAGAAATTCCCGCATCCGGCCCACGCGCTCGGGGTCCCCGGCGAAGTCGAATCCGAACACCGACATGGCATACACGTCCGCCTCAGCCTCCGCGGGCGTCAAATCGTCTTCGTCGTCGACGAGGGGAGAGCTCACCTGCTCCGCCAGCGTCTTGGCGTAAGCGGGGGTCAGACCCGCGGAAAGGAAGGCCTTCTCCGCGTCGCCGAAGTCCATCAAAAACACGGCTTCCAGGTTCGGGTCCTCCGCCGGCTTCGGCGCCTCCGCTTCCTCGCCGGCCACCGCGGCCGCGGCGCCGCAGCAGCAGCACGCCAAAACCACGCCCAACGCGATCAATGCCAGCAGGGCCCCGAGGCCGCCGATCAGCGGGGCCGCCAGACCGCCGTCCGCGTCCTCCGTCGCTGCAGCGGACGATCCATTGGTGCCGTTCGGCGGCGACACAGTCGAGTTCGTGCCCCCACCTCCTTGCTCCCCTGAATTGTCGCTGTCGGGTTCCTTCAGTTCCTTGCAGACCGTGAACGCGGAGTGAACAGCCGCACCCTTTTCCCAATCTCCTGGGTAGATGTTTTTTCGTCCGACCGCCGTGCGCATCCAGCAACCGTCCCACCAGATTTCCACGTCCTGAAACTGGCCCGAGTCATGTTTTGGTCCATGCCCCGCGGTCATGGCCTTGCACCAGGGCGTGATACGGCACCACGCCATGCAGAGGAAGTAGCCCTGCCCTGGGCCCTTCGGCAGATTTTGCCAACTCTCGCCGGGGGTCGGCACGTTCGAGAACTGGTTAGCGCCGTCTGCGCTGGTGGACATTTCCACCTTCACCATTCCCTCTTGGAATACACCGTCTTCGTTTTGGCAGCTGGGGTTGTGCTCGTCATCTGAGTTTGTAGAATTGCTGCAGATGACCATGTTACCGTCTGTGGCAGCCTGGTAATTTCCCTGGTGTACCTCGGGCGCCCCCTTCATAGCACCTCCGTCCGGGCTCGCTCCACCATGGTCAGCGGGCCAGTCCAGAAAAAAGCCAAAGTCCTCCTCCTGGCATGTTGTAAAATCAAGGCTCTTGCTCCCATCTGCCTCCCTCGGACACGGTGCGCCTGACTCGATCGGAACAGTTGCGTCAAACCCGTAGTTTGTCTCGGCAGCGGCAGAGTCACCGAAATCCACCACATACAGCGGCAAGCGCCCGGAAAAGAGGCGGCAAGCGTTTCCTTCTGGCCGAGCATAGTTAGCGTTGTAATAATCTGGGTTTGCGAACCCGGCAGCAAGATGCCTCTCGTCGTACTTTTCGCCGCGCCCGAAGAAAGTCCAGCCAGTGCAAACGACGTCTTCGCCTGACGGCTCTTGACCTGTTTTTCCAGAAAACTTGGGCCAGGCGGCACACACGGCTGCGCACTGCTCTGCGTCGCTCAAGGTCGGGCTACCATCTTCTGGTGTCGCAGCTCCGACGAGATGGTAAGGCTGCCCATGTTCCCACGAGTTGTCTGCATTCCACACGTTAAAGTCCAGGATGATATCCCCTACGAGGGCGAGATTTCTGCCAGGATATTTATCCTTGCTGCGCTTGCAGGCTGCTGTCGCGCTCGTACCAGTAAAGTCAGATACTTGAACGTCGGCGCTCTTCCCGTGCAAATCTAGCATAGTATTGTAGCCCGGATCGGAAAAGCCAAATTTCGTCAAATCTGGGAACTGGTTCGTCGTCCATTTTTTCTGCTGTTGCCGTCCTTTTTCTTTTTCCAAACTAGCCGTTGCCTCTGCGGTCTCTTGCAGTAATGCGGAGGTCTCCGGACCAGCAGCACTACCCCACCCTTCACTGGTAGAATCTTCAGTACGCGCCTGTAGATGAAGTTCTCCCCCAACTACACGATCCGGTCGTGTACTCGCAAGAAGCTGAGCTTCACCAGCTTCCACGGCGGTCTTGACGACATCGCTAGCATCGCTCCGACCCGAATTATCTTCCTCGCCATTCATCCTCTTGTTGCCAGTAGAAGCAGCCTTCCGTGCAAGTTTGTTTCTGTTGCCGCGCCCGCGCTTCATCGGGTGGTGCGTTGTCTGCGGTTGTTGCACATCTGCCGGCCTGCGCACAACCGTGAATGCCGTCGTGTGGTGCAGCAACACAGGTGCGAAGATGGCGAGAAAGGAGGAGCCGGAGAGTTGTAAAACCGGCGCCGAAAGACAAGAGGAAAACGCTGTAGGTTTTTTGTGCAGCGGCGCATGGAGGAGCGAGTTGCGGTCCTGGTGTTCCTGCCACTTTTTTCTGCCACGACTTCTACCACCTCCGCGCATCATGGTTTGATTGAAGAGAAGAGTTGTTGTTTTGTGTTGTTCGAATGAAAAGTATTTAAGTGAGAGCGAGACTAGAAGTACTTCTCAAAATAAACACGACGAAGGCCAAGGGCGATCAATTTGTATTCGAAAATATCGTATTTGTATGCAAAACGGGGACAAGGCAAAACTCCTGTGGGGCAGGATAATGATTTCGGTCTTTCAGGGCTTTGCCCTATGATCCGAAAACCACTTCGCCTGTATTTCTTTTGAAAATCGAAACTCGTAAAGCGGGAGGTGAGTAAATCAAATTCAAGATCAAGCCGAATTATACGAAAGCGTTCATATGCAAAAGAGGAGCGAACGACGAGGATGTTTCATTATTATTTCGTCGCACGAAAAAAGCCTGACGAGAATAATTGCACGACCACCGAAGCAGAAGAACGGGTACACCGACCGCAACGAAAAAGATAACTACCACGTCGCTTTCAAACAATTTCGTGCACGAACATACCGAAAGGCCTGACCTACGATCATGTGCAGCGGGTCTTTTTTCCTCGACTAAAAACGCGTCTTCGAGGAAATACGATCGGGACGTGAAGAAAACCGACGAAGGTTGGAGTTGGCTAGACGCACGGTGTAAAGCTGTAATCTTGTTTCTACGGACGACGACAGAACCGAGGAGAAGAGTCAAATCTAGACCGACAGTCGCTGAACAAAACGGTTCGGATTTCCGCGGCGCGACGCAAAAAAAGAGCACTGAGAGGAATGGCGTCGGCACACATTCAAACGTATTTTAGTCGGAGAGGGAAAGAACATAAAAAATGCTAAAGCTACTGAAATGAATTTTTCTGATATTGTTCTACTTGTTTTGAGTAATTTCTGATATACGTAAGTGTGGCTGGGAAAAACGTTCGTCACCTCCTCCTACTTGATTAGTTGGATCTTACTTTCTAGAAAATGCTTGTGCTACAACTCAATGTGAATGAAAACAGATACAGAACTGCATGTGTGTGACATAGAAAAGCAAAAGCAAAAAATGTCGGGTAGACCATTACATGATCGGTAACAAAGTCACCTTCAATAATTTTACAAATTTTTTTACCAAAAAAAATCGAGCATTATCGTACATAAATATCACGGCCAGATGCAGGACCATAAAACGGAGTCTCGTATATTACTATCTTCAGAGGCCGTACTTGGCCTTGATGTCTTTCCGGATGAACTCACGTTTTTTCGGCCCGGTCGTGAGACCGTCCTGTTCGTAGATTTTCGCGACGAGATCGCTGGCCGTGACCTTTTTCGCGGGGGCCTGGATCTCCTTCCCGGCTTCCCGGATATCCAGCCCGAGCTGCTTGACCCAGTGGTCCAGCAGTTCCGGCTTCGCGAGGCCCAACAGCTCCTGCAATTCCTGATCGTCGTCCGTGCGGCCCGCGGGGGCCGTGCGGCCCTGGTCCAGGAGCTTGTTCTTCTCCGCCTGGTTGGTCGTCAGCACCCGTTCGGCCAGCGTCTGTGCGTAGGCCTCGCTGAACCCGAGGTGGCCCGTGCAGAGCTGCTGGAGGTCCTTTTTACTCAGGGCCTTGGACCGGTGGTCCTCCAGCTCGGCCTTCTTTTGCTCGACCTCCTCGTGGTCGGACCCGAACAGCTCGTCGTCGTTGAACCACACGTTCTCGTTGACCTCCTCTTCCGTGTCGTCGTCGTCCTCGTCCGAATCGTCGTCGCTGGAGTCGCTGCTATCGAAATCCGTGTCGTCGTCGCTGTCGTCATCGCTGTCGTCGTCGGTGGAGGACTCGTGGAGGTCCACCCCGTCGGCCTTGATTTCGCTCCCGTGCTTCTTCTTCTTGGCGACCAGCATAAAGTGCCCTTGGAGCGTCTGCACGGATTCCGCCGCGCCGAGGCCCAGGCCGGACAGCACCTGCAGGTCGTGATCCTGGTGTGCCGGCGCCACGGAGGAGAGAAGAGCGCTGGACACAGGCGCCGGCGCGGAGGAGCCAGCTTGTTCCTGTTTCTCCATTTCCGCAAATTTCTCCGTGAGGGCTTTTGCATACTGCTCACTCAGCCCGGCCTCCTGCATTACCTGCTGCAACTCGCCCTGCGTGGCGTCCTCCTTCTCCTCCAGCTGCTTAACCTGGTGCTTCACGATCTTTTTCCGCATCCAGTTTTCCATCTCCCCGACCTTTTCTAAACTGCCCAGCCCCAGCTGCTCGAGCAGCTCCCGATCCTGGGCGTTCTCCGCCTGGAGCATGGCCTCCGACTCGTCGTGGGACGTCAGGTCTTCGGACGCCTCGCTTTGCACCCCCGCGGTCCCGTCAGAAAGGTTGCTCTCGTCGGAAACGGGGCTGTCCTTGTGGTGGTGTTTATGTTCCTTCTTGTCCTTTTTCTTGTCCTTTTTCATCTTTTTCTCCTTCTTTTCCTCCCGCTCCCGATCCTTTTCCGCCCTCCTCCGCTCCTTTTCCTTCTCTCGCTCCTTCTTGGCGTCAGCCTCCTTCTTCATTTTCTTGGCCATGGCCTTCGAGTACTCGGGCGTAAACCCCGCCTGCGCGAGAGCCTTCTCGTAAGCCTGCTCGGTGGGCGGCGCCAGGGTCCGCTCGCCCGCAAGTGCGAGGACTTTTTCCTTCTCCTTCTTCTTTTCCATCTTCTGGAATTGCTTTTTCTCCCTTTTGGCCCGCTCGTACGCGCTCTCCTCGCTGTCGGTACTGCCCACGCTCTCCTTACTCAGGTTACTACTGCCTTTGCTGCTCTGGCTGTCCTTGCCGGTGGCGTGGTGGTGTAGTTTTTGCTTCTTCTTTTTAGTACCCTTCTTGCTGCCGTGCCCAACATGGTCCGTGTCACTGGCGCCTGTCTCGCTATCGAAGGCGTGCGCCGCCGTCTGTTGCTTCGCGAAATAGTTCCGGACCTTTTGCATCGTGACCGCTTTGGGGTCTCCCCCGTGCGCTAGCAGCCCAAGCTTTTCGA
>JACKZZ010007075.1_pt1 | contig 12920 bp, 8 predicted proteins | sample 8027871 | NCBI WGS metagenome assembly JACKZZ01 (sample SAMN15724774, study PRJNA655200) | protist metagenome | isolation source: fluorescence activated cell sorting (FACS) single amplified genomes of... | place: USA: West Boothbay Harbor, Gulf of Maine | collected 2000-07-19
AGGACGTAAAGCTCTTGCTACACGTTGTGTAATCCGGGATGTTAGTTTATTACGGAAAAGTACTGATGGCATTGGTGGTTTTTTAGACCATGGAGATACAGATCCTGATTTATCAGATCATCTATCAGATCATAATAATCTATCTGATCATAATAATGAAGAAATTTTGGAAGATCTTCAAAAAGGACATAACTTTACTAGGAAGGGAAGTATTCACGTTGATGAAGATGATGAGGTTTAATTATTGTTATAAAACTTTTAATATTAATTTACCTAATATTAACATTTATTTTCTTTTAAATTTAAATGCCATTAATTTTTTTTTTTTTAATTTTTTTGAAAATTATTTATTTGAAAATTTTATATTAGCATGTAGGTTCGGTATTATCTGATAATGTAGTTGCTGTTGTTCATGATTTCTTGGATCCTGAAGAAGATCTTACAGTTCTAGATTTTGGTCCTATAGAGATTCCTAAGAGGTACAGGACGGAGAAAACAGCATCTGGTAGGCTTAATTTTGTAAATAAAAAAGCCATTTTTTTTCAAATAATTTGCAAATAATTTTTTTTCAAAATATTATTAAAAGAATTTTTTTATCATAATAAAGGAGGTAGTACGAATTTAATCAGTGATGCGGAATTCGTATTGGAATTTGAAGTGCGTAATCCAACAGGTGATAAGCCCCGCCCTGAAACCCTTCTTATTCCTGTGCTTTTCTCCACAAAGTACGGCATTTTTTGAGCTCAAAAACCCTTCTTAAAAATGTCATTTTTTTCGCTTTTTTTTCAAAAAAATTGCGAAAATATTTTTTGGCTTAAATACTTCTTCTTCAGAAATCACTTACACAGACGTATCCTGGCCAGTGGCTGAAATAGCCATTAGGAGAGATAACAGCGAATAATATATGAAATTTTAAGGAAGTCGTAGGTATGGTGTAGCTAATTTCTCAATGTGTTAATATTAACCAAGCTTTCAAAATTTCCATTATTGGCTTTGTGTACGTCGCTCTCGCTCGATAAAAAGTCGTGTTAGAGTTATTTAAACTTAAAGTTAACTAGATCTAGACTTGAAGTCAGAAAAGTTGGCCTAAAGCGTACTAGTTTTAATATCCCATAATTGCATGAGTAGCGTTCTTGTTTTCTCTCGATTATTTTCAGGATTTATACTTTCTAATATTATGTATGATTTTTTTTTTTAAATGAAGCGTGTGTAAAATTTTTCAGAAACCATTACGAAGCTGGGCACTGAGTGTCCTATATTACCAAAAATTTGATCCTCCTTTGTTATAATACTTCAGGGTTTATTACTCTGTTATATTTAGAATACATTTTTTAAAAATGACTACTAAATATAATAGAATTAGTCCGTATAATTGAACATATGATATGGGATACTTTAAAAGTATGACCACTCTATGTGATAACACTACATTGAAATATATCATCTCTGTGATTCTCCACATTGGAAAATCAAATTCTTGTGACCACTTTGGTATCTAAACTAACCTTCCAAAAATTTAACAAATCTCATCAGAAAAATGTGATAATTTTTGAAGAAGGTCTCAAGAAAAAGATTTCTTTGTCGGTAGAGACACAGGAATCAGAAGGGTTTAAGGGTGGGGCTTTGACTGACATAAAAAAAAAACAGCCGAGAATACCCATGATTCTGATATTGATTCTCACATGTTTTGTTAAAAAGGATCGCAGTAAATTCCACTCGTAGTGATGATCAGATGATTCTTGCATTAATCGTATATTATGCCATGCTATGATCCCGAATGTTATCAAATATTGGGCACTAAAAGTGCCCTGATTATTATTCTGCATTAGATTTAATGAATGCAAGGTATATGCCTGAACGTTTTATAGAAAAAAATCGTCGCACAAGTAATGGAATTATGCAAGGTTTCTATGCTAAAAAAACAAAATGACTTTCCTGTAGTAACGCAATTCGTTCATTGCATCTTATCGTGTTAAAAAGTAATGTTTTTATCCAATACCGAGACAATAAAGCGTCAGATAACAGATGATCGTGACAAATTGTATCAAGCTTCCGACTTTGACAAATCGAGACAAAATTATAAAGATGTATCATTCATATACGTTTATCTATTATATCGTTTGTATACGATAAATGAGATTCAAAGGCATGATAGATTGCTGTTTAAGTTGAACTTTTTTGAAGCCAAATCGAAGTTGTATCGTCTCAGAGTTGGTTGAATCAGAAAAACCACTCAACTATCGTAGTAAGATCAGTTCTGCCAATTGCAACTACATCGAAATTGTTGAGAGATTGTTATACATCCATTCTTGAAGATATAGAGCATAATGTTGTTGTTCTGTTGATAAAAAAAAAATTGTCAAGAAAAAAGTTAGAGACGGAGAAAAAAGAGTCATCGTTCCTTCAAATTATTTTCCATGATAGAAGTTTGAATTGATTCTTGTAAAGTGTTTAATATTTGAACAAATATCCACAAGCAATAACCCATCTATCGCAGCAAAACTCCCAACTTTTTTTCAAGTTATAAATCTGAACACTTTTAAAGTCTTTTGAACCCGCATTCACAATACTATAAGTATTAAAGTTAAGGTACAAAGAATAAGTACTATTAATAATAAGTAAGTCAGGAAAAACTTCGACTGACATTAAGATCAGTAAAGTATCTGCAATATATCCACTAAGGATTTGAGCTGAAATTGTTTCTGTATTATATTTAACAAATTACTGGACAGTTATTAAACGTCAGTTTCTATTGTGAGGCTTACTACACCTCCCTAAAATGCGTTCTTTCGGGTTACTACTTGCTTTTCTGCAGTGTCAAACTGCACATGGATTGTTGTGGGGAATCCAATGGCCGTGGATCACATATACCGTCCAAGATGTTTTCGACGATGCAAAAACCACTATTCATTTTCAGGGAGTAATGCTATCGGCACAAAATGAATTTGACATGAAAGATATCATGCTGGGGGGGGCGATACCATCCGTCGATAAAACAAAATGTGTTCCGTTTCCCATCGAGGTGACGCACGGTAACGGAGAAAGGGCTACTGTTTCAGCTGTGGAAGACGCGTCAACTTTGGAGGGCGGTTGTCAAGCAGTTGATCCAGCTAAGACAGCTTCTTCAGAAGGTAATACAGAAGTACCTGGTAGTAAACCTGCTCAGCCTCTAGCTGAGCAAAGTATTACTATCAGTAATTTTGAAAAAAATTTTGCTTTGCAGGTGTCCGATGTGTTGTAGAGTGATAATTGTTCTCTATAAATTCAGTGACTGCGTTTTACATATAGTATAATTTTCATAGCCAATTTCATGCTTCAGAATGACATTAATTAATTTTTTTCCGTTTTTTGAAATGCTACTAGAAAATTTAAATACTGAAGTTGTCGCTTGTCTAGATTATATAATTTGTCCGAAAACTTATTTTGATAAAGATCTCACAAAAATGGGGTTATACATAGGGGGCTATACGACGATAGGGAAGTCCTCCTCCCCAATGTCCCCACCGTTTGACCTGATAGTAGACCCCAGCGGCATTCTTGGGCGGTTTTGGATGGTGTTTACTATCAGGCGAAAATAAATTGGATTTATTTAAGAAAAAATAAAAAATAGAAAATATTATGGTTGTGTTTACGTGATAAACACGATTAGATTTTTTTAAAGTGTCTACTTTTTTTTCAAGAATTAGATGCAGTGTGCTGATTCTGGTTTTTAGCAGTGGGGAAGATTGTCACCGCGCTAACACTTAAACTCACGTGTAAATATAGCCAATATAGCCCATAATGGTATCGCGCTGACACGTAAACTCACGTGTAAATATAGCCCATAATGGTGAGTCCAAACATTAGAAAATCGGAAAATTGGAAAACTGGAAAATCGGAAAATCTAGAAAGTCAGTTAAACATACAACTTAGTCTTGCTATTGATTCAGATAGGCACTTTTTTTAGATGGTGCAAAAAATGTTCTAACTTATGCACTAAACTATACCTTTGTTGTACAACATCACTTTATTTTCTCTCAGAGAGGATAGTGCATGTTGTTATGCTGAAACCAGCGACTGATTCGGAAAAAGACTACACTGATGCAGCAATAAATGCACATCGCGAGATTATTAAGGGGAGCATGGCTGGCTGGTTTATTAGCGGTGGGGTCATCCTTGTGATCATCTTGGGGGTATGTTACATGATGGGCTGTTTTAGATCTAATGGTGACAAGGACGCTGGTGACTATAGTAAGTCCGATGAAGACGAAGAATAAGAAAAGGTGAACACTAGCTATACTTAAACGGAATGGAGTACTACGGGAGTTAGTGGTATTAAGTGTGATTGTGGTAGAAATGTGGGTTAGATTCTGCAGGGGATGTGGATTTGGAGCATATTTGAAAAAAAATATTCTGAGAGTATTGCTGGTACTATATTACTAAATCAATCTTAGATTGACGTATTGAGTTTTGGTCTTACACAATATGAACCTATTACTGGACAGATTCTGGCAAGTTGAGGTTTTATCAAATTTTATAGCTTCATAATATTATGTTTTTCCTGGATTTATTAAATCTGATGGTTCTCGGTCACTTACTGTCTTCGTTTGTCTGAAGTGAACCACTCGGTAAATATGGCTGTCCGGTGTGGCTGATTACGGTATTACGGATTCAGTAGTCAATGAGGAAGGTAGATGTTGCTGGTGGTAAGGTATTAAACCATTAAAATCCAAGGTTAACAAACAGGTCCATTTTTCTTATGGGTCTTATTTAAAGAACGATATTTTTTAAATTTTTTGAAAAAAAAATATTCAATTTCGTTTGTGCCCAGGAAAGATTCCATATGTGGTTGGAAGTGGCGGAGACTTCAACTGGCAACTGAACAAACTGGTGATTTATGGGGTGGGTGACTACTAGTATTTAGTATACGATTTTAAGTGAGTGTTAAGTCTCGATAGTACAATTGGTGGTCGGATCTCAGTGTTTTTTTTTCAGATAGTCGCTAATTTCTGCACATCCAGTTCTAACCATGGTCACTTCTGTATATCGCTACACATGCTGCAGACTTTCAGTTGCCAGAAATATAGTCCGAGATGAGGTGCACAAGTAAACCATTAGAAGATTTATGAGTATTTTAAAAATAATAATCTATGTTTGGATCTGGAAATTATTTGAAATTTTGTCATTTTCGTAATCTTAAAGATAGTAGTATTATAAAGTTCGTATTAATTTTAAAAACAAGTTTAGATTTTCCCAAAAATGCAAAAAAAAAAACATATTGTCTTTTAGAAAAAATCGTGAAATATCTTTATCATCACCCAATTTGAATTTATAACTAAGATTTAAAGCCACGTATAATCTGTATCGACTCTCAAAGTAATTCATTGTTGAAGTGCAGTATTATTAAACGTACAGACTTCAAAAAAATTTCTGGTCCTCATTAGATTTAGAAGGTATATTACTTTGGAGCTGAAAGATCAGGTTAATCTTTCTGGCTTTATTAAAAGAGGTCAAGAAATTCATTTTGGAACCTCGGTGTGTAGAAAAATATTATGTGAGTTTAGATGATTAATGTATTTCAATTTCACACTTGATAAAACACATATTTTTGTACATAAATTACAACTCTAAAAATGATTATAGTTATAACAATTAACACAATATTTTAATATTTTAACAGAAATCGATGAAAATTAAATTTAAACAATATTTCTACAAATTTGTTAAGTCACTCAGAGGTGCTTTGGTGTCAGACTTATTGTGTCGATTACAAGGAAGGGAAAATAAAACATATATTATTACTTTATCACTCAATATAATCTTTCGTCTAATTGTATTGTTTATATTTCAAAAATAAAAAATTTTTATCAATAACTCAATCATGATATCATAAGAAATTTTTATAATACCATTCAATTAATAACAAGCGTAAAGTTGTCCTTCATTGCAAAGATGATGAGAGTCGAGACAGACATCTCTAGATCGATATTTAAAGTGCTGGATTGAAGACCATCAACAAATTCTATTATTAGTGTCAAACTTGACAGAATTTAACGTTAATATTAATGTCAATATATTTGGGAAAATATTTTGGGAATAGATCTTTATTGGGAACAATTTTTGACCTCGTGTCAGAATTATATAATAAAAAAAAAACAAAATGTTGATGATCTGGCGTTTAACCACTCGATTCGGAAAAAGGTCTCATATGTGTTTTTGTTGGATTTGATGCAGAAAAATATTTCAGCTACGTTTGCTTCCCAGAAAGTTTTATTTTGGGGAGGTTCGATAAATAAAATAATTTTTTGATGAAAATGTATTGTCAAAAAACCAACTGGTCAATTTTTTTCTAGAAAACGTACAGAGAAAAACACCCCCCCATTTTGCAACTTTGATTTTAAAAGAAATTAATGGCTAAGCAATTTTTTTGGAAAAAAATTGATTTGTTTTTTTCGTTAACTTAATGGCAGAAGTGTTGATTATTTTTTCCCCCACCAAAAAAATGACATTTTTCAAAGGAAAATTTAAATAAAAAGATCAAAAGTTTTGATCAAAAAAATCACCCTTTTTTTCAAATGTTTAATCTCTGAATCTTTTTTAAGTATCGTATCTATTTTTAACGAATCTTAGTCTATAGATTATATCGCACACCAATTGAAGTTGACATGCCGCCTGACAAACAGGTGAATCGGCAGTAATTATTGTCAGGTGAATCGGCAGTAATTATTGTCAGACATGTCAATTTTAGAAAAAGTCGCAAATTTTTTAGATCGAAAAAATTCCCATCTTGAAATCTAAAGGAAAATAAAAGGGATTTTTGAGATACCCCACTTGCAAAATCTGAGTGACAGCCATAGACAGAAAATTACTGGATAAAAAGCTGAGATAGAGAGAAATTAACGAGTTGCAAAACTGTCTATTACAGTATTAATGTAGTCTGAATTTGAAAAACTATTAGTATAATTTCAATTTGCTGGTTTGTCAAACTTTTCTTAGATCCAAGTTTAGAAGATATTAAAGCTAGTTTTTTCTTTTTTTTATGATAAAACCTCGAATATATGATCTGGTGATATTTTAATAAGCTCTCGATTTAAAGTATATTGACACCGATAAACGTAAAGGAACTTGTTTTAAAACTTCAATTTTGGAAAGCCGTTTCAAAAAACCCTTCTTCTAAATACAGAAGTGTTTTTATTCACAAAAAAAAGATCTTTTTTCCAACAAAAAAATTTCCAACAGATTAGTCTTTTTTTACTTCAATATATATAGTGACTCGTCTATATATATATACTACATCCTGAAAAAAATCTACAGAATAATTGACAACAACCATGGTCGTGGTCCTTCCAGATCCTGCGAAACTTGAACTCAAGCCGGTGGAGTGGATATCAGATCCGATACCTCAACCACGGAAAAGGAAGATTGACGATGGATCTATAAAAGCACCGTGGCGTATAGGTGGACCCAATCTGACATCTTTGGCTCAACAACCAATTGTATTCCATGAAAAGAATATGCGTAATGAACATTCTGAACGTTTTACCAAACCAGATTTGAGTCATATACAACCTAAGCGAACAACACAAAATAATAGTACTAGACTTAATATAAATGCCAGTAGTGTAGGGGTATTATTAGTATTATTAAAAAAAAACCTGTATATTTAGGTTATTTTTGTAAATAAAAAAGCCATTAAATAATTTATAAACAATTTTTGGGTTTTAATTTTTAAGAGTCATTTGAGTGGCACTGAGACTGGACCTAATAAAAGCTCTGTTGGTAATAAAAGTGGCGGTAATAATAGTGCTTCAGGGAGTGGGGCTTCTGGGTCCGACCGACCGTCCAAAACAACATGGAAGTAAAATTTGGGGTGTTTAAATATTTTCCTTACTATGCGATCTAGTACGATATGAATCTGTGTACATTTCTTCTTTGTGTCAGGTTCCGAGTTGGAATCTATATGGGATTGAATTTGATATCTCAACTGAGAATATAGAATGTCCTGATGTTAACTGTAGTGTCGATCTTAATAGTTAATATAAATAGAATTATTTTGCCAATTAATATTATGCTGCAGTTAAATACTTGAAAAATAATCAGGGAATCACAAAACTTAAAAACTGTATAATAGAACACTATATCAATTTTAAATCAGTATTATTGATAAAAATTCTATTATAAAGAGTTCTATTCTGAGAAAAGTATTGGATCGGGTCGGGTGTTATGTTGAATACTAATATACCAAAAGGCCTGTATAATTTTCAAATTTTTCAGCTCAAAAATGAATTATTTATAGATCATGAAATCGTCTCATAAAGTCAGTGACAAGATAATGATACTATCGTGGTCTAATTTTTAACTTTATGACTTTGGTACTCTCTCTCTCTCTCTCTGTCATATCGTACTCTTAGACTTAGAGATTCAAATACTGACTGTATTTAAGTCTAAAAAAGATTATATTCTTCTGATTTAGTAATAATCTTTTTATTACACCAACACCAAAATAATTATCTTGTCTTTCCAATCTTCTCTGCAGGCTACTAGTACTTGTTTTTTTCGATATGATGTGGATTTATTATTAGACAGTTATTATTGAATTCGTAATATGATGTTTTTGTTCTAGATAATTCGGAAAGTTCATTAAATATGGCTTTTTTTGTGAATAAAAACACTTTATTTCGAAGGGTTTTTTGAACGGTCTGAAAACCATATTTAAGTTGTGGGCCTGATGATATTAAGAGTTCAGATCAATGATGTCATGAATCAGAAATTTCAGATAAAAAAAGTTGATTAACATTAACAAAATTTTGGTTAAATTTTGAATACCGATTCAATATGTCAACTTCGGGTCTCTCTCTGAAAGCTACCCAGGCGGATGGGTTCTATTTTCCGTCTGACTGGGATCCCTCACAGGGTAGTCTGGATTCTTTTCGACGAAAACAAGGCTTTGAACATGCTTTGGGGAAAGACCGAGTTAAAAATCTCGATCAAGGCGTGTTGGTGGTACGATTCGAGATGCCGTTTAAGGTAAAATTATGAAATTCTATTATTTTTATTGACACATTCAAAAGGTTTTTTAAAAATATATGATAATTCTTTGAAGAAAATCTTTAAAAAAAGTTTTTCTTGTGGATAAAAACACAGTAATCAGAAGGGATTCAGAGTGGGGCTCATTTGAAGAAGTTAATCTTTTTCTGAATTGAACTTTTTTCTCAGGTATGTTGCCACAATTGCAAGGAGTTTATTGGCCAGGGTTCTCGTTTCGATGCTGACAAGAAGAAAATCGGAATGTATTATACTACACCCATCTATTCCTTCACTATGCACTGTGGTCAAATTGTGGATCCATCAATATCTAAAGATGGTAAAACTCATTGTAATCAAGTTTGGGAAATTCATACAGACCCTAAAAGTTGTGACTATAAACTTGTCTCAGGACTGAGGAGGCCTGAAGGAAACAGTGATGTGAGAGCTAGTAACGATGTACACCAGAGTTTGAATGAGTTGTTTGGTGATGTTGGAAGTCGAGGAAATCAAGATCGGCGAAGAAAACGAAGTGAATTCATTGATATAGATGGAAGAACGCAAGAATCAGATGTTGGCTTAGAACAACTCTATCTCGATGTGGATGTCACAAGAAAAATGAAAGAAGATCCGATGTTCCGTCTTGAAGTACTTGCAAGACGAGAACAAGTGCAACTGCAGCAAGCTACAAAGGTTCTGATAGAGGCAGAAGAAGCACAGGAGGAGTTGTTAAGACCGGAACCTGCACAAGGAAGCTCCAGTTCTTCTTCAAAGAGAGAAATTGCTACAGAATCTGGGCCGGACGAGTTCGATGAGAGTCCGGAAGAATTCGACTTGACAGCAAGTGCAACACGTGCAAAAAAACCTGATAATCAAGTTGGCAACTCAACAGCTTCGTCTTCTTCACAAAGGATTACTGGTAGAATCGGAGCTGCAAAAGAATCAGCTAAACGGGTGGATAACTTTATAAAAGAAGAAGAAGCAAAACGTGATGCTCAAGATAAGGACACTACTTATCTCTTGTTGAATCCTGCGGAAAAAAGAAAAGTAAACGATCATCGGCTAAGATCATTGATAAAACAGACAAATCAACGCCACTTACGCGATTTTGATGTCAACGCCTCTTTAAGGGCTCGGCACCGAGAGGAACGTCGAGCAGACAAAGCAAAAGAAGCACTTGCTCTAGAAGACGAAAAATTTGGAGGCGCTGCTAAGAAGCGAATTTTGAATTCGGAAGCAGCCTTAGCTCTCGAAGATGACAAAGATGCTATTGCTGCGTTTAATGCAGATCCAGCTAATCAATTTCCTATCAGTCAATTAGGTGGGAGTTTGACTCTCAACCCAATTAATAATACTTCGTCAAGCTCATCATCAACTGGCCCAACAACAATGGTATCATCATCAAAATTTGTTGGTGCTAGACCTAAAAAAGTTACTGGATCCAGAGCTGATGCAGCCCTGCTTTTTGATCAACAACTTAAGCGAAGGAATCTAATGACAGAATCAATTTTTGCAAACTGTAGTAGTAAAAAAGTTGCTAAGCCTTTTGATAAGTCTTCGAAACAGAAACCTCTTCAATCCAATAGTGGATTAAGTAGAGTCGGAGGCTCTAGTAGTACTAGAAACGTAAATTTAGTTTCTGTTGCTAACTTAAATTTAGCCTCTAGTCGTAATAAAAAAAAATCTGCTGGAATGCAATCTCTAGAAGAGAAGGCAGCGCTCTTTCACCAATGCCAATCATTGGCAAAGAAAAGATAGCAACATGCTATAAAAATTCTAATGTTCTTCAAGACAGACTCAGTTGGAAATCTACGTTTCATTGACGCGTTGGCGGGCGATGAAAAACTGTATAATGAGATTTCACCAATAAATCTCGGAAATGGTATTTGACGTGGCATCAGAGTGTTCACCAGACTATAGTTTTCAAGTTAGATTCTTTTTGTTAATACCAATTGGATATTTCGTTTTTTCTAAGACAACTATTTAATCAATGAATGTCATAATTTACAAGTAATACTTTTTACGTTTCTTTGTGATATTTTTGTACTAAGGAATTTTCTATTAATATCATAGATTAGTTATTTATCCCCAAGAACTAAGTGCGATCCACCGCAGGATTAAACACTCGAATCTCTAAAAGGTCGAAAAACCCCTTATTTTAGCTTATTTTTGTAAATGAAAAAGCTATTTTTTTCAAAAAATCGCGAAAATTTTTTTTGGGCTTTTTAAAATAATTAAGAAAAAAATGACTTCTGATCAGGTTAAAAGATTATATATTACTAGGTACCCAAACGCAACGAATAATATTAGTTTAATATACCTTCACTCATTCACCTATAAATTTAATGCATTAAAAATATTTAGTAATATTCCCATTTCACTTAACAAGTTATGTTACATGGCTTAGCTCTCGTATTAGCCCTGTTTGTATTTCATAGGCACCCAGTGTTTAATATATTTTTATAACTCCGTGGCTTGTGATAGGCAAGCGTTCATCAGTTTTTCTCTTAAAAGTAAAATTGACTTTCGCATGATGTGACATTGTCAATTCGTCCTAAATCCAGAACGGTGGCCTTTCGGTCTTCTTTGCGTCTAGCAACTAAAAAATCTTTAAATGTGCATATTCCCCTACTCCCTATTAACTTTAAATGTAAAGCCACAAATTTCAGCACATCTACCCTAAGGCAATAGTTGTAGAAATGTCTGCCTCCTCAGACAGTTCGGATTCTGAGGAAGATTGCCTCCATGCAGCAGGTCAACAGGAACCATTGACTCGTCGTCTTCGTAATATTTTAAGGGAATACGCTGTCGAATCTCTTTTCAAAGAATTTTTACAAAATGCTGAAGATGCTGGGGGATCACGATTTCGACTTACATTGGATCGGACATCGAATTATCCTACTGAATTACTATTGGATCCTGGGATGCGTCGCTGGCACGGACCAGCGCTTTGGATGTTCAATGATGCGCTCTTTTCAGAAAAAGATTGGCAGGGTATACAAAGCTTAAGTAGAGGTGGAAAAGGAAGAGATGAAAATTTGAATGCAATAGGCAATGGTAATACCAATGCCTCTGAGTCTAGTAGTATTAGTAATGACGCGAAAATCGGTCGACATGGTTTAGGATTCAACTCTGTGTATAATGTCACAGATGTACCATCAGTTTTAAGTGGAGATAAAATGCTGTTTTTGGATCCCCACGCAGCTTATCTGGCCGACGCCGGAACTACGAAATCTGGCGAAAAAGCTCGACCTTTAGTTACCCGTGCTGATCCTGGTTTATTAGTAGAGATAAGTAAATCGGGATTCAGAAAAAAGACCCTTGTTCGCGCCAGGGACCAATTCTTACCGTTCGAAAAAGCAGGAGAATGGCACTTAAATAGTAGTGAGGACTCACTATGGTCTTTTGATAATGGGTCATCATTTCCAGGCACACTTTTTAGAGCGCCACTAAGAGGATCAGATGTTAAAAGTGAAATCAGTGATGCAGTGCTTGATATCACTAGTCACAATTATGGATCTTCTAATATCAAAGCTGAAACTGTATTGAATAAACTCTCAGAAGAACAGTCTGTCTCTGCAGACGGATTTTCCACACAGTCTTCAGCTGGTCGCCCAAACTCTGGTAGCTGGCAGAGTCTTTGTGCGCATGTGAGCAGAGAAGCAGACTTATACCTTTTATTTCTGCAACATGTAAGCATGATCGAATTGGCGGAAGTTGATTTATCGAAACCGAATTCTTCTGACTCATATGGCACAACAATTGTCTTAAAAAAAATTGCTCAAAGAACTGAAGTTAGTCGAAAACAAGTTACGCATTTCATGAGCTCAGCATCTGAAATTTCCAGTGAAAAATCAGATAAATTACCTGTCGATTTGATCCACTACGCGATCGAAATTCAGAATCAAAGTGATGAA
>JACKZZ010021267.1_pt1 | contig 12916 bp, 6 predicted proteins | sample 8027871 | NCBI WGS metagenome assembly JACKZZ01 (sample SAMN15724774, study PRJNA655200) | protist metagenome | isolation source: fluorescence activated cell sorting (FACS) single amplified genomes of... | place: USA: West Boothbay Harbor, Gulf of Maine | collected 2000-07-19
CCCTCGTGACCGCGGAAACGACTCCGCCGGACACTCGCATATATAAACAATACAAAGGACAGTCCGTGCCCTACATGCGGAAGACGGCGTCACAGACGGGACAGCACGGCCGTAAGGGCGGAAGGTCCGTGTTCGTATCCAATCAGTCGGCGGGGCGGAGTATCGGAGACCCCGCATACGCAATCGATGGGGTCAATGCCCTCGCATCAGCGTCGGTAGACGCGCCAGAGGATCCGGCGCTCAATCAACAGCGGCTGGAACTGTTCAACGAGCAGGGAGTACATATCGACACCGCGACAGGCGATTCGATGATCATCGCCACGGTCACACTGGGCGTGAACGACGAATGCGCTGCGGCACTCGGATTGCCCGAATGCGGGAAGGCAGACACGGTCGGCGGCGTGAGCGGCGGACCTGCTGCCGGCCTGCAGAGGAATGCAGACGGCAGTGTAGTGTACACAGATGAGAACGGCGTGGCGTCAACTCTGCACAAGATGAACGGCGAGAAAGATCCGGTGTTCACCCCTCCGTCGTCACCGCACGGGTCCGACGAGGAGGACGATGGAGTAAATCTCGAGGACGAAAGCAGCAAGGCGGCGCCCGCGGTGGCAGCTCACTCACCGTTCCCAGAGAAGCCACCGTGGTACCGTCCACGGCGGGCGACTTTCAGAGACACCAAGAATGGGATTGTGCCTACCGCGACGATCACCTGTGCCGAGAATGGAGTGCAGGCCACAGGATGCCTGGACACTGGAGCAGTGATGTGCGTGATGGATACCGCCAAGGCGCAGGACATGGATATCAAGCCGTGGGACGGTCAGCGGACCGCGACGGCGGCGAATGGGAATTCGATGGTTGTGCACGGTGTCGCACACGGCGTGGAAGTGTTCATGGACGGACACCGCCTTGAAGTGGATTTCCTGGTTGCAGACCTGGGCAGTCGATTCGACTTTCTCCTGGGCTACGACTTCATGAGGCACTACAGAGCATATGTGGTGCCCGAGACTGGGCAACTGCGTGGATACGATGCCGACGGGAATCGATTCATCTCCAAGAGCAACTATTCATACGCACGCGTGCTGGATGGGATCGGAGGTGACGATGAGGATGTGCAAGCGTCCACGAACGCTGTAATGGAAGGCGTCAGGCAACAATTGGCCCACGAACTTAGCGAAGAACGCGGTTTGGAGCTGAAGGCAGAGGAGACGGAGTGCCTGCAGCGGTTTAAGCAGGCGTCGATCGCAACGCATAGAGCTCTCCGCAACTCAGAGAACGAGGTGATTCGCGCGAAAATGGAAGGCGCATGGAAAGCCGACTCAGGCGACATCGCCAAGGATCAGGCTGGAGAGCTTCGATACTATAAGGAAGTGATGAACTGCGACGAAATTAACCAACTGGACGTGGACGTAGACGCGGCCAGACAATATATGAACACAACTGCGACAGCGTTTGCACGTGCAGAGACTGCAATGGAGGAGCACGATAGCAGGGTCGCGGCACACAAACAGGCCGAGGACGAACGGAACTCGGCCGTGGCTGTGCAAGTCAAGGAGGCCACACGGTCACAGAAAGTGACGTGGGAGGAGCACGCACGTAATATCGCTGGCGAGTTCGGCGAATTTGTGAACAACCACGCGGCGGCGGGTTTTCACGCGGCCCGGGGAGCCGTAAAGCAGACCACGACGTTCCTGATGCAGCTTCTGCTGTAAACAGGCCAGCCACGGCTTCGGCCGTGGAGGGCCGCAGGGACGGAGTGGTGACGGAGAAGAGTGCGAATTGGCTCGGGGAGCCAAATGTAGAAAAGGGGGAGGTTAAATGCTCCAAAATTAGAAATAGATCTGTTTTGAAACCATCAGTGGTCGTCATATCTGCCTCACTATCAGCGGATCCCGAAGGAGGGCCCGCTTCTAGTTCAATGTCAGTGACCGACGCAGACAGGTGGGAAGCACATCACGCTGCAGTCTGGGAGACAGACGGCGTAGGCAGCGCATTGTGTGGTTTAGGTATACACAGAACAGGGAACGTGATCGTGCCGGAGGAGTACAACGGGGCCGTCCGCAAGGCGGAGTGCATAGAGCACGAACGCAGCAACCAGCAGGCGCAAGCAGGCTGGTTGGCACGCGGCGCTGGTGGCGCCAAACGAAGAATTCAGTGGATGCTGGAAGGCGATGAGCGGTGCCGGTTCAGCAAAGGACTCACGACGCGCAGTTATTGTCAACTCAACCCGAGCTCTGATCACAATGCCTGGGCGCATCGCGAGAAAACCGACAAAGTCGTGGAGAGAGACGACGAAGTGGACATCAGCGCCACGTCGTATGGACATGCTTGTCCGACGACGCTCGGCAAAGGAGTGCACTATGTCGACAATAAAGAAACGGCAGACGCTGTTCAAGATGCAATTGAATTGTATATTCTAGACACGTCCATGCCACTACTCGAACGGAGTGACCGAGTAGCTCTCATAGCCAATCAGGAGTCAGAGGCCCTGTCAGAACTAGAACTCCGCCGCACACTGCAGCGTGGGGACAAGATCGGACATGGACATTTCACGAAGTGGCGGCTAGCCATCGAACAAGCCTGCGCCAAACACGGCAAGGAGGCGTTCTGGGTCCGCAGCATGGGCGGTGGAGAGAAGAAAAAGAAACAGTGGAATCAAGCACTGCGTAACGATCAAAGTTTTCCAGTGGGCGACGACGACAAGGACACTCCTCAGAAGGTCCAGTTCGCCGACGTCGATCGCATGGAATGCTACGAATCTAGCCGCGACCACAGAAAATACTCGCACCCCGACCGGGTAGAGGCGGCCACCAACGGGCGCCGGAAGAGATACATGAGACTAGATATTGACAGGTCAAAAGACTATCGCAGAGGGGGCGGTGGCCTGGCAACGAAGGTCCAACACAAAATAAAGGAGGTTCGGGAAGGCGCGCCACGAGGAGAACGGCCGTACGGACCGGAGGAGGGCTTCTACGCGACAGCTGCCGAAGTGAACCAAGTATCATCGTCGAAGCCGGTGGACTTTGGCGAACTGGCAGAGAATGACCAAATTTCGGCGGTCGCCGCTGGCGGCGACTGCGAAGACAGTCAGAAAGCGTTGGAAGACGAGAACCTGTTACGAACAGTGAAGGTGGAGGACTGTTTGTTTGAGATGGGCGACTGCCAGAAGATAGCCGAGCGCTACCCTCTGAAGGAGGGGGCAGTGATGATCGCCGACACAGGGCGATACGCTGGACTAGTCATGCAAATGCACGAGGACGGTGTGGGCGCCAACTTCTGGGTGGACAAACGAGTAAATCAATGGTCTACACGACGCAGGGCGCGCCAGAAACATATAAATAATGAACTAAACGAGTTAGAGTCGAGCGACGGAGTGCCAAAGGTTCGGTCTAGCGAAGATGGTGCGACCATCACGGGGGCAAAATTTCAAACGCCCGGGGAGGGGGAGGAGAGCAAAATGCTTGGTACTCCGTCTCCTACGCACCATCCCGAATTCATGACTGCGGCAATGCGAGCAGGAATATCGAAGCCAGTGATGCGTGAGAAGCACATACAGGAGATCAAAGAACTGTTGGCTGCGTCTGAGACCGCTTGCGACGACACACACAAATATAACCCGAGTGACTACGATATGAGAAACGCGATGCGAATCAATCTGAAGCCCGGGAAGGAACCACCGGCACCTGAGTTCAGGAAGCAGGGCCATCACATGCTTGAGATTATCGCGGCACAGATCAAAGAGATGGAGGATGCTGGGTGGATCTTTAGAGGAGAGTCGGTTACTGCGTGCCCAATTCACTGCGTACGGAAGAAGACTGCTCCTGGAGAACCAGCGAAGTGGCGAATCACATCTGACTTTCGAGCCCTCAATGCAGTGATCCAGAATCATGGGTACCCACTGCCTGAGGTGAACGAGACGATCAGGGCCGTGCGGGAACAGGCCTGTGAGTCACATCGTCAAGACTTGTTGAACGGAGTGTCCAATCCAGACATCCCTGCAGGCGTCGACCCCAAGGGGCATGACCCTGGTCTTTCATACATAAGCGTTGGAGATCTAGCGAAGGCGTTCTATCACATGCCTATTCACGAGGATGATCGATACCTGACGGCGATGAACGTGCCGGGCCTAGGCACGTGGCTCTACGCCGCCGCGCCGATGGGAATCAAGTCGACTCCGAGCAACTGGATGGCATTCCTGTCCAAGAAGTTGCGTCGACATGGCGCACTCTTCGAGCCAGGCATGTACGATCCAAAGAACGTGCTGGATGTCGAGGAAACGAGAATGAATGACGGCAAAGCACGGCCACATAGCTATTTGCAGGTCTATATAGACGACGTCATCATAGTTACAGCATCACAGGAGACGCATGTGAGGTGTTGGGAACACTTTATAAAGGTTTTGGAGTACGAGCGACTCGCAATGACAGAGCCTAAAATAGAATTAGGGGTGAAATACCTTCGATACCTGGGACACATCATCTCACACACAGAAGTGTTTTCGGACCCCAAAAAGGTGGAAGCAATCCACGAGATGCCCGCACCTCAGACGAAGAAGGACGTCAGGTGCTGGCTGGGAATGTGCAACTACTACAGACCGTACATCTGCAACTATGGAAAGATGGCGAAGCCACTGACAGAGTTGACGACAGATAAGTTTGGTCGAGACATATCAGAAGCATGGGAATCGGACCCGAAGTACCAACAAGCGTTCAACGCGTTGAAAGAAAAGCTATGCGAGTATCCAGTGCTACGATTGCCTGATCTGAGCAAGCCATATGTGTGCTGCTCGGACGCATCGGACTACGCACTGGGGGCTGCGCTGTGCCAAGAGGTCGACAGGAAACTGGTTGTCATCGAGTATGCATCACGCACGCTCACACCAGCCGAATGTCGATACACTGCCTCAGAGAAGGAGTGCTTGGCGATCAAATGGGCGGCCGAGCGGTGGCGTTTGTACCTGCTGGCCGCGCCAGTGAAATTTAGATTTAATGTCAGGACCGACAAGCTGGATGAGGTCGGGCAGATTCCGAGGAAGGTCAAGAAGTCAGTACGACGGACAGTTGCCACCGCCAACGGCGGCAGGAAGACGGTGCAGGGACCGCCCGGAGGCGATCACCTGAGCGATGCAGAGCGGGCTCGACAGGATCCGTACAGAGCCTCACCCGCCGAAGTTCGACTGTCTCATGGTCTCAGCGCCTCGCCCGCCCAATGGAATGGTCAAGACGGCGCGAAGAACAACTGGAAGGAAGTGTTCCAAGCGAGTCAACACCCATATAAGGACGCGCCTACCGACGCACCGGTCGAGCAACTCAATCCAAAACAACGGAAGGACGTTCGCCAGCAGACCTGGAGTGACGTCGTCAGAGATGACGCACGGGGCGACACCGTGGTTGACGATGATGCAGCGAGCACGACTGCACAAGCTGGCTGGGAGGCAGAAAGCACTACTGCCAACGCCGGCGGTACACGACATCAGACTCCGGACCGACCGATTGTGCTGCCGCCCGGCGCGGAGCCGATCAATGAGCCGACGATGACGTTCAAGACCGATCACACGGCGCTGACACACCTGCAGAACAAGAAGCAGATCAACAACTCACGACTGGCTCACTGGGTCACGACTATGGCAGAATACGAGTACACGTGCGAGTATGTGCCCGGCGACTCGAAGACGCTCGACGTGCCGGACTGTCTGAGCAGGCTCATCACGAGGAGCAGTCCGCCAGACGAGAACGAATTAGAAAGATTGAAGGTCGCTCTACAGACCGACAACGTAAAGACCAAGGCGTGGATGCCACCGCTGAGGTCGCCACCTCTGGACAACCAGGCTCGAACCGAGCTGGAGGCCAGTGTGGAAAAGAAGACGGCAGAGATGGCTGCCTGGAAAAAGAAACAATCGCAGAGTGCAGAGTGGCAATATGCCAACTGCTGGACTTCGGTCTACGCGAAGCTGTTCGATCGCCTGACGCCTGAAGAGGTGCTCACGGTCGGCGGCGCATGCGACGAAGGCGTTTACACAGTTGAGATGGCGGACTCAACGGGCCCGGGCCAATGCGAGCCCGGTACGTATTACGTTGAAGGAGGGGGCGGCGCTGGATGCACCGCCCAAGCCGGAGACGGCTGGAGCCAGTCCGATGAGGTGCCCGGATGGCAAGACTTTAGTGACGAGATCGACTGGCAGACCGACGTGGTCGGCCACATTGCGGACTACACCGCCATCACAGAAGAAGTTGTTTCACAACTTGAGATGGTGGAGGGGGAGAGCTGCAGTGGATCTGCTCTGTGTGCCGGATTTAAAGGCGCATACTATGATGAATTTTCTGCTCACGCCTGCGAGGCGATGGGGATGTCAGAAAACGAACGAGCACTCACGATGAACAATATGGTGCAGACAGTACAGATGGCTAGGCCACTGGACATAGATCTGCTGGCAGACGAGGCCATGCGGCCAGTGGGCGCATGGGCGGAATGCCACAACGCCCTTGCGGAAGCGCACTGCAACATGGTCGGAGACTGCAACGTGTGTGGACACGAGGTCAACGCACTGGGCGACGATTCATTTCGGCCATTCCGGACTCACAAGACGGGCGAATGGAGTGAGATGGGACAGATTGTGGGCGATTGGTTCCAGACGGCAGACGACTGCAGGTTGTCTGACGTTTCGGACATCACTAAGGTGCCAGAACACGAGCTGATACGGCTCAACCAGGATCGCGGCTTCACGAATTTCCCGAAGCCAAGAGACGGTCCACTGACAGCCAGCGGAGGCCAGCGGAGCTATTGCGGCCAGGTTGGCAGGTTCCAGGCCGACACGTGGCTGAGGTTGAAGGAAGGAGCCGTGTTCGAAGAAGATATAAAGGAGCGAAGCTCAACAGTGGGAAACTCCGAGACGGCGGTGGTGCCTAAGGTCATCACGCGGCCGGTGGTCGAACTCAGTGAGGTACAAAAGCTCACCCGAGACGACTACCTTGGAGCAGACGAAGCTAGGTTGAAGGCTTTGCGGGCTGCATTGCAGGCGGCGGACGAGAAATGGGTCATTGCACAGAAGAGCAACGAGCCTGTAGCAGAGACACTGCCATTCATGAGGGCAGCGGATTCGGCCAAGCAAGAGCTGGAGAAGGCCACACAACGGGCCGCCGAACAGAAAGAAACAGACGAAAGCGCACGAGTTCCATCCTATGCAGGAATGTACAGACGGGCTGAGGGAAGCAGCAAGTGTGCAGCTCCAAGGGTGAACGCGCCGGAGTTCAGAATTAGAAACGACCTGCTGGAGAAGAGAGATCGGGTCGGCCATGACTGGAGGATCGTGCTGCCTACGGAGAAGGCGCAGCACGCCGTGCTTCATTCCGCGCACCACGCGCTGGGTGGACACGCCAGTCACAACACCATGCTGCGCGACATCAGTAAGCGGTACTGGTGGCACGGGGTGCGAGACGCATGCACAGAGTTCGTCAACAACTGCGAACACTGCCAACGGTTCAAGAGCCGGACGCAGCGGTCATTTGGGACGATGGCAGAGGTGGAAGAGCCAGAGTCAATGGGCATCGCCTACAGTATCGACTTCTTGACGTCACTTGCACCGTCTACGGCGGGCAAGTTCGACTGTCTCATGGTCATTGTGGACCGCTGGAGTAGGCGTGTATTCGCCATTCCATGCCACTCGACTACGACGGCACAGAAAGCGGCGGAGCTGTTCTACGAGGAGATCTGTTTGCACGCGTGTCGGGGAATACCAATTTGGCTACAGATGGACCGAGACCCGCGCTTCACGAGTGCGTGGTTCAAGGAGTTCTTCAGGCTGACTGGCGTTCACTTGCACTTCACGACCGGATACAAGAGCCAAAGCAACGGGCTCAGCGAAGCAGCGAACAAGCAATTGTCAGTGCTGCTGCGCTCTGGGAGTGCATATCAGAAAGACTGGTGGAAACGACGGAAGATGGCCGTTATGAAATTAAATAGCACCAAGCAGGAGCGGCTTGGCATGTCACCGATCGAGGCAGAGCGCGGAGTCAGACCGAGAGGCGTAATGGACTTCGACCCGAGCCTGCTACATGAGGTGAACGGCAAGACGGTGATCAACCCAGCCGCGGCCGCCGGGAGGCATCAGGCGGCTGTGAAAGCTCACCTGGACGATTTGATTGGTGTCTGGAAGGACATGGAAGAGAATCGGAATTCAGTGCAGGACAAAATGATGAAAAGATATGACAAGAACTACAGAGAATTGAAAGGGATGAAGAAAGGACAACTGGTGATGGTAGAGGCGAAACACATCAGTGTGCCGGCGAAGAAAGTGAAGGGGGTGATGGACAGCGAGAAGCTGCAGCCCAGATATTTTGGACCGTACGCGATAGTGGCGTGGCACAATGGCTGCGACATTGAGATTCAACGGGGGGGGAAGAACGGATTGCATCCGCGTTCGCGCGTGCACCCTGTGTTCCACATTTCAAAAGTGAAGATATTCAAAGGTGAACCGAGGAGGACGCGGGCAGACGAACTGCGCGACGGTAAATTAGATAAGTTCGAAGGCGAAGGCGGAGGCTATAAGTACTGGCCTCTGGATCCAGACGAGTGGGAAGTGAGCGAAATCATTGACCACCGCGGCGAGAAGGCATCTGGTACAGGCAGAAGTAGGAAGAAATCGACACTCGAGTACTTCGTGCATTGGGCAGGGTTCAATGTCGAGGACTACACGTGGGAAAAAGAGTCCGACGTGGTCGCAGAGGGCGACGGGGCAGGAGCCAATGAGCTCGTCGAAGAATATTGGAAGCGGCGCGAGTTTTTGGACTCGAGGGCGCAGGCTTCACAACGAACCGGCGCAGAGTTGAGTGAGGATGATCTCGACGCTGCACGCATCAGCTATCTGGAGGAGCAGTGGCACATCAAACGAAACCAGTTCAGATGTCAGGATGTGAACAAATGGGATGAACGAGTTGGAGACTGTCATGTCAAGTCGGCGGGATATGAGAAGAATGAGAAATGAGAGTAGAAGCGCGAAGTGAGGGGGTCACGCAGTGCAGGTTGGGTAGTGGAAGCGAAGTCAAGGTTAAAATGCGCTTCTACAACTCAACCAACCTGGGTGGATCTGGGGAAGGGGGAGTGACGTTGTATAAAATTGACAACAATTCGATTAGAGAGGTAGCGGCGGCGAACTCTGACGAGTTAGGGAAATTTACACTTTCCAAGTGATTGGAGCATAGGATCACGAAAGACAGAATATTGCAGACGTAGATGATGTGTGAAGTGACTGAGTTGAGAGGACAGTTTTGATCCTCCATGGGCCTGGTTTAAGCTGAGTTTGTCTCGAAACTTCAGTTCACTACATGCTGATTCGTTAACATGCTGATTTGGGCATGCACTACAACATGACAACACGGATACTATGACTAGAAGTTCGGCGCGGGCGGCGAAAGGTGTCGTCCGGGGTCGGCCGACAGTGAAGGAGTGGGCTGTTGCGGTCCGACGTAGATAGATCCGTTTGAGGATTAGATCCGAGGGGCAATAGTTAGAGAGATATAGAGAGTCAGTTGGTGGAGTCGGAGCCTTGGGCTCGTGGCTCCTTTTGTGGGTTTTGGTATAGAATGGACGCGATGTTTTGTGCATCCGTCCTCCGTAGAAAGCCTTCCCTTTAGACTAGCGCGCACCTGTCGGATCCTTTCGGATCATACGACCGTAGCAAGCTCAATCGGCCTTCCCGCATTTCCCCTGACCTCGGTCGAGAGACTCGATCTCATGCTCGATCTTGCCGCTGGACGAAAGTGCTGTGACAGCTGCGATAAGAGGCTGCCGCTGGCGGCTTTCAAGGAGGGCAGCGATGGCGGGGGAGTTCTGAGAGCGCGGCAACCATCACGATACAGTTGGAGATCGGTAGGTTGCAGCCGCTCAATCGCTGTTTCTCGTCACGACTGATCCTGCGCCACGCCGCGCGCGCGCTCTCGTATTGCGCTCAGCGGCCTTCGCCTGACGCCACGTCGACGCCTCCTCGCTCGTGCTGTAGACCAGAGAGCTTGTTCATCATCGTCCTCACCCAGCGCGTCTCGTCGTCGAGGCCGCCGATGGCCTGAGCCTGGAGGAGGTAGCGGACGATGTCGACCATCCGCGTCTCGGCCTCCTCGGTCTCCGCAGAGTCCGCCAGCTTCTCCGCGACGGCAAGCGCGGCGAGCGCTACCTCCATTTCGATCTCGACGCCCAGCGGCTGATTGATGCCGAAGAGCACAGCGATAACCGGCGCGATGACCGGCTCGCGGATCGCCAAGGCCAGCGTGGCGCTGCCTTCTATTACTAACCCAGTTGGCGAGGGGAGGGGCGCCGGCTCGCCCACCGCGAGCAGCTTGGTGAAGAGCGAGGCGAGGATGTGCATGTACCCTTTTCCTTTTATCTCTGCGGTAATTTCGTCAGACTGTTCTCTACGATCACCTTCCGGCGTAAACATTGAGAGAAAAGTCTTTTCTGGCATAGGAGTTGTTGCTGTTTTCTTAGGCATTTCAGATTCAAATTCTTTGTATAAATCAGTAATGCACCCGCTTCGGGTTAGCTCATGATAATACACGTCTTCTTTCTCATCATACCTTGTTTTGCGTTGTACGCCTAGCATGAAACTAGGATCGCACATTTTTATACCATCATCGTCGCCCCCAAACTTAAGGTTAAACGCTTCAGCGATAGTAACGCCATCTTTAGACACTTGGTTAATCATATCAACGTCATCAGAGTGCACAGTTGCAAGAGATACATTTCCTTCCGGCGAGACAAACTTGAAAAGAGACCTATCGCATCTTATCTGTTTGCATGTAGTAGCTGTTCCTGTTCTCCGTCTGCTCCTCCTGCTCCTCCGTGCATCTCGCCGCCCGCTCCGCCGGCGGTGGGAGCCGCTAGGCTCACGCCGCACAGCAGCAGAGCCGCCACAGTGGCCCCGACTATACTCCTAAAGCTCATGCCCGCCCGCGCTGCGGACCTGGGGGCACCCGCGCCCGCCGCACACGGCCCTCTGCCCGCTCGAGGCGCCGATCGACGCCGCCGGGCGCCCGAAATGCTCAAAAATGAGCTCCAAGGCGGCTCCAGAGCGCGCGGTTCGCGCCTATCTACTACCCCGCCCGCTCAAAAGTTGTGTCGAGGGACCTATCCGAGGATGCGACGGCGGCTGGGCGGTTTCGCTGCCGCCTGACCGCCCTCAGGCGCCGAAAACCGCCCCAGCACGCCCATTCTGGTTTGGACTCGGCTCTGGTTTGGACTCGAGAGCCCGTCTGGACTCGAAACATCAATTTTGCAGACTGCCCCTCTCCAAGTAGACCTCGCCGATCGCGCGCACGGCGGAAGCGAGTAGGAACCTACTCACCACGAGCCACCCGGGTAAAGTCAAGCACCCGGGTGTAGCTAACGCCAAGACCTTGCCGGCATCCGCGGGTCGGGTCGGGGGCGGGACGCAAGGGCGGCATGCCGCGGCACGACTACAGCGAAGGCGGCGACGAAGACAGCCGCGCGACCAAGAGCAAGGCGGCGCTGTGCACCAAGAAGGGCGTCGGGATTCTCGGGTTCCTGGTCGCCGGCGTCGCGACAGCGGCGGTGCTCGCCGTCCACGCGTCGACGGGTGCCGCCGCAAACACCTGCGACCCGGACGCGCCCGGGGGCTGCAACGTGTGCGCACAGTGCTGCAAGGCGTACATCCCGTCGGAGCGCGAGTGCGCGCAGTGCCTGAGCGCGGAGGGCTGCGCCTCGAACAGCACGAACGGGACTTCGCCCGCGGCAAGCTCCGGGTTTGGCTGCGACGCGCGAGCGGCCGATGGCGTGTGCGATCGCCGGTGCACCGAGCAGTGCTGGAAGGCCCCGTGGTCGCTTTGCTTGCGCGACTGCGTCAACGGCGAAGGGGTCCTCATGCTCGCGAGTGTGATCCTGCCGTTCCTCGGGCGCGCCGTGGTGGACTTTCTTCTGGGGAAGGTCAAGTCCCTGCCTGCTGTGTCGGACCGCCACGCAGGCGTGCTGCCGCTGCTGGGAGGCGCGCGCGGAAGGGCGGGACGGATCCGAGAGCCTGCTTGGCGGTGACCGAACAAGTGGCTTCATGTGCAGCCAGCTCTACAGCAGCAGCAGCAGCTGGGCTACCGCGGTCCAGCAGAACGGCACGCGGCCGTGCACCGCTGTGATGCAGGCGGTCGGGAGGTTTTTCTTCTGGCATGTGATCCAGCCAGTGGGCTACTGCGTCGTCTTCTGGGTTTACTTCCCGACGCTGGAGCCGCTGCAGCGGTGGCTGGGCGGCTTCGTGCTGCTCCGCGAGGCGCTGTACCTGCTGGCGGTGGTTGCGTGCGCCTGGGTGAACCCGGCGTTCCTGCTGGTCGACGTCGCCGCGTCCGTGCGCGGTCCCTCGCACGATGGTCTTGAGGGCGGGTACGCGTTCCTGGCGATGTACGTGCTCGCGCCCGAGAAGTACGTGGCGTTGGCGCTGTTCGGCAAGGGCGGGCTGGACAGTTGCCTGGTGATCCCTGTCGTGATCCTCCTCGGGCCGCTGCTCGACCTCTGCGGGCTGGGCGCGCTGGGCGCCGGGCTCGGGGCGGGGGGCCTGCCGCCGGCGCTCGCCGTCGGCTACACCGTCACCGCGCTCGGGGCGCTTTTCATGGCGTGGATGTTTGTGGTGGAGGCGGGCATCAAGGATGGGGAGACGGATTACCTGATGGCTGGGCTGCTTGGCACGGCGTGCATCCTGGCGGCCTTCTTCGTGCCGTTCGCAATCGTGCGGTAAGCGTGAGGGCATGGCGGCAGCAGCAGGCAGCGGTTCGCACCTGTTTTTCTTCTCAAGACGCACCCAGATGGAAACAGCCTGGGTCCTGACTGGCCGCGATGAGCCCCCGCCGCTCACATCAGATAAGGTGCCGCGCATGTACATAGTGTAACAATACATGTCACTTGTGCTAGTAATCGAACGACAGCGGCT
>JACKZZ010022826.1_pt1 | contig 12914 bp, 18 predicted proteins | sample 8027871 | NCBI WGS metagenome assembly JACKZZ01 (sample SAMN15724774, study PRJNA655200) | protist metagenome | isolation source: fluorescence activated cell sorting (FACS) single amplified genomes of... | place: USA: West Boothbay Harbor, Gulf of Maine | collected 2000-07-19
TGCGATGGTGTTGCAGGATAACGACATGACACTGCTGTCGAGGACGTGGGAAGGAGAAATGCATAACACTGTATATTATCTTGTCAATGGCAATGTACGTGTTATCACTCACATTTTGACTGTTAAGGCTGACTTCGGGTTGGGTTTGTACCCATCCTCCCTGCCATCTCTCTCTCTCTCTCGCTTCCTGTTTTAATGTACTTTTTCTCTTCGATACGTAGCTAAGCGATGTAATGATGATTCAAATGGCGTTCATAAAGAAGGAGATCATGGTGGCAATGGATGCAATCGAACGGATCCTGAAAGAGACTGACTTTACCATGGCGTTCATGCCCATGGCAGTCGCGGCTCTGATGGGAGTCACCGGTCTCTACTCGCTCAGGTTACTGGTCGTCCGAATGTTCACGTTACGCACTGAGAAGCGCGCCATCGTCAGACGCATCCGCTTTACCCTTCGCGACATCCAGCGGCTGCTGCTCTCGTGCACCATAGAAGGAACGGACGGATCTCTAGACACCCTCAGTAACTTGAACCTTGGTCGTAAGTGCGCGGTGTATTCTCATCATCCTGTTCTCAGACGCTCATCCTCGGCCCTCTCCCCTTCCGTTTTGATCCCCAGACTTGTTGCTCTTATTTCACCGGCTTTCAAACCAACTGCGGGCGGTAAGTGCTGTAATTGAACAAAGTGTCCTGTGCATTCATCGGCGTGTACTTCTTAATGTAAAAGTAACCGGATGGAACTCTTCGTCGTGTGTGACTATACTTTCCCACCAGGGTAACTCCACGATGAGCTTGTATGAGCGGGAGCGTGTCACGGAGGATTTACAGGACTTGATGGCGGCGGAGTTGACGGTAAAGGAACGGCTACAGACAATTCGGAGGATCTTTCAGACATATGGATTCATGCAACCAAAAGCGAGGATGATTTGAAAGAGAAGGAGGAGAGAAGGAGGCTGCTCGACAAGCAGGTTGGGTGCATTAAAAATATACTTGCTGAGAGAGGAGAGGGTGCTCTTTTTGTTCATAACTCGCTCCTCCCCCTATAGAGTGATCACTTAAATGTCGACAAAGTGAACCCAGCCAGGAAGAGTGAACCCAACTAGTAGCTGAGAATACTCTACCTCCATTCCCTGCAGCAGCCTGTTTGTTCGAAGGTAGAGTAGGTCCTGGCTGGCTGCTCGTCTTGTGGCTGACCTGCTCGTCCAGAGAGCGAGGCGAGTATTACTATACCAATAGCCAACCAGCCCTTGGACAGCCCTTAGGACATCCCAAAAGAGAGTGAGACGACAGCCAGAGATGACTCCTCGCTCCGAGCCACCAGAGAGAGGAGAAGGGCGGGGCGGACCACCAGCAGCTGGTACCTGTGTGGGGGGACTGCTGATTCAAGGACTGCCTGCTTGCTAGTATTGTACTTCTCGATGCGGTTTTATATGTATATGCAGTAGTCCCTTGATTGGTCTAATGTAGCTAGTAGGCATTCTATTCCGGTTGCAAGAAATAACAACACCCCTCTGTTATGTCCGGTTATGTCCTCCTGTGTTCCTGAGGGCGAAAATTTGACGAGCGGTAACCCCAAGATGGAGTCGATTCAAGATGCGGTCAGCAAGGCTATAGGTCACACTTTCCCTTCTTTTGAAGTTGCTTATAATAAAAGAGATGCAATTATCTATGCGTACGTGTGTTGTGGAAGTATAGTTATGAGTGGAAGACATGCTTTCGTTGCTTTTAATTCTGTAAAACTTTATCTCTATTGCACAGGATGGGGGTCGGTGCAAATGAATTGCAATGGACATATGAAAATCACCCCAATTTTTCTGTTATTCCACTCTTTGCCCATGCCCTCTGCTACAAGGGGACATCGTTTGGTAAATCCACGATAGTTCTCCCCTCAACTTCTTCAAACGATTTGGCGCTGCACCAGTATGGAGTCATCACCGAGGTCAACACGAATACTGATACCTATGTCTTCCTTCTTTCTGTAGATGTCCTTCAGTTTCCTCCTGAGACCTTCGCCCCCAAAGAATTCACTGAGTTAGTTCCAGGTATTAATCCGTTGATGGGGTTGCACGGTTATCAAGCGATTGAAATGCTGCAGCCTATGCCTCTCGAAGGTCGTTTACATTGGTACGCAAAAGAAGTAAATAACTCAAGCTTGAAAAGTGATCATCTTTCATCCTACACTCTCTGTGATGGTGGTGCATGGTGGTCGTCCTAGCTTGTAGTAGTACTAGTAGTCCTGAGGGCATCGCAAAAGGCAGAACAAAAGCGCTCTCCTACTGCTTTTTATGAATATGTGGTTATTCTACCGGATACCGTGACATCAAGTATATTATATTCTAGTAATATGTCGTCTAATCTTCAGAATTCTTCTTCTCTTCGCGTCGATTTTTAACTTTGCTCACACCAGCACCACCAAGATTTCGAAAATCGAAGACAAGGGGAGTTTTGCCCTCGTAGAGATGCTAACAACCATGCAAGATACATCAAGCAACGGTCGAGTAGTGTGTCGTCTGAAGCGGGGCTTGGTCATGCGAGGAGCGGGAGGTACTTGTTCACCATATTTTAAAGTTATTGTAATCTCCCAGCTATATTCTGTAACTTTTTCCCCCTGTGCGTCTATCTTTTTGTCGTGGTCTACTTTCACAAATTTCAGGTTTCAGTGGATCCAAGCGACAAGAAATTAAGAAAAAGCCGAAACGCGTAGGAATTCAAATGCCGTCTAGAGCGGCAGATTTTGTCTTCGTAGAGACCATGGCTCCGACCCAAGCGGCGCTTTATCGCTTGTCTGGTGATTACAATCCAATGCATATTGATCCTACGGCAGCACAAATGGTCGGTTTCAAACGTCCGTTCATCCAAGGAGTGGCCTTACTCGGCTTTGCCTTAAGGTGAGTAACTCCTCGCGAGCGGCTTGTTGTCTGCTTGTGAGATCATTTCCTTCGCGCTGCCACCCTTCTTTACACACTCTTCAAATATACCTTTATCAATACGTGTGTCCGTGTGTGTATGCTCAGGGCTGTGGTGAACAAGTATGCAGATGGGTTGAGTGACCGGTTACGATCTATTGAAGGAAGATTCACGAAAAGGGCGTTTTCCGGAGAAACGCTGGTGACTTCGATGTGGAGAGAAAGCGGACGTGTGCTCTTTCAAACAAAAGTGAAGGAGCGTGACTTAATTGTGATTGACCACGGAGTAGCGGTGGTTTGGGACGCTGATCTACCGGAGGATGCCAGACCGTCTTTAAAGTACGTGATGCGCCAATCACTAGTACTGAACCTATGCCTAACCAGGCCTATTTACTGCCGATTATTTCTTGTCATAGTAGTGAAAGCTGTTCCGCCTCGTTGCCTTTTGAGATGGATCCCTCGTCTCCATCGTTGGCATCGTCAACGTTATCGTCAAAAGCATCCACGCTGAAATCGTCGTGGAAGTCGAAACCTTTCATTGATGTCATTAACAAGAAGCTGGCGGGATACAGAGCGCAGTGTATACAACTCAAGCGGGCGCTGCCCTCAAATTCTATCTTGAAATTTGTTATATCTGGGAATGACTCATCCAACTCGTATTGCTGGACGATCGATTTGAACACAGGCGTGGGGACAGTAACGGAGCACATGAATATAGAGGCTTACAGGTATGTTTCACCAATCCGGTTAACGAGCAGGTTTGTTCTCTTTACATGCATACGCGCATTGCAGACTTTTCATGCTCGTCACCTTCTACACCTGATGAATTTTGTATCAGGAGCAACCCTGCGCTCACAATCTCGGTGAAAGATGCCGATCTCCATCTTTGTCTAAGCTACGGGATGGATATCAATTTAGCATACGTACGGGGTCTCTTCCAACTGGAGGGTAACTACTACATGATTCCCTATTTGAAGGACGTGCTCGGTCTTTCACCACCTCGTACTCTGGCAGCGTCCAAAAAGCTGCGGTCAAGACTTTGAGTATGCGCCGAGTACATGCTGCTAACGTCCGGATATCATTACTATAAATACAATTTGATTCCAGTTTTATTGCGCTGTGTGTCTTCCACAAAGGAAATGCCAACCTTATCTTTTATTTAAAAGCATTTCCGGTGAATGACTGCTTCCTTCCCGTCTTCATACTCTGCTCTCGTTATCTGGATCTGGTCAAAGGTAGGCAACGAGGCAAACATCGAACCACCGATCCAAGCCGCGTTCTTTCTTTGCGAATCCGGAAGCACCGCCACCGCTTTCCCTGCAGGCGCCTTGGCCCTGATCTCCTTCTCGAGGCGATCCGAAAACCCTGGGAGCATCGTCGTGCCACCGGCCAACACGATCGTGCTATAGAGGTCCGTCTGTAACTCGTCGTCACACTTATTGATCGCCGTGCGAGTTAGATCCGCGATGCTTTGGTGCTCCACGCTGCCATCCATGAGTGAAGGCGTAAAGAGCATCTCGGGGGCCTTAATACACGCCATGCCCGGTACATTCACCACGGTGCCGTCGGGAAGCGCATAGGCGTGGTCTTTGATACGATGACGTGACGCCCGAGCGTAGTCGGTAGATACAGAGCATAACTTCTCTTTCATGTCTCGCAGCACCTCTGGAGCGAAAGAGTTCGCGCTGGAGCCAAAAGCGAGCTTGCCAAACTGTTCCGTCAGTGTTTGACCGGCGAAGGTGCTACGAATGATACCGTGCGGGAGAGCGTAACCTTCAAAGACAGGTACGCAGTGGGTGACTCCAGAACCACTCTCAACGACCATTCCTCGTGTCCTTCCGGTTGAGAAGAGTGAGAGAACAGCATCTGTGTAGACGTAGAACCCACTTACTTTGAAATCTTCGAACAGAATCTTGGCCATTCGCTGAAAAAGAACAAAAGGAATGACAGAGTTCCGATGAGCAATTGTGATTGATTTAAGTCAGATGCAGCGGTCGAAATACCTCTCTGTCTTCCCGTGGTGTCAAGGGGGAATCTGTCATCAGCACAGGCACTTTGTAGTCTCCCATGTCAAGCCCCAACTGCTTCTCGAAAGCGTACTCCCAAATCTTCTGCATGTTATCCCAGTCTGTAATACGCCCTCCTTCCATAGGACAACGTAAGCTCAGCGCCATGATCTCCCGCTTTTGCTGGGCGTCGCTGCCAACGTACTGCTGCGCACGGGCATCGGCACGGGTGCTGCCTTCCTTCTTCTTTGACTTCGAAGCCTGGCCGACGATGGTGGGAAAAACCGCACGAGGGGCATCTTCACCACTGAATCCGACCTTTATTAACCCGTTACCGTTGTCGATTACGACCACTCCTGATTCTACGTCCATCGCTTGAAAGTAGCGCTGTTGATAACGAAGTTATGAACAATAATGAGCAAGGTAAACAGTAATCAATGGTAATTACATACTATTCATCATCAGGACTTGTAGTATGGGATATGAGTGCTAGAATGACTCGTCTACACGACAATTTGAAAGTGGGACGAAAAAGTTTAAATTTCACAACCCCATGATTCATCTTCAGCCTCATTTAAAGAGGTATAGAGGCTATAAACAAATGCATATTGCTTGATGCTGGTTTGTATTTGATGACGATGAATGCACGGGAATTGATTCCAGGTTTACCTCTGTGTGGCAATTTCTTCTCCTCGCTACGAAGCCGAAACGTAACTGACAGAAAACGTAACGTCCAGACATTCATCGCTGCAACCACACATCATGCCGCTTACTTTAACCACAGAACAGCGTAAAATGTTTAACAAGCCGCTGACGAAGGTATGTGGTGCTGTATTATCTTCCTCTCATCCTGTTGCATGGCGCTGCGATTGCTTCATTTACTATGCATCGACGTGCACTCTGTGATGGCATATTTAATCTGTTTGTCAATACTGGTGCCTAATATTACGATGCTTGCTGTTTCATTCTCATTAGCGAACGGATATGACTGCAGAGAAAGTCATGGAGGCTACAGAAGTGATTCAAACTGCTATTGATACCTTCGCACAGTCAGAAGCCTGGGAGGTACGGCTTTCACTCACTCCTGCACAATTTTCGGGAAAATTGATTCATATTTCAGCCTATTAACCGGTAAATTGTGTGATTTCTTTCCGTTATAGACGGCAGCCAAGCAGATTAAGGACAGTTTAGATAAGAAATGGGGTGCTTCCTGGCACTGTGTGATCGGGGAAGGGTTCGGCTTCGACGTCACCTACCACTCACGCTCTATGATGTACCTTTACTATGGCGAAAAGATCGGGGTACTGGTGTACAAGGCTTAGGCTCCAAGGGAAGACGTGCTTAATTTATATGAAGGAAGAACGGTTGGTGTCAAACATGGCAGTCGTCGTATGCACACATCTAAGAGAGCAGGATGAACTAGCGATGGTGGAACGAGAAGCAAAAGAGCGTCATACATGCTACTGTTATAATAGTAAATACACGTGCGACACAAATTCTTGTACTATACTTATCAGAAAGAGTGACGACTCACACACGGCTTGTTTTGTGGTGCAGTCGACCACTCTATTTCATTCCTACACCACGATCCACCGCATCTTAGCATACAATAATGGACGCACTGCGTTGTGTATGTATGATACAAACAGCGTTGTTATTGTTATTCCGTGTACTATTTTCTTGAAGCTGTGCGTTGAGCACGAGGACGAGAAACATCCTGCGCGCTGTCCACCACGATTTACCGCGTCTTGGGAGCATGGCAGAGAGGGCAGGAAGAACGTCCACGAATCTCACTTTCGTAAGACTTGTGACGGCACATGGGGCACATGTAGTAGCGGCTGTCCATGATGGTCTTCCCCGAGGCCACGCACACCTCGTACGTCTGTCCGCACCCGTTGCAGATGCTGTCCCAGTCGTTCAATGAGTTCGAGCAGGAAAGGCAGCGATGCTGACGGTTCGGAGGATCTGAAGGGCGGTTCACCATAAAAATCTGTAGGGCAAGTGCGGCGAAACGTTCCACTTCAGCTTTGGGCACCTCCAGCGTCTCCAGGCGAATGAAGGCCTTACTGCACTGGCCGTAATGCTTGGCATAGTAAGCAGCGAGGGCGATGAGAGAAAAGATATCGGCCGGATCAATGATGTCTTCGTAATCGACTAGACGAAGGGCGGTACGCATGGCACTCTCCGTTTCTCCGTCGTAGAGCTGCTTCTGGGCCAAAATATAGAAGTGGAAGGCCTCCGCACTACGGGTGCAGAAAGAGAGAAAAGTACAGTTGTGAGTATTAAGCGGACCTTGAACGTAATGCCTATGCGCCATTACTCACCCCCTCCAGTTGTTATCAAGAACACGGGAGCCAGCGATGGCAGCATCGTGCGTCATGAGCGAATCCAAGGTGGCAGCGGTGGTCATCGCAGCGGTCATGCCAGTAGCGTTGGAAGTCATGGTAAGATCCAATGACTTCGCTTTGAAGCGTTCCACTTCCACAGCAGCCAAAACGTACAGCTTCTTCGCACGTAGTGGGTTTACCTTAGTCTTACCGACCTCGTAGGCAATGTCAGACAGAAGCTTAGCGGCATCGGTGCTCTTGTTGGCTTTGCGGTAGAGTTCCACGGCCTGGAAACGACCCTTTTCGCCACTACTGAGCAAGTAGGTGGCATATTTGGAGAGGAGTCCTTCAATCTGAGGAAAGGCATGCGTTTCAGCCAGTTCAACAGCCTTGTCCCACTGGTTGAGGAGGACACAACTATCGATGGCTTCTTTCACTTTTCCAGCCTTCAAGTAAGCTTCCACAGCACAGTCACCAAGTCCGACACTTTGGAACTGTATAGCGAGATAGATCAGAATAATAAGAAGAAGACAGAGTATGGGTGGTTAGCAGAAGGTCGACATAAAAAGTGAATTCTGGTGCGATCTTAAACACCACTGCGACATCTGGATTTACCTTCTCTGCAATTTCCATCAGAATTTCTGATCCGTCAGGAATTGACGACACGAGCTTTTGGAGACTGGTGTAGTCTTCCAACACGTAGTACACCTTGACCAGAGCGGTGGTGTTCTTTGCCTGTTTGTAATACGGAACTGCCTTCGTCCACTTCTGCCGGTCGACGAAGTGATCACCGATCTTGTTTCGCGTGAGTGTCAACAGCTCGTCCGAGCCACCGCCACTCTGCAGCAGTTGCAGTACACGGAACCATTGGCCAAGGCGGATGCGTAGCTCAATGGCCAGATCTTTGCGGTCGATTTCCCGGTAGAGGGCCTCCGCTTCGTCGTACCGTTTGAAGTACACCGCCACTTCTGCCCTCTGCTTCATCTTGTCGTGCAAAATACGAAGACGCTTCACGAACTATTGAAGGTAAAGGAGAGCGAAAAAGGGTGAGAGGGGGTCCATGTACAGATCAGAAACTGTATCGCTTCTGTGATTTACGGCGAAAAGAGGACGATTAAGTAGTGATAGAGCTACCTGAATGCCTTGGTAGTCCACACACTTGACGAAAGCCTTGTCAGCGACGGAAAAGTTCAGTTGTTCCAGGGATGCTTCGGCGAGCAGTCTCCACAGTCGGGCATGCGGATTGGCGTTAATGTATGTGTAGGCTTCGTCAATGCCGACGGTCTGGAGGATTTCCCTGATAATGAGTGGAAAGAAAATACGTGACGTGTAAGAGAAATGCGATATCATGAACAACCATTACACCGATGAACACAAGCGACTGTGAACGTAGAATGCGCGATGGGAGAAAAGCACGAAGTTCGCTATATACCGTGCATCACGCAGAGACTTAGTTTCATAATCGAGGACATGGTCAGGAGAAGGGTTCTCGGGACTCTGCATGATTTCATCCATCAGAATGGCCTTGATCTGAAGGTTACTGAAGCTGCAAAGGTAGCCACTAGACAAGACCGGTTCTTCAGGCTCCAAGCCACGCATGATGTACATTCGCGTCTTTTCCATGCAGCAGAAGAGCTCCGGGTTGTCTTCCGCCCACCTCATGTCCCACGTTTCCTTGCGTTCGTAGGCCAAGTGTTCACCAGGAGGAGCGCGGCCGAGAGCAGCACCGTCTGGTCGGGCCTCCAGATCGAAGAAGGTGAGCAGACCATTCAGGTCGATGATGGACATCTTGGAGCTGTTGCAGTTAAGCGCGAGCTTGGCGGGCCGGCAACGAAGCTGGTACTTGTTCTCGAGAGAGATATGCGGCAAAGAGTAGCGGTGGACGAGTCCGCTTTCTCGGCCGATCATGAGTGAAGTGAGGGAGGCGGTCACGCAGCAGATGGGATCAGAGGTACCCCGAGGCTCACCGCTTTCCCCACCGTCTTCTTTACTATCTTTACCTTCGCTTGACTTGCCCTCCGAGCCTGAGTATTCTCCGCCTGACACGCCGTCGATGTGGAAGGTGCGTTCCCGTCCTTCCTTCCTTCGCAAAGCGGCCACTCCAGTGGATGCTACGGAGCTTAGCTTGGACACCGGGGTACTGAGTATGGGAACAACAGAGAAGTGAGAAAAGCGCACGAGGAATGGAGTAATGAAAACTTAAGGAAGCGCTCACCGGTACTGCCAGACGTAAACTTGAGAGTTATCCGACACAATGACATGGTACTTGGTCATGGAAATATGTACTGGTTTAATGTTAATATACTTGGTGTCAACAGGAGACCCGATGGCGTTGAAAAGGACGAGATAGTACTGCGATCCCGCCCCCATCGTCTCGTCGCTCTGTAATGCCAACACCGCGTTGTCGCCGGCACTGCGGATGGCCAGAAGATTTTGAATCCACTTCATTGACTTTTCCCCCGTGGTCATATTCCAGAAGACAACACAGTGTTCCTTGCGGTCGGCCTTGTTGAAGGAGTAGACGAGGGTGTTGCCGAAACAGCCCCAGCGGTAGTCGCGGCGGATGTTCGCGAAGTAGATGAAGGATCCGACCGCCAGGGCAATCCGAAGCCCACCGCCTTCCCAAGACATGGCACTGATGCCACTTCCGGGTACCTTCAACGTGCGCAGAAAATCACCAAAGGGAGAATAGAACTGGATCTGACTCAGTTCGCGGGTTTCGCCGGAGGGCAAAGACTGCCGCTGGGTACCAGAGAGGGCCAAGACGCTACCGTTGGCGTTCCACCGCACTTGAGTTAGGCGCATATCAGTATCGATGATGACCGGTTTGGTGTCGAGGGTGTCGCGGGTGATTTGAACACGGCCGTTGTCAAAGCCGATGGCAAAGGTGGGGGAGTCCGGGGTGAAGTGCCCTTTGGAACCGTCATACCAGTCCAAGTCAACTATCTGCGCGTCGGAGCGTTCGTCCACAGCAAAGAGCTTCATCTTTGAGAGCTCGTTTCCGGAATTATCGTAGATGAGCACATCTGAGCTCTGCGTTACGAAGACAATGTTGCGACCATCGGGAGACCACTCCACCAAGGACAAGCGGTGCCCGAGTTCGTCGCCCCACTCCCGCTGTCCATCTACGCTGCCCACGATGACGGCTCCATCTTTGTAAATAATGCAGATTTTCTGCCCGTCAGGTGTCCACTTCATGTCCGTAACGACACTTTTATTGCGGTTGTTGATCATCTCTTCGAACCACATTCCCTTGTGGAGCATCCACACGATGATGAGGCCAGACTCATCACTCGTGGTAAGTTTCCTGTAGTCTGAATTCCATGTTACTACCATTACGTTGCCTGTCGAGCATGAGAGGGCACGCAAAGGGGGTGAAAGGAAGCAAGATGCATGCCTTCAGAAGATGCGTTTCGAAGTGAATGATCTTCAAGTGCTCTGAAGTCCAAACATAAGTCCATGAGAAGACTAGACTTACCATTATGACCTTCTAACGTCTGATTCATTGACAAAGAGCTCGGAGCTGCAACACCTGTAGTGGTACTGCCCTCCTTCACGACCGTATCAAGCTTCAACACTTTCAACAAGCCATTTGCTCCACCGCAGGCGATCCAACCCTGGGAAGAGTTCCACGAAAGACTATGTAGTCGAACATTATTGGGAATGGCAATCTAAATGGGAGAATATTATCGACGCAAGAGGTTAGAAACGAAGGTTCAATCGCATTTGAAACGTCTTTCATTTTGAATTTCGCACCGACCTTTTTGCTGAGGTAAATAAACATCGTTCTGATGCACTTGTAATTTTAAATACGTAACACAAGGCAAAATAATCTGCTAAAGTTACGGTCCCACAATCAAATAACGTAGAGAACGAAGGGAAAGAGGACGGATGCGCTGGTTTTGCCGGTTTAACGATTGTGAGGCTGGCGATACTTCTACCGCCTGACGATACCTAGTTTCCGCCTCCGTTCGTGTGGCTCGTATTCGAATTCGATCTCTTGAGGCTTCAATTTCCGCTGCGTCATGGAAGACGAAGAATGTCCGCTATGTATGGAAAGCTTTGATGTCACTGACAAGAACTTCTTTCCCTGCCCATGCGAATACCAGGTACAAAGTTGCAAAAACGAAGTTTTACTCCCTTCCAACCCTATTCAGGCATGCGGGGTCGTAAATGGGGACAACAGTAGTTATGCATGTTAGATATGAATGTTCATTGAAGGCTGTGCCTGAAGTTTGATGCACAGCATCCGTTCCCTAGCTATGTTTTCCGACATGAGAAAACTTTTTTTACGTGGCGAGCACAAATGGGGATGCACTGGATGTGTTTTGAATGTTTTCGCTTCCTATTCTCTTAGTTGATGTATGATTTAATATTTTCTATAGATAAAATGTGCTATGTAGGCGTGAATCATCTTTATGCAACTGCAGAGAAGCAGAATACAATTAAGTGTCAAAATGATATAAAGCAGCGCCACTTAAGCTTCTGTGCTGTGAACTGTCGTGTTCCGTGTGTGCTAGTACGAAATACATGTATACCATAGAGATGCTATAGTGCGGATGTAGGTCAGATGTGTTGGTTGCGCAGGTGACGGTGCTGATGTAATTTTCATGGCTGTTCTTTCCTCCTAGATCTGCTTGTGGTGCTTCGACAAGTTGAAGGCTGGCACAGACGGAGGTAGATGTCCTGCGTGCCGTACAAATTACGATGAGAAAAACTTTCGGTACAAGGAGGAGGACCGGGAAGCGTAAGTGTCGACACTGCCTGGAGGATGCACTCCGCTTCCCCATCCAGCGTTTCAAAAGATACACAGCCAGCCGCGCAAACCACTCACCATTTCTTCCGTGTTATGCATTGGCGAACTACAGGCTGCTGCGAAAAGAGGCAAAGAAGAAACGCAACGGCGGAAAGATGGGTCATGGCAGTTCCTCTTCCACTCCTTCGAAACCTCGTATGGAACGGACGGCATCGGCGCCGGTGGGAAGGAGTGACCTCGCACCTCCACCTTCTTCCACCGTCATCGACCGATCTGCACTGACAACCGTACGGGTGATTCAGAGAAATTTAGTATATATAATTGGTCTAGCACCGTCCATGGCCAGAGAAGAAGTACGTTACGTGCAGTGTTCGTAGTGGGACGTCGGTCTTATCCATCTCTCTTTTTCTCATCTCTTTTATCTTCACACCATCTTTCTACCTACCTATCTTGCCTAGACGCTTCGAAGGAACGACTACTTTGGCCAGTACGGCAAAATAGTGAAAATCGTAGTGAATCGTGCGAACCTGGAAGTGAACGGGCCCCACGCATCTGCCTCTGCATACATCACATTCGCACGGAAAAGCGACTCTCTGTGTAAGTATCATTTACTTGATTTCTCTCTTTCATTTTCTCACTTTCCTTTCCTTTTTATACCCCCGTCTTCTCATCATCCCCCGACGTCGTCAGCTTGCATCATGTCAATGGACGGGTTCTGGTGCGAGGGGCGGATGCTGCGTGCATCTTTTGGAACCACAAAATACTGCAACTTCTTCCTCCGAGGTTTCGAGTGCAGCAATCCCGACTGCCTCTATCTCCACGCTATCGGCGACGGGACGGATAGCTTCACAAAGGAGCAAATGCAGAGCAATAAATCTTACTTTCACCAGCAGACACATCCGGGACCGGGACCAGGACC
>JACKZZ010002533.1_pt1 | contig 12912 bp, 8 predicted proteins | sample 8027871 | NCBI WGS metagenome assembly JACKZZ01 (sample SAMN15724774, study PRJNA655200) | protist metagenome | isolation source: fluorescence activated cell sorting (FACS) single amplified genomes of... | place: USA: West Boothbay Harbor, Gulf of Maine | collected 2000-07-19
GCGAACTACAGACACGAGTTCACCGAGCATGGTCTTGACTTCAGCCTTCTTGCTGCTTGCGACATCCACACTCAGCTGTGCATGTGCATGTGGTGCCTTGGAGAAGGACGGGGGTCCGTCGCTCAGGAACCACGGGTTCAGGACCTTCTGCAGGTTGGACATCCTCTCCTTCCTGTGTGTTTCTGTGTATCTCTGTGCGTGTATGTGCGTGTCTGTGTGTGCCCAGTCTTTTACAAAGTTCGTCACGTTCAGTGGTACAAAACCTTAGTTTGTGATCTTAGATAAAATCTGAGATAGCTTTTTTGGGGCCCGATGAAATCTCGCCTCGATTCTTCGCCTCTGCATTATTCCGTATCAACGCTCCTCGTTGCTTCTCCCAGTAGATTGCAGAAGGTCGTTATCCACTGCACCACACAAGTTCACCGTCATGTTAGGTAAATTAAAGGAGTTTGACTTTTACCGCAAGATCCCACGGGACCTGACGGAAGCGACGAGCCATGGATCCATGCTTTCCATCTGCTGTATGGTATTCATGTTGACTCTCTTCATTGCTGAATTGTGGGCTTTCTTGAGCCTGAGCTATGCGAGTAACGTGGTGATTGACCCCGTGTCTGACACTCTCTTGCGCATCAATTTCAATATTACCGCGGTCGATCTACCATGTGAATTCGCAGTGATTGATGTTGTTGACATTCTTGGTACACGTACCGACAATGTCACAAAGAACATCAACAAGTGGCAGATTGACGAAGCTGGTATCCGTCGTAATTACGAGGGTCGTAACTGGGAGCAGCCAGAAGTAGCCCATGAAGACCATCACGACTTGACAGCATTGGAGGCCAATGGCATTCACGCCACTCCTGTTGACACCGCATCCTTCCAGCCTTGGGTTGACAGCCACAAGTACACTTTCGTGAACTTCTACGCTCCATGGTGCATCTGGTGCCAGCGGCTCGAGCCGGTGTGGGAAGCGTTCGCAGAGGAAGCTGAGCGCCAAGGGAGCTCTGTGTCTATTATCAAGGTAGATTGCGTGGCAGAGAGAGAGTTGTGCATGCAACAGAAAATCCAGGCCTTCCCTACCTTGCGTCTCTTCGTGGACGGCAAGCCGCAGCCCCCAGACTACCGTGACGACCGCACTGTGGGCGCTCTCATAGAGTTCCTCAAACAGCGTGTTGCCGTCGACGAGCAGGTTGCACGCATGGATGCACAGACTCGTGAAGCTCATGAAAGCCGCAAGGAAAACCTGCGCAATGACCACCCCGGCTGCCTTATGTCCGGCTTCCTTCTAGTAAACCGCGTGCCTGGCCACTTCCACATTGAGGCGAGGAGCAAACACCATAACCTCAACCCACCCAACACGAACATGTCTCACGTTGTGCACCACCTGTCCTTCGGTCCAGCCCTCTCCCGCGCTGCCCTGCGCAGAGTGGAAGAGGTGCCTGCAACCTTTTTCGACCTGAAGAGCACGAAGCCTATCGACGAGAAGCGCTATGTAAATGATGCCTTGCATACCTCTTTCCACCACTACATAAAGGTTGTCAGCACTCGTGTGGAGGCGGGGGCGAGGTACCAGGGAGAAAACGCCATTCTCGCTTATCAGATGGTGGAGACCTCGCAGCTAATGAAGTTCGACGAGGAGGCCGTGCCTGATGCGCGCTTCTCCTACGACTTGTCGCCTATGAGCGTGGTCATTTCCCGCAAGGGAAAGAAATGGTACGAGTTTGTGACGTCAGTGTGTGCTATTATTGGTGGAACCTTCACTGTAGTCAGTCTGTTCAACTCATTTTTAGGTGTGCTTTTCAAAGCAAAGAGAATATAAACAATTAACTAAAGCCAGCAATAGCAACAGCAGTTGTGGTAGCGGTTGTCACGAGAATACTAGAATAGTAGTAGTAGTAGTAGTAGTAGTAGTAGTAGTAGTAGTAGTAGCAATAGTAGTAGTAGATAATTCTGGAGGAGGCGTGATCTGATGATATACCTTCGTTTTCATCGATACTAAGCACAATAAAACGATTTTACCTTTTAACATCGCATTCCATTATCTCTTCAGGGCTCAGTCGTGGCCAGCTACAGTGCAAGCCGCTGCTCAGGGTCCCGCCCTCTGCCCTCCATTGCACTGCAAAATCGTAGTGCAATGAATCGGTCGATCCTACGAGTCTGCAGTTCGATGGAGGGCAGAGAGCGGGGCCCGGGGCAGCGGACTGCACTGCGCGTGCCGGGGGAGAGCCCCTTTTATTGCTTAATCATCCTAACCCTCCCACTTCACTTACCCCTCTCTCTCTCTCTCTCTCTCTCTCTCTCTCTCTCTCTCTCTCTCTCTCGCTCTCTCTCTCTCTCTCTCTCTCTCGTGCTACTTCTACTATTAATGCTAATAGAAATATTCCTGCCGTGAGCTCAGCTCTGCGAGGTAGTGTGCCTCACAAGTTCTTCTTGCGCATCTACGAGTTGATGGTGGAGGGTCGTCATCTCAATGTCAGTACAATCAACATCTGGTGGGATAAGTTGAATTGTGGCAATTTTGACAGTTCTGACAGAGGCTCTGTGGCACCAGCTACCTTCGACAACTGGGATGGATGGCTCAGCGCTCTGAGCAGTATTGTTGTAAACCTTGGTCTACAACTGTCCGGCAGCGAGGGTAGTGGTGGTCACAGCAGTACACAATTGTCGTACTTGCCTTGTGCCCTTATTTTGTCAGAATTAGAGAAGATTATATCAATGCTCAATCTAGTAGGAGGGAAAGCTGCACCACGTGGATTTGCATCGAAATGTTTGTTTGATATGAATGTTTCTTTCGGCTCTGTAGTGGAGGCCTACACTGAGATTCTGAGTGATGTGCAACAAGTAGAAAACGCTGCAACCGAAGAGGATGTTGTGGCTGCTACAAGCTTGCCCTTCGTTCAATTGGGTCCTACGGAATCCGTTGCCAACGGCATCGTAGCGACCTCTGCTGATGTAAGTGCGGCGAATGAAGCATTCCATTTGCAACTGTTGGAATCGTCATTTTCTGTTGTTGTGGAGTGGTTCAAACATACTATGGCAAGCAGCTTGCATCACCTCAGTGGAGGCAATGCCAGCGGTCGCAGCGCCGAAGCACCAGAGCTATACTATTTCCTGCAAAGGGCAGGTTATGGTAGCGCAGGCATGTCCGAATCAAAGTCAACTGACGTCATTCTATCTGGGCGACAATCGAGTGTTAACAGCAAGAGCCAGTTAGATCGGTACCTGGAGGTGGCCGACTACCTTCTTGCAAAGCTGCAACGTAGTGCCGGAGCCAACGCCTCCCGTGCTGTATCGCTACAAGAGCAGAGTAAGAAGATTCGTGTCTTGGAGAAGCAATTCCTGGCCAGTCGCTGAGCGTAAATATAGGTGCAGTTGGGAGTGTGTGTCGATGGGGTGAAAGGAAGAAGGATTGTAATTAGGATTGTAGTTTCTAAAAGAATGTTTATGTTTACATTAGCACCCCCTTATCTCACACTCCACCCACTCACGCACTCGTTCCTTCACTCACTACTCGATCCACTGCCAGAAGCGGAAGCTCCTCCATTCCCCTCGACCCGCACTCCTAACAGCGCCTTTATGGTAAATTTCCCAGCCGTGAAGAAGCTGTGCATTATGCAACGCGCTCTTAGGGCCGCGCCAGGTTGTGTACTTTCCACTGCAGCATATCCTCAATAACGTCTTCCACAAACGACACTAGCTTGCTTGTGAGCTGCTCGGTGGTGTCTCCAGCCTTACCCTGTATCTCGGTGTAGAACTTAATTTTGGGCTCTGTGCCACTGGTACGGAGAGTGATGCTGACGTCGTTAGAAAACTCGAACATGATCATTTCACTACCTGGAGTAGCAGGTAACGCAGACACCTTGTTAGCAGTAGAACTGTCATATCCATTGGTAATGTCGTGAATGGAGGTGATAGTGCAGCCAGCACACTCTGCCCAGTAGTTATCTACTCCATTTCCCTTGCGAAGACGGGCGAAGATGTCAGCAATCAACGGCTTGTCGTGACAAAACACATAGCTATTGAATGACACAAACTCGCCATACTGGCCATACAAATTCTGCAAATGATCTTGTACAGTAAGTGGTGTTGAAAGCGATGCCAAATGAAGCTTCATCTCTGCAAATACACATGCTGCAGACACTCCATCTTTGTCGCACAAAATATCACCGGTACAATAGCCAAGTGCCTCTTCGTAAGAAAATAGCACACTCATACCTTGCGCTTTTAATTCCAGAGCCCTATTGCCGATCCACTTGAATCCCGTCAAAGTGTCGCTGTATGTGATGCCCTCTGCAGCAGCAATAGCTTTAAGCATACGCGAAGAAACCACAGTGGTTAAAACTGCAGCACCGTTGACATTTGCGGGTCCTTTCTTGTATTGCATAATTTGCCAATGCGCCAAAAGCACACCTAAGTTATTCCCACTAAACACCTTCCACTTGCTGTTGGCTGCATCCCACTCCGCCACAGCCAGGCGATCAGCGTCTGGGTCGTTGGCGATGATGAAGCCGCAGTCCTGGGAAGAGGCGAAGGCTTGCGCCTGGTCCAGTGCACCTTTTTCCTCGGGGTTGGGAAATACCACGGTAGGAAACTCTGGATCAGGTTCGAACTGTGATGGGACATTTAGGAGGTCTATTGCACCTTTGCCGCCAGTGGAGCCAGGATGGTACATTTCGAAGGCTTTTCCTATCCACTTACCCCCCACTCCATGCATTGCAGTATAGGCTATTTTCACAGCACTGCCACTTGCAGGTACAGCAGCCGTCTTGGCACATGCTCCTTGTAGAGTCATGAGAGCGGCGTAATAAGCGTTTGAAACCTTTTCCGTGGCATCTTCAGTAAGGGCGTGGCCCATGACTGCCTGCTCAGACAAGTCATAGCCAGCCGCAGGCCAGGGACGCAAGTTCTCCTCAATATGACGAGATATTCCAGTGTCGTGCGGAGGAATGATCTGCGCGCCATTGCTCCAATACACTTTGAAGCCATTGTCAGCCTTGGGGTTGTGCGACGCAGTGATCATGATGCCACAGCAGCACTGCAAATGCGTTACACCAAAAGCAACAAATGGAGTGGGCACCAGTTGTTCTAGCATGTACACTTTGAACCCGGCTTCCAAGAATGCAGCGGCGCACTGGCGACTGAAGGTCTGTGATGAAAGAGAGGAGGGCGCGCCTTCTGGGTCGGTGTTTGCAACAGCACGGTGGTCGTAGCCAATGACCACGCCTTGTTTCTTTGCCTCCTCATCTCCGAAGCATTCCTGTAAGTACTTGGCCAGTCCTTGGGTGGTCTGCATGATCGTGAGACCGTTCATCCGGTTCATGCCTGCGGCCATTGGTCCGCGCAGGCCTGCCGTGCCGAACTCCAAGCGGGTGCTGAGAACCTTCTCCAAGGAGGCGGTGTCTCCAGCATCCAGCAGGGTCTGAATCTCTCCCCGAGTGTCCGAATTGGCATCGATGGAGATATACTCCCGGGCTAGCTCCAGGTAGTCTTCGGAGGCGCCCTTCTTCTTGCAAGGAGGCATAGCTGAACTTTGGTTGGTGTGACTGCAAGGCGCTATGTCTGCGACGAAAGCTGTGCGTAACGAATACTTGTGCAAAGAATGTCCATGTGGTTTTTCAGCTTTCCAGATTTTCCATGGTTTCCAAATCGTCAGTTTTCGCCCCAGATGTGATGCATATATGTGTGATGAGTGAGAATTAGTGTGAGATAATGGAGAGGTGTCGGGTCGAGTAAAAACTTGCACCTAACTCTCGTCTCTCACTGAAGATCGCACAACACACTAGACATTGAACTGGACTTGGACACTGCTAATTAGAGCTTCCCTCATTGCAAAAACTTGAAATCTTGAAATAGATGTTTGCAAACTTGTCAAGAAAGAAAACTTATTGCGAAAGTGACTCCGCAGAGGTTGAGGCGGATGAGCAGCTTCCACTCGCCATTCGACGACATGGCGAAGAAGCAACCCTCCGTCTGGATCATATCGTCACTTCTGATGAAGTTCTTGATAAAAGTCTCCATAAATATGGTGTCGTGAAGCGTGCCGATGACGATGACGTCGATGACTCCTTCTGGTCCATGCAACACACTAGCAAAAAATATGGCGCGATTATCGCTTTGCTTTGCATCATTATGATTGTCTGCATACTTGTGTCGTATGAGGTATGAGGGCTCTCATGTCTCATGTGAACGTAGCAAGTAGCAAGGAAAATATGAACGGTGTTTGTATCTCTATCTTCCACATATCACCTGTTTACACCTTCTACCTCCCTTGCATCTTACATCCTGACAATCAAAACTATCGTATCACATGACGCATCTCTATTAAATCTATTATTGTGGGCAAGGTTCCCCTTCTCGGGCTTACTGCTCACAAAACATTTGACAAATATACTCTCTGATAGTTATGAATTCATCGAGTCATTCCAAATCTTTTTAAAGCAAAAAAATATCCAGTGGGTATGCCATCTCCTGTGTTACTAATCAAATAACGACGACAATACAATGGATAGCATATCATAAACACCGCTCACGAACACAAACAATAATCGAAAATGATTATTTACCAGAACAATTTAACACACAATATCACATTCTCCTTCCTTCTTACCTCTCACCTCTCCTCTGCCCAGTTTAATCCAATGCCTCAGCCCTGTTGCGCATTGTCTCCGTCACAAGAGGCACTGCGAAGGGAGAGCGGAACAGTCCTGCTTCCACTTCCGTCAATTTGCGTGTGCGGAATTTCGTCTTTGTACTGACAATTTCTCTGGCCCTGACAATGGTACGCCGGGCTACCTCATCGGCTGTGGGATACTCGCGCCGTGGGCCCTTAGGCTGCGGCGACCCTTGCTCCGCCCTCTTTTCCTTCTCCTTCTCTATTTTGAGTTTCTTCCGACGTTTCCTCTCTTTTTCCTTTGCTTCGTCTAAGAACAGCTCTGGACGCGGTTCCACTTTCGGATATTCATTAGAATGATTGCTCGTAGACTTCAGATTTTTCTCCCCTTCGTACTGCACATCGGTGTTGTCGTTCCAATAACCTCCAACAAATTCTTGTTCGTGCCCCTTTTGGTTGCTGCCACCGAAGAATCCTGGGCTAGAAGATCGATTGGGCATGACACGATACTTAGCACTGGGGCTATTCATCCTCTGCGCCACAGTCTGTTCCGCATGATGCGCATGAATCATAGTGACTCCATCAGAGCCGTCGTTATGATTGCCTGCAAATGAGTGTATTTTGTGAGCATGGCCGTGATGGTCTTTGTCCATAGATGGCGTTCCTACAGGGACGGTATCGTGCTCGTGGGCATGTGGGTTGATGTGTTCCGGCTGAAAATGAGAAGGCACTCCAGCCAGGTGGGCATTGCTGTTTATAACCTGCGGACCTGACATAGCAGCTCCAGGGTTCTTCAATAACTCCTTTGCTCTCCGTGATGTTTGTTGTTTTGCCGCCGTACTGTTAAGGGAAGCTGTACTACTTGCCACGCTCCCCTGTCCACTGTGCAAGCTGCCACCATGGCTTTCGACAGACTTCTCGTCCTCTGCTGTCACAACATTGAACACCATCATGTGATTGATTTCAAACCTAGCATTTCTCTCTAACAATTCATCTGGTATCGTATTGACAGGAGGAGGCGGCTTTTTCTTCTGGCTCCACTTGTTCTTCGGTTTCTTCTTCTTTGTGCCTCCAGGAGATGTGGTTATACTACTTTCATCAAGCGGCAACTCATCAGCAGAGTTTTCAAAGGTAACGCCGCTATCGGGCATAGAGCTGGCAGGCATTGCAACGACGTGGTAGCTGTTATCGGCGCTCAGACCTACTTCGGTAAAATCCGTGCGAGAGTTGGTTGCCGGTGATTGCGCCTTCGGCTCAGGAGCCGGCACTGGCGCTGGCTCTGGAGCTAGTAGCGGCTCCGTTTCTACTGCAGCAGTAGCAGTGGCAGCAGCAACAGCAGCCGTGGCAGTAGCAGTAGCTGTGGCGTTCTCTTGTCGGCCATATACATTGGTCCAACCTATCTGATGTATGGTTGCTGCGTAGTCAACGGGCTTCACATGCGAGAAGTCCCAGCTGTGTATCCACAGCGTTTCGTGCACGCGAATGCTTTGGTGATCTTGATGCTCACCACCCAGGTGCGTATATGTATTCACTCCAGCACCAATTCCCTTCACTCCATCAAATGGCGCATCGATATTGGTGTTGTAAATGCTGTTGTTGATGAGCAGTGTCTGTACCAGGCGATCAACAAGCTTCTTGGAGATCTTCACGAGCATCTGCCCACTAGGCTTAGAGCGAACTACCAGCACGTACTTGATGTACTTTCTCCACCACTCCAAGGATGATGGCTCGAATACTCTGCTCACGTGAGGAATAACTGAGCCTGGATGCAGGGAAGCAGCCGAAGCTACCGTATCTGCGTCTTTTCCATCACCTACGCTTTCAGCACTAGAAGATGGTACACTCTGTGTTTTTTCTTGCCTCGAAGCTTCCCCCTCAGGCACATAATCATCGTTATATTTGTTGATCAACTCGTACATAAATTCAGTATATTCTCTCACGTTCACAACAACGGTGGATGCGGCATTATTAATGGTGTTGTTACCAGTGTGCATCACGCCAATACCGCTGTACATGGCCACAATGTCAACCACTGACACGACAATTTTGTCAGGCGGGGGTGGAAACAGAGTCAGGTACAGGTTTGGATCATATATTTGTGTGGAGGCAGTTTTCCACAATGGTTTTGCAGATGCAAGTAGGTTGACCAAGAGTGGGTGCTGCGGGGGTACCCACACTTTCGGTGCAGCATCCCTCACATGCAATGCAGCTTGATCGTCTGGTCGTTTCCTATTCATAATACCTGTTACGAACTCGCTAAAAATGGGGATCAACTCCATAGCCACTCCTTTATTATTCCGCGGCACATTCACATCAACGGCATTTTCAACCTCCATTGTAGTTGCATATGCATTACCACTTATATGCACAGGATTTGTATTCACATTTTCTTGCACATTCGAGTTGAATTTGGCGGCACCCATTCCATCCTTAGTGGCAAACATGCCCCCACCATCGGTAGTGGTGGTGGTTGTGGGATACGCTCCCCAAGTGCTGGTGTCAGGAGGTCCCATTCCTCCCCAGTTGTCACCCGGCCCACTTTGCACCACACCGAATGATGACTGTTGCTGTGATGGCTGCGGCTGGCCGTGTATATGAGGCAGAAAGCCGCCCTGGCGAGCATTACTACTAGATACCATCTGCTCTGGAGGGTACGTGAGGCCGACTTCCTCTGTTATCTTCCCTCTGATTTCTTGCTTGAAGGCGACATTACTATCACCTCCCCTGCTGCCCACACGCTCCCTCGCATTCTGCATGCCCTCCACCATATCTTGCGTGTAATCCACAGCTGGGCCTCTGCTTCTTGGTCGGCCGTCTCCTTTAGATACAGGCCGCGTGCTGCGACCGTCGGGTGTCTCCAAGTTCTCATCAACCCTCTGTTCCCTCAAATTCTCTTCAAGAGCGAGAGCGCCAGGCAAGTATGGTCGGATGCCTGTGACCATTGCAGTCCGCACCTCCACCTCCGTGGCGGTCAACGGCAGGGGCAGCTTACTCACATCTACCTCCAGGCCCTTAATCATATAATCTGTGGGCAATTGCTCTAGTTGGGGGATCTCTTTGCGGTCCACAATTTGTACGTTCACTCCTGCTACTGGCTGCACTGCGATGCCGGTATCAGTACCAGAGCCGCTGCCAGTGTTGTGAAGGAGGTCGTCTTTGCTTGGGCTCGTGCCCTGCCACGGGCTCTTCTGTGCATGCGCATCTGTGAGGGTTGCCTTACTCTTCCCCTTGGTGGCACTACTACTGTCCCTCTCCCTCTCCCTCTCCCTCTGGTCTCCGCTGCTCGGTCGGTACTTATCCACCTCTTTCTCACTGAGAATCTTGGGAGACTTATCCAGGTCACCCTTGGGCTGAGCATGCGCATGCGGGGGTGCGCTCACGTCTATTTGCAGATCTGCCCCCGCTCCTGCAGCTTTCTGCGCCTGAGCCTGAGCCTGAGCTTTTTCCTCGTATGCATTCCGAATAGTGAGGGTAGGCTTCTCCACTAAGGCGGTGGCCTTATAACCACCGTCCTGCCGACCCTGCCACTGCGCCTCTCGTACAGCGTGCATCTGCTTTTCCTCCGCCGCCTCCTGTGGTGTCTTTGGTCTGATGTCTGCGCCATAGTAGTTGATCTTGGGCTTGGGGCGGCTGACTAGTGTGGTGGGCTGGGACCAGGGGTTGGACGGCGCCAGGGAAGCATCTGCGCCGTCTGCTGTGGGGTTGGGAGACTTCCCCCTGCTGCGACTGCGTGAGCCAGGTTTGGAAGTACTATCTGTTGCACTACTAGGTTTGTGTACAATAACGAGGGGGGGCTCGTCTGTGTCTGTGGCTGCTCCACCTCCTGCATTTGCTGCCTCTTCTAGCAGCTCGCGCAGCCTGGCATTCTCTGCCTGTAGCTGTTGTATGGTGGACGCTTTGCTGTCCACCCCTTTGTTCTTGCTGCTTCTCGCTCGGGTCGCCATTGTCTTGTCTTATCTGATTGCCTTAGTGGTTTCAGACGATATCCGGCAAATACACGACTTTCAGACAATTTCTACTTAACTTTGTTTTACTCCGGGCAACTGGAATGTAATTTAATGCATTGTATTGATGAATGATAAGAGCGTAAGTGCCTTGCAGCAAGAGTTATCACCCTACGAGCGCAGGGCTGTGTTCAGATACTGGAGGTTGGGCCGGGCGATTTTATTTGCATATTTGCATATTTGCATATTTGCATATGCATTCAACAACGCCCTACAAGCTATTCGGACTCCCAAATCCATATTGTTGAAATCATGGGTTCATCTGCATCCATTGTCAGCGGCGAGCCAGTCGACAGCGCCGACAGCAGCAGCAACAGCAGCAGCAGCAGTAATAACCCTGCAGAGTTGGTCGACAAGATTAAGAAGAGGGTCATGCAGCACCTGCACGAGTTGTATGAAGAGAACAAGGGCCAAATGGGCGACGAGGAGCTGCTACAAGTCATGCGCGATGCCTTCGTCTCCCTAGCCCTTTCTCCTCCTACAGAAGCAGCAGAAGCAGCAGCAGCAGCAGAAGCAGCAGAAGCAGCAGAAGCAGCCGTAGTAGCCAAGTTCGCAGTTGACGACCGAGTAGAGGGTAACTACTGCGGAAGTGGCCAATGGTACAAAGGGAACATTACCGGTGTAGGCAGTAACGCAGACACGGGGGAGCCTGTGTATGACATAGAGTACGATGATGACGAGACTGAGATGGGCGTGGCTCAGGAATTAGTGCGTGAGATAAAGCGGAAGCCTTTGCATGAAAGAATGGCTGCCATATACGATGCTCCTGCTCCTGCTCCTGCTCCTGCTCCTGCTCCTGCTCCTGCTCCTCTTGCAGCTGATACAGCGGAGGAGACACAGGCGGTGACTCGAGGAGATGTGCAAGCAGAGGTGCAGGTGGAGGTACAAGTTGAGATGGATCCGGGGGTGCTTAAGCAAAAACACGCTGCCTTTCATGTGGCCTGCGGTAAGTTCCACAAGGGTTCCTCGGCGGGCGATTTGAACAAAGCCATGCAGATGCTGGCTGAGGCTAGCACGGGAGACGGTTTTGATATTAATGCGGTTGATGAGGATGGGTGGAGTGCGCTCTTTCACGCCTGTGGGGAGGGTCACTTGAAGACCGTGGAATGGTTGCTGGAAAACAAAGTTGCAATTGACTTGCAAGACCCTTTTCATTGCACACCGCTGTGGTGCGCCGCTTTCAACAACAGAAGGGATGTAGTAAAAGCTCTTCTGTGCGCGGGTGCAGACGAGAGCATACCGGGCCAGCCAGAGGGTGAACCTTTGACTACTCCTGCACTCGCGGCGCGGCGTGCCAATCACCCGGGGCTGGCTGATATGATTGATGGAGAAGCTCGTCTGCGCCGGCATGCTGAAGGCACGGCGGGTGTTGAAAGGATGCAGAGGCAGAAGGATGGTGATATGAGCTTGCAAGAGTTTAATGCATCTCTGCGCTCTGTGATCGACAATACAGGTAAGTAGTAACAAGAGGAGGAGCGGGGAGATATCATGAGATTAATATTGTTTATTTGTTTCATCGTATACAAAGGACACAAAGGAAATATGTAATCAATCTATAGTTGCAAGTGCAGGTGTTGCAGGTGCAGGTGCTTCGTCTTCAGAGCCCGAAGAGTCCAAGAGCTCTGGTGCTGCCATGAACGCAGCAGGGAAATAGGCAGAGCCTCTCTTTACCATCCCAGATGTTGCAAGTATGGGTGCAGGTGCAGGTGCAGGTGCAGGTAGGCCTTCCATAGTCGTCCAAAGAGGAGCCTCTGTCTCTCCCTTCACTTCCGAAAGGGGCACTCTGTCGGTGCGAGCTGTTCTGCGCAACTCCTTCGATGACGGGTCAGTAGCAACTGGTGAGGGCACGATTGTAACAGCATTGGCAATACCTGCAACTACGCCTGCGGTAAGCAGGGAAGATGAAGGAGACTTTGCACTACTACTACTACTACTACTACTACTACTACTACTACTAGCAGGTTTGGAGTCATACGAATCGTAGGGGGGTGCCTCCATCTCCGTGGAGCGAGAATCAACAATTGCACCAGAGGGCTTTTTGTAACCGATTAGCTTGCCATAATTCAACATCACACTACTACTACTGGTGGTAATACCAGTACCAGTATCAGTAGTAGCGGTAGAATTGGGAGAGAGGGGGTACATGGGCTTATCATCCTGCGTAGGTTCACGTATAACAGCGTTCTGCAGTCGTCTCCATGCGTTACGTGCCGCTGCACTGGGACTAACTTGCTTATTGTTTTGGTTAGGACTAGCAGGGGCAATGATGGGTGCACTCGATTTAGGCAATATGACACT
>JACKZZ010020857.1_pt1 | contig 12910 bp, 7 predicted proteins | sample 8027871 | NCBI WGS metagenome assembly JACKZZ01 (sample SAMN15724774, study PRJNA655200) | protist metagenome | isolation source: fluorescence activated cell sorting (FACS) single amplified genomes of... | place: USA: West Boothbay Harbor, Gulf of Maine | collected 2000-07-19
AAGCAAAGAAAACCAATGCTTCAGTATTTTGATTCTACATAGCCCACCTTTAAAGTAATAGAAATAGAGGTAAAATGACAGATGTAACAAAGTTTAAGGTGATTGATAATAAAGCACAAATGGGAATGGCTGTTGCGATGAGTAAAGAGTTCCAGAAACAAGAAGATACACCAGAAGACAAAGCAATGCTTGAAAAAATATTTTCTTCATTCGACCATGAAGTAGGCGAACAAAATACATTTAATGTCAATTCCTGGGGAGATCGTAGCGTGGTTGGCCCTACAAAAAGCAAAGGCATGGACAAATCAGGAAAAAGATATTTGAGATGGAAATCAAAAGTTGTAAAAGATGAAGAAGAAATAAGAGATGCGAAAATTGTAGAAAATAGCGCAGTTCCATCGCCGTTATACCCAATGATTAAAGAGCGTGTCAAAATGATCGTATGCTCCTTCGATAGCACGTGTATCTTAACTGTTAGTGGTCGTTTGCGGTATATGTCAGTTGAGAGAAATATGGGAGAATTTAAAGAAGATATATCGCTAACATCGCGACGAGTAAAATATATTGCTGCAGGTGCATATCATTTTGGTGCAATAACCGAAGAGGCTACTTTAAATTTATACATGTGGGGTAAAAATGATAAATATCAACTTGGTCTAGGTGATACTACAAAAGATGTATATGTCCCAGAAAGAGGACAAGTCAGGTCATTGCAAGGCATTAGGATAGTGCATATAGCACTAGGTGGGAAATTTACATTCGCAGTGACGTCATTAAACGTTGTTTACGCTTGGGGTGACAATTCAAGCCAGCAACTTGGTATGGGTAGTCGTGATAAAAAAACACGGGCGTGGATACCTCCGGAACCAGGTACAATGGATGTTGTTAAAGCTCCTAGACGTGTGCAGGAGCTTAATCGTCAAAAAACATCTGGTGTAGAAGCTGTTCGCATAGGCGATGAAAAAAACGAACACTTTGTGCAGCTTATGCTTAGCGCGGGGGAAAAACACGCAGTTTCATGGACTAATGTTGAAAAAATGAATCAATTTAGTGAAGATTTCTGGGACCGTTATTCATTTTTAAAAGAAAGAATCAATACTTTAAATTATCAAATCCAATCTAGAGATGCACAAATTGAGCATCTAAAAAATTCGAAGACTGGAATCAACACTGTTGTAGGCACAGAAAACGCAGATGACTTAGTAGATCGCCGCGTAACTGAAGATGAGACATTAATGATGACAGGTGATATGTTAACAAAATTACAGGAAGATTTAGGTCTTATTGTACGTAGAAGACAAGAAATACACGAAATTATACAAGTCGAAGAGGCTAGAAAAAAAGAAGTGCAAGACGAAGTTGGACTGATTGAAAGAAATATCAAAGTTCTCTGGGATAACGCGGAGCAATTATCATACCAATGCCAAGCGCTAGAAGACCAAGATGATAAAACCTTAGAAATGGTGAAAGAATTAGAAGGGAAACAAGTAGAAATGCAGGGAAAACAAAATTTGGCAAAGGCTGCTGAAAACACATTAGTAGTTGAATCGATGAAATTAAACATATTTGAGTCAAAATTAGAAGAATTAGCAGAGGAGGAAATGGAACTGAGTGGCCAACAAAAACAATTAGAAACAAAAACGCGTTTGGTTAATAAATTGTATATACAAAGAGATCACTTCTTACGGCAAAAATATCTGGAATTGCACCAGGAAGATATATTTGATATGATAGACCTTGTTAGAACGTTGTGGTCAAAAATTAAATCAACTGCCGTGACATCATTTACTGCTGATATGTCGGAAATGGAACGTCTGACAAGTTTAATTGGTCGGCGCCCCGGATTACAAGACATTGTGGATGAAAGCGATGCGCTATTAGAGCAGCACATTGTACAAGCAGATATAGAACTGTCTAAGTTAATTGATGCTGCCGATGCTAGAAAAGACTTAGCTGACTTGTTACGTGAAATATTACATGACGTAATTGCTATGCGCCACGAAATCAATGCATATCTTTCTGGTATCCTGCAGCAAACAAGTCAAAGACTGGAAAGAATATTTCAAACGTCATTGACAATGGAAAGCGAGAAAAAAATGTAAAAAAATGATTTAAAAGACAGAGAGAAAGCGTATAAACAAATACAAAATATTTTTAACTTTAGCCTGACGTATGTGTCTCAAAAAATTGCTGTGTAAAGTTATATATAATTTTTCTTACACCCGTGTGTATATATACTAATTTTCGTACACTAACATTATTTATAATATAATTTTAATTGCTCCTATGTATCATAGCTCTACCCGAAATAGACATTTTTGTATTAGCTTTTAAAAGGAGATTGTAAAGTATTTTATTCCATGCGTCAACTGGTCCACCTGGTAAACAAAAATGCAAACAATTAGTATGCCCATAAAATTCTATCGGGTGATTTCCACGCCTTTGTGAACTCATTTCAGTTATATCCATTACTTCAAGCTTATCATACAGTAATTTTGATTCTTCTATCCACAATTTGTCCCATTCTTCAAAATTGTTCCAATGAAGATGCAATGGCCCCGATGATGTATCTTTAATTTTGCCCTTCAGGCAATCAAAACTTCCTGGTATATTTGTTCTATATATAGTTCTACCATAATAATATTTTGAAAAATATTTTAACACATGTTGTACTAAAGCTTTATGAATACCGCCATGAAACCCGGCATTAAAAATCAATATATCATCTTTGCCTTGATCTTTGTGCCTTAATTGGCGGATCCATGGTATTTCCATCTCGTGATATTCTACATTTTCACTATTGGATGATGCTTCTGTTGATGACGATAGACTAAGTTCTTCGAGGCCCTCCTCATCGTCATCTACAATATGTTGCACAAGAACTCTATTGATTTTATGGATTCTACCATCAATTAATCCTGATACCTCACTTACCAGATGATTGCTTCTAAGAAAATATATGCGACCCCCTCCATTTAATGCCACAACACCGATTTTTTTCATGCTATAAAGCTTTGGCACTTTATGAAACACAGCATTTATTTCTTGTAGCGCATATTCAGACTCCACAGTATCGACGTTATTTTTTCCTAGTAAACATATGAGCGAGTCGTACATGTGCAGCAGTGTTGAATCACCAACAAAATATAAATATCGGCCATTTGGCGTATCTTTTGTTTTAGCTAAATATGCAGCAAGCTTCTTCCCGTCAAAATTTTCCAGTTTGCAATCGTGTGGTTGCCAATCCCACTCTACACTTTCTTGAGCGATATGCTTTAAAGTTGCATCATTTATTCGTTCACAAAATGGTAGTGTCTGACTGTAGTAGTCCATGTTTGGTAACTGGAGCGACGGTAAACGCATCGAACAGTCGTACTTTGCATATGTTTCTGCGGGGCGATTGTTTGTTTTATTCAATTCAGCTATATACTTTTTTATATTCAGATCCTGTACCCAAGAACCGTGAGTCAAGTCGCAAAAAGGGAAGGAAGACGTTGCTGTAGAAGACACATTCTTCGTACCATATACAATTATCGATACTGACAACAATATTACCATATAAATATGATGAAATGTTGGAGAGGGAAAGGTCATATTTGTAGCATGAAAACTCTCGGAATGGTAGGAGCAAAATCTTGCAACTGATATCTTAGTAAAGCTGCAATGTTAAATGCTACACTAGGATTGCTTGCAAGTATATAGCGGCAAAGGAAAAGTACTTCAGTTGCAATAAATAAATAATATGTATTATAGTATAGGTAGCCAAGGCCTGTAGTAGCATGCTGGGCATGCTGCAGGAGGGTTTTTTTTTTCTTTGTTATTATTATTATTTATACTCGTGTATAATATAGATACAATGCAAGTTTAGTATAGATTTTGTTAGGTACAACAAATATATAGAGTATTAGTATACAGTATAGCAGTTTAAGAATAAGGTTCGAAAGAATGTAAAATATTACAATACAATATATATTATAAAATAAATATGATGATGTGGTGTACTTTATTTTTTACGGTGTATAATTTAAAATAGCTGATTTTATTCGCTCTTTCACACGCTCTTTTGATTTTGATACCCAATTATGCCATACAATATGAGACGACGTTGGTTTAAAAGTCCCAGCTTTGATACGATTGAAGCGCATTAATGCAGTTGCCCTTTTATGATATTGAGAATGCGGGCGATGATGAGATGCAATGTGATGAGGTGCATCTACTTTAGATACTGCTGCTTCAGTCGGTTTAGTCATTGTAGAAGCATCGCTATTGCTCGCACTACTACTTTTAACTTTAGCACTTGCTTTTTCATTATCATATTCTGGTTTAGATACAACATTCGCACTTTGAGAAGTACCCTGACGCTTATCACTTGCTGCTGCTGTTTGCTTCGGCTTTTCGGCAACTGCACTCAAGTCTATGTTTTGTACTAAATGTTCATAATCTTTTTTATTTTTAAAACGTTCATTGTCATTGTGGCGACTAACATCCGGGATTTTTTCTAATGCGTTTAAACTACTGTGCAACGATTGGATATCATTGTTATTGTTCGCGTTGTTGTTGTTACCAGCCATGTGTGCCCTGTAGAAAGGCGACACGTCGTTAGCTTGTTGTGGAAAAATTTCACGAAACCGTGGTTGAAGAAGCGGGGCTATCTTTTGTTGTTGTCGAGGAGCTGGGGCGGCTCCAACTACTGGCACAGCAGCATTTGCAAGGATATTCTTTGCTTTTTGGGATCGTTCCCATGCTTCTGCTTTTGCAATTTCATTAACTTTGCTGTATCGGCCAGGTTGGCCCATCTTTTGTTGCACTGCTGGGGTAGCACGAACAGGCGTTGGATTTGTACGTTCGCCAAAAGAACGAATCCCGAATGAGCTACCAACTTCTTTAGCACGGCCATAACCAAAAGCACTTGCATCCATATATGCTGCTGCTTCTTCTTTTGCTGCTTGGTTTTGTGCAAACATTTTGTGGTGGTGACGGGCATGGTGTCTCATACGATGCCTCGTATGATGACGGGCATGATGTCTTAATTTACTGTGTGCGTTTGCTGCTACATGAACTTTCGAATATGTTTCTAATAAGTCCATTTGTTGTTGTTGCTGCTGTGGCGCTACTTCTTGGTCTAAGTGTTCTGGTAAATTTTTAGCTATTTTATTTTTATTAATTTGGTATAAACTATTCACCGTAACTTCTGGACTCCATGCATGTCGGTTTGTATTCGTTTCCCTATTGCTATTTGTTGAAGTAGTTTCGATTAATGACGATGGTGCAGGAATTCCGGAGGAAGGAATATTCAAATTTGTTTCCTTCGACGGTGGAGGTTGCCAACCTTTGACTCTACCATTATCCGCCACACTTACTGGTTGCTGCTGTGGCATTCCAGGCATGGCTCCGCCCATCTGTTGCTGTGCCATAATGTGTTGCTGTTGCATCATCTGCATTTCTTGTTGTTGCGGCGTCGGAATTTGTTGCTGTTGTTGTGGTGGCACACTACCACCCATATTCATAACGCTGTTCAACATTCGACTACCTTGCAACGCAGTATATGCCGAACCACCTTGGGCAAGGTTGACTTGTGCCCCACCAAAAGGACTATTCGCTACACCTTGTTGTTGCGGCATTTGTTGGAATCGCATACCCATGCCAGAAACTGCAGCCGATTGCGGAGCCAAAGGCGTTATCGTTGGCATTTTAGCGGGCAGTGCTGATGGTTTAATTTTAGTAGCAGCAGCTAAAACTACATTTTTTTTCTTTGCATCTGGTGCTTTATTTAGTAAGTCTTCTACATCATTAATTAACTCGTCCGTTGTTTTCGCTTGAGTATAACAACATAGCGTGCCTACTAAAAGAAATATTAAAAGGGTCTTCATAGTTGGCAAAACTATAACAGAAAAAACAAGCTTGATGCGAATCTTTCTGTGACGTATGTATGGTATATGTTGACCAAACCAAGTCTGCTCCAGCAAGGTGCAACGTCATCCAGCGAGCGAACTCCATCTTTAATAATAATAATAATAAATTTACTACATACATCTTGTAATAATAATAACACGTCTAATAAAGCATTGTATTATTATATATAATATTACATTATATTATGTTATGTTATATTACTCCATTTAAATCAAAGCAAGACGCCTCCACTATATACCTTCGTAATACACATAATAACAACGGGAAGGAGAAGGCGGATAGTTTAAGTAGTCATGAACACGAATAGTAAATCTAGAACGATTGATACATAGTATACTGACATTAATAAAGACGCACATATTAAATCTGTAACTAGTAGTGGATATATCTCCTTCCTATTTATACCAGAAAGTTGATAGACTCGATGTTCTTATACTAATAGGTAACACAAGTGCCCCCACTTTCTAGCTTGAGTTGACGATTCATCCATTCACCTTCCTCAATTTTCTAGGAGACATAGTCCTGTGTGTTACCGGCGTCCATGAATGGGGCGCTTCCACAGCAGCAATACTCCTCCATCTTGTACTACATGGTACTATACATGAATGGGGCGCTTCCACAGCAGCAATACTCCTCCATCTTGTACTACCATCGTACTATTCTACATACTATCACCCCGCCCTGGGCCCGCCCTGGACAGAATACTGCACTATTCAACAAACCCCATTCCCTCCTTTGTCTTCAACATTATACTACATTACATTAACTCTACATTCATTATAGCTACGCCTCGTAATTGTGATGCACTTTGTTGTCAATGAATATTAACAATTACAATATTATTCATAATTAGTAGTAACAAACATTATTTTTATTATATTATTATTTATTATAATATCGATACAACTGACAACAATGCATTTTGTATCGCGTATTGTGTTATTTTGGAACGAAGCAGCCTCCTCGTGACAACATTTGAAATGCACACTCGCGGCTTCAAGTAAGAAACACGTTGCTTATTTACACCTGTATTTATATCAATACAATATATAGGCTTGCTTGTTAGTACACACACATATATATAGGGTATACTATATATGTTTGGAAAGATGACGATCGTAAAATATGTCAAAGTTATATATGTGTATGTAAATATAGTGATATTCGTTTCAACGTTTTATAGTAATAAGAATAGTGGTATAGCCGGAGTTAGTGCGCAGCCAAATATGGCATACGGGCGTGGTGTTGGTGGACGAGGCGGCTTTGCTTCCAGGAATGGATTTATGCTGAAAGCGCCACTTGATAGACCGCAAGAAGTTCCAAGTGTACCATGTCAAATGAAGGCTATTTCCGTCAGACGGCAAGATGAAGTAAAGGGTGGCTTATCGTTAGCAAAAACATTGTATCATGTTGGATGGTATACTGGTTTGGAACACGTAGAATGGTGTCATAAATATGACCCAAATGATCCAGCCGATGCAGATAAGTTGCCACCAATGGATAAACAAAATTGCATAGAAAACAATGCGTTGCAAGGCAATATTATGAACAACGTAAACTTACCTATGAAAGACGCAACAAAACATTTCTTTTCTTGTATGGATTCACGTGCAGCGTATGCTGGGCTTGGCACGCCGGGTGGTGATGCTGGCGAATTGATCAACGTACTGAATTCCATAGAGACAATCATCGGTAATCCGTTCACACCAGACGATATATCTAATTTTTTCAAGCAATATTTAACAGAAATGGGACAGAGTGGGAAAAATTATTTTTCAATGTGTTCCGATAAAGCCGCTGTTGAAGCATGGTTTAATGCTGCAGAAATAGTTGGCTCCGGCCCATTGCTACAACGTTGGAACCCACTTGATACACAAGGACGTAGAAGATTATTAAAGCTATCAATTGATCCGAAATTTGTTGGATGCAAGCATTTGCAAAATATGTTAAAAAATCCAGTTAAATATAAAGTTCGTAAAGAGTTAGTGGAAGGTGTAATTAGTGCATTTTATGCAATATATTTCAACCCATTTAATTCATTACGCCAACATTTACTTTTCCCGGTAATGGATGGCGCTTCCTCCCCATCGGCAGTTTTGAATATACAATCACCTCCCTCATGCCGTCCATTGTCACCATTAATAGCGCCAAAAGTACATAGCGTAACACCACATGTTGGCGGCGATATAAAGTATGACCCGATGCAAGCTGGTGGTGGTAAAAGTAGTTTTATTGAGATAAACAAAAAAAACACTAGGATTTTAAGAAGCAATCGAGCAGACCCCAAAAAATTGGGAGCAGATCCTGAGGATGCTATTAATACTGGTGAACAAGTTCTTGTGTACCATTATGTAGCTGTTAACGATTACCGTAGAACGCTAGCTGAATTTTTTTCTCGTAAATTTGGTTTGCATCCTGATATTGTGTTAGGAAAATTAAATAATTTAGGGCGTTTAGGTTTCGAAGAAGATGTTAAGACGTCAGCCGCAGGTAAACCACATTATATTGTTTCATTCTATTAAAAGAGAAAAAAAAAAGTACGCGAACGAAACACATTTTTTTTAAAAAACAAAATGGTTAATAAACCTACGTATAAATTTATTTTAATATTATACCCTCTCTGGTATATTATTTTTGGTAATATTTTGTACGTATACGAGAGAGTAGTTCATTACCAATATATCTTCTTATAAACTTCTGAGAGTATTTTTCTATATAAAAAATTTATAATTCTTTTAGAAAAGCCCAACTTCTCTCTTCGCTCGTTGTCTTTTCCATTTTGGTAAAGCCAAAAATGTATCTTTGGACATTCCAAATGTAGCTTCAAAATCAGCATCTGAAAGATACTGTTCACGACGTGTCATATCAATACCCTGAGGACACTTACCAATTTGTAATTGTTCCACTGAAAATATAAGGCCTGATGAAGGCGATGATGGCGTGGCAGTGTTTTTCTTATCGCTAGTATTATCCATATTGTTTTGTTGCTCATTGTTATCATTAATGTTCAAATTGTTTTCTTCTACTATTTCCTGAGGAATTGTTACTGGGGCAACTTTTTTTTCGTCGTGTTCCCCGGGCTCTCTGTTCACGACAATGCTTTTACGGCTGCTCTCGACTTTCTCTAAATAATCTTCTGCTATTATTGATCTTCGTCCAGATTTTCTTTTCACTACGGACACCCTTGTTCTGTCTTCGACAGCAGTAGTTGAAACATTGATTTCAGGTTTTGTCATTTTAATTGCATTTTCAGGTGCCGGTGGAGGTGCCACAACTTTCTTTGTTAAGACTTCAGCGTCACTTTTTTCTTTCACAACGAGATCTTTCTTCACTTCTTCTACCTGATTATTACTTTCTTCAACCACTTTTTTAATAGCATTTATGGACGAACCGTTCAATGATTTCAATGCTTGTTTCGCAATTTCATTTGTTGGTTCAGCTTCAACTAACTCTTTAAAAATTTGTTTGCCTTCCTCTAATTTACCACCTTTAACCAATGAAACGGCTAAATTTTGCATCAGTGGACCTTTCCCAAAAAGATCGAACTCTTTTCCAACGTACGCTTTTCTTAGTAGTGTTGTAGCTTCTGTGTATTGTCCTTTCTCGCACAAAATGGTACCAAGCGCAGCGCATGATTTAAGATGATTGTCGTTTGCTTTTAAAACTGCTTTAAATTCAATTTCAGCTTCATCCCGTTTTTCATCTTTATATAGTAAAACAGCAAGTGCAAATCTTCGATCCTCATTTGGAGCAAATTTAAGAACGTCTTTAAACATTTGTATTGCCTCTCCTATTTTCTCTTCTCTTCCAAGTTCATGACCACGATAAGTCATTGCAATAGTTAATAGCCGTTTCTTTTCAGCATTTTGAATTTTACTGCAATCTTCTTCAAATTTAATATAATCGTCTATTGCGAGTTGAAACTTTTTTAATTTTAAATATACAAAGGCACGATCGTCATAACCTACTGGGTTATTAGGTTCTACTTCTAGCGCTGCATTTGCTGCTTCCAACGCATCGTCAAATTGGTTAAGACTGCACAACACCTCACACTTACCACATAATGCTGGGAAATATGTACGGTTCGATGCTAAAACTTTATTAAAAGTTTCAAGCGCTTCATTGAATTTATTTAACGCTTTTAGCGTCACACCTTTGTTAAACAGTGCTTGTAAGTACGTATCATCGTACGATAGCGCGCTATCAAATGCTTTCAACGCATCATCAAAACGACTCATACGTTGAAATGTTGCACCGATATTTGTTTGAATAATTCGCAGCGCTTTCTCATTTGTAGTTAAAGTTAAACATTCTTGAAAACTGCTAAGTGCGCTCTCGAAATCATTAGCAGCAAAAGAACCTGCAGCCAATTTCATTTTATCTTGCAAGCTTGTGCTTGCCATTTTATTTTGTTATTTATTTCAAAGCTGTTACGGCTGCGAATAAACAAAACAACAATATGCAATATATCCAGATAGCAATATTTTCTACGATGCAATAGTAACTATGCGTATGTATATGTCCTTGTCTGTGAGTATGTGTAGTTAGATCCTCATTCATAGTGGAACTATTGTTTTCGGTGGGTAGGATACAGTTCGATGATTCTTATTATTTATTCAAAAAAATGTCAATGCTCTACTCAACTCCTTTTGGGATTTTCGATGTGCCTGTATAAAATTTTAGGATAAATTAGTTATTGATATATGGAATGATCTTATACTTCTACTTGAATCCTATTATAACACTAATAAATATTTTGTAAATAAATAATACAATCTAGCCATGGACATATATTAACCCTTAAATTAATACGAGCATAATAATAAATATGTTGTATGCAAAAATATATAATAAATATACTGTATGCAAAAATCAGAAGAAGTAGACGAATTGAAGAAAAAAAAGTTTAACTATAAAATTTTTACTTAAAGTGACCAATATCCCAATGTGTGGCACATAACGGCCCATGCGCAATACAATAATCTCTTGTATGTTTTTTGCAGTCTTTTGCAAAGCTTATAATTTTTGTTTGGCGGAAGAAGATGAAGGAGAAGAAGCATCTAGTACGAATAAGGAGGAAACGTTTCAACGAATGTATACTCCGACAAACATGATGAGAGGACGGGGAGGCAACAAAATCTCTTATATTTTCCTACTTTTGTACCATAAGATTTGACTCCTTTTTTGGGATGTACCCTTCCTTTGTTGGACACCCTCCATCCTTTTACAGAATGTTTAAAGAATTCTTGAGGAATATCTCTCCATATTTCACCTGGTAAATCTGGATCAGGTGCATACTTGAATTGGTATCCATTGATAGTTTTTCCTTTCAAACATTTATATATAGAATCAAGTGAAATATCTTTCAATTCTCTAGCTGCTTGTTTTATACCTGAATACCATACCCAATTTCCATCTTTTTTTCCTAAGATGGGTTTGGATCTGGTTCTGCTGCTCTTTTTGTGGTTGAGATTGAAGAAAAGAGGAAGACTAAGTACTGGACAAACTCCAAGCGTTAAGTATCTTAAACTCGTCTGGGGATGCATGCAACAAATTATGCCTAAATTGGCTTGATGCTATCCCACCATTTAACGAACCACTAATTTTTAACGTGGCTTGGTCTCTTTTACTTTTGTACATAAAGAAAGCCAATAAAATTATCGGCAGACTATTTTTGTGGTTCATCTTTCTCGAACCATTTCTCTTTCTTTTTCCGCCTAAAACTCGAGCCGCGTTTTTGGTGGTTTCGTGCCAACATGTCCTCAGTCTGAGCAGGCGCTATGTTAAACTGGTTAGCCAATTCCCTTACAACTTTTGCTTGTGCTTGGGCATTAGGTGTATTGGAATCATTTGTGACTTTGATTTCCAGTATAGCTTGATATACAATTTTGTATATATTACACTGAAATTAAGATCAATGTGTTGGGAAATGGATATGTCACAAGCAATATTCATGATATTGTAAGGCATATGTCTGAAACAACTGTGGAAATTGGTATATGGTGTGACTATTTCAATCCAGTAGGAGTGTTAAATAGAGGTTTGAAACATTGGTTGCAACGATTGTGCTCAATTTGATATAATGAAATGTGGTGGTATTCAGTTAACCCAAAAAGTTTTAAATGATCAAATAAAATTATCACGTTCGCTAACTCGTGCTCAACGATATATATATCCAATATCACAACCTCAAAATAGGTGATAAACGAGTAAATGTACAAAATAGTAGGACCATTAGAATTCCTGCGAATTCTATTAGTTGTGCTATATTGAAATCAAATAAAGCTTCTGCCACTTGTAGCAGCCTGGATCAATGATCTTTAAATGTCCTATAATGTTTTGTCTCGTTATGAAACAAACTCCAGGACCTACTCCAATTTTACTGTTATGGTTTGACCAATAACTTATGAATGGCCTTGGTTACCTATCATACGAATTATATCAACCATACCTGCCATAGATTAAATTACAATCTAGAATTTAATATTTGATTTTCCTTCATCGTTTTGTCACAACTGACGTAAATTTTGTTCACGTAAATTTTGTGCAGGGTGTTTCCCGTAAACTTAATTCTGAGATTCAAGTATGGTTAGTGTGGTCGATTCAGAAATGATGGTAAAAATTGGTAGAGAGGGTTTCCAGTAGAAATTATTCTGAGGTACAGGTATGGACGGTGTGGTCGATTACGCATTAGTTTTAAAACATGAAAATACAATAGATACCTTTACTTTTTAGATGCCCAGCCACTGCTTGTATCCGTTATCAACGTAGGGGGTATAAATGGGGATAACGTACCTCTTGCACTTGTATCTAATTGGCTATCTACGACGTTGAATGCGACCATCATTTTTAATTAACGGCTTTAACATAGGTGTTACAATTAGGTCAAAGTCACGATGCCATAGCACTACCTCATATCTATACATAAATTTACGACTCTATGGATTGGCCGTAGTTATTGTTATAATTATTTATAATAATACCAACTGAATACGAT
>JACKZZ010004108.1_pt1 | contig 12909 bp, 3 predicted proteins | sample 8027871 | NCBI WGS metagenome assembly JACKZZ01 (sample SAMN15724774, study PRJNA655200) | protist metagenome | isolation source: fluorescence activated cell sorting (FACS) single amplified genomes of... | place: USA: West Boothbay Harbor, Gulf of Maine | collected 2000-07-19
GGAACAAAAGCCAACGCTTATCGCATGTCGATTCTACGTTTTATCCTGATCATACAGTCCCAGTTCAGGGAAGCAACAGTCTCCCATCATTCTTGCGTGGTGGTACTATCAGTGATGGTGGTTCTCTCGTATCAGTCCAGTCAGGCGAGTTGTTTGCAAAGCCGCTCGCCCCTAGTTTTCAACCTAAAAGTCCTCAGAGCAGACATGTATACAGCAAAAAGATACTGCACGAGCCGATTGGATCTGATGCTAGCCACAGCAAAGCTCCTAAAGAGGAGCCCGTATTAGCTTTGGTTGGCACCCAAGCATCTCCCGTCAACATACCAGGATCGCCACAGATCCCTACAGGCTCCCCGATTCTTGCTAGAAGTCCTGGTCGGTATAACACGAAGATTATCTCATCGCCAAGTGACAGATTAGAGCTCGGAGCTAACAATGTAGGGACGTGTATGTCCGATATGTAAAGTTTGATGTGTATGTATGTATATATATATACGTATCTAGATAACATTTTGTATTTAGTGCTACGCCTTTAAAACAATTAAACTATATGGCTTATCTCTACACAGCGGCGAAGCACAAAAGATATTCCCTCACGACGATTTACGGTTCGCTTCTGAACGCTGTTCCAGAGCTCGCCACGGTTTGGTTCCGCTTCGGTGCACCTTTTCCTTCAAATTTCGTCAAATAAACCGTCGCCAAATATACTTGATTTACAGTTTGTAAGTCTTCCTATTTCTTCTTCTTCTTCGGGTCTGCATTTGGGTCCGTGGCCTCAATTGCATCCTTTGCCCGGTCTAGAAGGACGCGAAGGGACTCATTAAGCTTGTCCGTATCAGTGCGATACTTCTCACGCTTTTGCCACCATCCAGCAATAGTAGAAGGGTCAGCTTTATCAGCATTAGGAGCTGGCACCGCAGTTTCTGGGTTCTCTCTATCTCCTTCCTCAGATGCTTTCACCTCCTCTGCGGCAGTTTCAGCGGCATAAGCGGCATCAATTACTTCCCCAATCCGCAGTTTCGTTTGTTCACGTAATGTATCATTAAACGCGGTTACACTTTCAACGCCAGCAGTAGCCAGCTTCTGCAGTCGAGCAATTTCTGCCTGGCAGTTCTTGCGATCCTCTTGGATCTTTGGGTGATGCACGAACTCCTTCTCGGCTTCGATATTTAAACCATGGTAGTTCTCTTTGAACGAGTTACCGTTCTCAGAGTAAATCACAGCTAAGCGGTCTGCAGTACCAGGGAATTTGGACCAAATAGCGGTTTCAAGAGAAGCCACAGTTTCATCGTTAAACTTACTCGGCTTCTCCTCCCCCTCGCCTACCTCAGCTGCGGAATCTTTGCTTAGCTTAGCTTGCGTCAGGAAGTACTTTAGTGATGCACGCCCAGAATCTTCTCTACCAGGCATCATTTCATCCCAGGCTTTCTTCAGGTTGTTAAGATTCACCAGGTCTTGGAAATCATGTGAAACACCGGCCACTGTACCGGCCATCACATTGTACTCCCACAAGAACTGAGGCTTGACGGCCCTTATATTGTGCTGAGGGACTGCTTCAAGATTACTTCCATCTGCCATAGCAGCTTTCAAAGCTTCTTGATCCGCATTGAACGCAGCATCCACAGCACCTGGAGTAGTCTCATCAAGACCGCCTAAAGAGGTCTTGAAAGCATAGGGTAGACGAGAGATGAATGCAAAAGGAAGACCCATCGCATTCTCATCTAATCTCATCTCCACAAGGATTTCAACAGCATCACCACCTCCTCCGCCACCTTTACCCTTTTTATCATCTTTCTTACCTTTCGCATCGGCAGGAGGAGCTTCTTCTGTACTTCGCACAGGAACTTCATCGCCTTTATTCAAGAATCCATCAATGCAAATGTTATACATCTGAATTAGGCTACGGCCTTTGACTTCATAAATCTTGCGACGATCGGAATTACGCGACAAAGTCAATATAAAGTGCAACTGCTCTCCGTACTGACTAGTGTGCTTCCCGGTAGCCTCCAGTGCTGCAATAGCTGCAGCCACTGGACTTGAAATAGGGTGTTCTGGAGTCCTGGGGGCCAGTGGGGATCCTGATCCTACAGGAGGTGCGTCAGAATTACGTCTAGTTTCAGCAGGTGTTGCCTGTGTTTCTCCTTCTCCTGTGCTTGCCTCAGGTGTGACAATTTCAGGACATTTGCGGAAACCGAATTTAAGTGCAACAGGAAAAGAAGCTTTCTCAAGTTTGATGACATCCCTGAAACAAGTGAGGTCATTGTTAGGATAATATGCACCGATATACCTTGCAGGAGTGTTTCCTGTTTGAAGATTTGCAGGAGTCGTTAGCGCTGATTTCGAAAGGACCACAATTTTCCAAGGAAAAGCAGGAATATCAGTCTTATCACCACTACTATTTTCATTCATTGTGTTCAACAGGCTATTTAGCTGTACACGAAGCACGAGAGTGATATTATCACTGCTAGATAAGGCTATTTTCGACATGACGGATCTTGCTAGAATGCCAGTAGAGCCTTGAAAACTAGTTAATTTTGCCTTGTTAAAGACACTAGCCTTGCTACCATCATCATTTTCGATTTCAGTACAGTTTGCATCATCATCAGGATTGACCTTCATATCAGTAAAGGTACTACAGAGCAAATGATCAGCAATAGCGCTATCAGTCACATGAACTGCTACATAGGCATCATCACTGACAGCTTCGTCTTCTCCTTCCTTTGCTGCAATCTTCAGTGGGAGACGACACAAGATTTGCTCAGTATCAGCAGCAGTAGCCAAAGCCTCTCCTGTCTTAACAAGGGCGGAGTACCCATTTCCACAAGATTCCCAGATAGTTTCTGCGGGACCTACTTCAACAGCGACACCGCAAGAGAATGTTATCATGACAGAGGCCTTTGTGAACACTCTCACCCAGAACAAGAGCGGTTCCTTGTCATTAGTAGACAATCGCTCAGCGGGCACGTGAAAAGTACCTCGAGTGATAGGCACACCTGCAGCCTGCTCCAGCTCTACACGCATGACAAGCGGGTCCTCGCTGTCGGAGCGCATCTCTTGCAACACTACTACCACATTAGATGGCAGCGAAGGAGGTGACGAGGTTAGTGCAGAGGTCACTGAGCCAGCATCACCTTCAGTAGCCGCCTCTCCCGTAGTAGCGTCATCTACAGCAGCAGCCTTTGCAAGGCATGGCATGTCTGCATGCACTGCGATAGATAGAGTAAGTGATGGCGCAATAGGGACAAGAGTTCCAGCGCTAGCGACTCTCTTTATCTCCTGCGCCTGCTCTGCCACAGCAGCAGCAGCCTCAGCAGCCTCATCAGCAGGTACTTCACTCTCAGGTGATGCAGCCACGTCAGAGGATGATGCACCAATGTCCGCACCAGGTGCTGGCTGTGTCGTGAAGAAATCAGAGTTCGACACTTTGAGAAGGGTTGGAGGCATCTCCCCAGCCTCCACACATAAAGCAGGTCCAGCGTCAGCAGCAGGTGCATCACCTTTTCCCTTCTTATCCTTCCCTTTCCCCTTGCCTCCCGCATCTTCTACTGGTGCATCCACTGCCCAGTGTCGAGAAAGGACGGCAGTATTAGGAGTTCGCAGACCAGAATCAAGAGACAAGATATGACCGTTCTTCTCTTGCAAGTCACCGAATGATAGCCACTGCATCTTGATTTCAGTAGGTTCTGGCAATTTTGGTAATTGCGCCTTGTACTGGTCTACAGCACTCAATGTGGACACATCAACTGGTTTCTCCTCGCGAGGGAGCTTCTTCACGACTTCCCAGCTGATGAGCACTCTCGTGCTGGCCAAGTTCTCATCTGCAAGATCACTGCCATCCTCAGCCTTCGCATAAGTTACTGCTAGTATAGGCGCCACCTGCACTTCCTCCCCATTCCAGAAGGACACAAAGAAAGCATCACTAAATGCGTTCTTGTTCACGCCGTCGTCGACAGCATTGATCATGCTCTCGCGCACCTGTAGAGTTTTGATAAGCTCTTCACGCTCCGACTGCTTACGCATATAGTCCTCTTTGTACTGCTTTTTTGTTCGCAATCCCCCTACGTCGCGAGGAGGACTGCCTGGTTCATTTGAACCCACGTGTTTGTTTTCTGAGGCTAATAGTTCCTCGAGAACACCGGGCACTTGTGCTGGGTGCACATAGAGAGCACCACCGAAAATTATTTCATCCCTTAAAGATTTCACGCGACCGACATCAGCCGTCAGAGCAGCACCTAGGTTCAAAGGAGACCCAGGAACCCATCCAGTCAGGGTATGTATAGCAAAAGCCGCGAATTTGGCGGATTGCTTGGCGGCATTAGCCCCGCCTTCGAAAGGTGCGGCGAGTGAAGCGTTGTAACCGCACTTGGTATACACTGTGTACACAGCCTTGGCGAGAATCATGGGCCATAACTCCAGAGGGTTGGAGCTGCAGGCGACTGCCCTTTCCCCATCTCCGTCAAGTGGCACCTCATCTGTGACGTGCACCATTCTCCAGGCACCACCTAAGAACAATCGCACGCCGTACTTGCCTGCAGGGTTATAACAAGGTCTTGTGGAGCCAGGCAGCTTGGGATAGATGCTTCTCCACAAGTATTGCATGCCAGCAGCCCCTGTATTCCCATCATCTTCAGAGGGGGGTGCCTCACAATTGGAAGAGGCTACGAAGGATGGCCCGAAGCGACTTACTAGTTGCAGAGCTGCCACCATCAATGGGTCCACTACCCCGCCCAGGGCCTCTTCAGTGCTAGTGTCGTTAGTTTTCATGGCATCTGCGTAAGTATCCTGCAATGCAGAAGCCTGTTTGGCGAAATGGTCTTTCTGCCCCTCCTCACTGCCCTCCGGTGCGGTCTCTGCCTGTTTCTGCAGCGCGGAGATTTCGCCGCTCATGCGGTCGTACTCAGCCTTGCGCCCCCTCTGCTCGGCATTCAAGCGGCGGTGGAAGGACCACGGCGAGCAGAAGCCTGTAGACTCAATGTTCACCTCCAAAGCATCTACATTCTCTAGAAACATGCGAGGGAGGGCCTTGCCTGTGGCTTCGTCTACGGCAGGCTCGGTGAGCTCTTCGGAGGGGGCGCCCTTCTTGGCGTCCTTCTTGCCTTTAGCTTTGGGATCGGCTGGAGCCTCTTCGCCATCAAGCTCCAAATACGTTCGAAGTGCCTTGCTTTCGTTTACCAGTATGTGTGACGGGTACTCGATGGGAAATGGACTTTCTATGGCTTCTCCCCAGTTCTCACCCTCCAAGGTGAAAGCTGGCAACACGTCCTCTATATTAGCTATGATGCCTTTGAGCGTGGCTTGCAGTGCAGGCACCTCTGCACCAGGCTCGGGCAGCGCCACGGCTTCACGCACGAAGACCGCAGGGTCCACTTCGAAACTGGCTCCCCCTTTCTTAGCATCCTTTTTAGGCCCCATAGCTGCCTAGTGAACAGTGTACAGTGGATGTGTTCGAAACACACTCAAGCACCTAGCACGTTTTTAACGAAAACATGTATACACGTTTCCAGAGACCGTACGTCGTACGCATACGGCCAGTGAGACAGTTGCAACTTCGTGGCCCATTAAATGAAAAACGAGGAAGGGAGGGAGGAATCGATTTTTTTGGGCCTCTCTACATCTCTGGACTCTATTTACTTACAAAAAGATTCTGTGTGATATTTTCACTATCGTTTACTACCACTTCCACATTCATCCAATCCAAACTAAACTAATTTCAGAACACCTCAGACTTTGCGGTACAGGTACATGTAGGCATGCTCAAGAGGGGGCTTGGTGCTCACAGCCACCTTCTCATCATTGTACAGAGCCCAACGCCCGTCTGCCAAGCGTCTGTGACACACATAGTGGCCATGATCAGGGCTCGTGCCTATGTGAGAGATCATTGAGATGAGTTCATATTTACCACTTCCAGCTTCGCCGACGTCTGGAACAGCTGCAGAGGAAGCAGCAGTTGCAGTCGCAGTTGCATCTGCATCTAGAGCAGCTAATGTTTCCGCATTGATACCAGCAACGTTCTCGTGAGAGAACAGCCAATCAGCTGCACGCTCCATGTTACCATCTGTGCTTTTGAGAGCTACTTCACATTGCACTGCAGAAAAACCATAGTTCATCAACATATCGATGCTGTCTTGGCTTACACCAGCCGCTGGCACAGGCCCAACATCCATCGCAGCAGCAGGAGCAGCAGGCGGATCATTGAAGTCCGCATCTTCCATGTGGGCAAACACCCACTGCATGGCGGTGTCAGCATCGGCGTTATTTGTTGCCAATGCAGCTCGCTTGGAACCATTCTCACTAAATCCCATAGTCACAAGCTGCATGACAATGGCGGGATCTGCTTCAAGAGAAGGAGCAGCATCACTTGCTGTACCGTTACCAGAAGCTTGTGCTTCAGGCATGGGTGTTTCACCAGCAGACAGACCACTTCTGGCATAGGCCGTCAAGTCTAAGCTCTCAGGAACATTGATACTAGCATCAATTTTCACTGGTACCCAATTTTCACCTTGTGTATATCTATTGAGTTTCATCATGAGATATTTAGGAAAGGAGCGAAAGCGAGTGTTGGAAACACAAGGCGCAGATTGGCCCCCAAGAGATGGGTTCGCGAACTCGATTGTTTCCTCTGCAAAATAGGTATCTAAACAAGCCTGAAAAGGGATCTCCAACCTCGGAACTTCGGCTTCCTTACTCTTTGCAGCAGCAGCAGCAGTACTTGATGTAGATTCTTCAAGCTTCGCCTTCTTCACCTCTTGCTCATACGCTTCCACAACATCCTTGTTGACTGCAGCAGCAATAGGCACACGCAAATCTAACATATTGCTTCTCTCGGGCTCAGGAAATCTCACTTCGTTGGTGATGCTGCATTTCATCTTGTTTTGCGTGTGAAATTCAAAGAGACTGCTGGTAGGTGCTGCATCTGCTGGCATGAAGCGTGCCAAGGCAGTCTTCTCTGCACGAGTCATTTGCTCCAAAAAGTACTGGAAATATTCTGCAGTGTCTTGCTGACGCCCTCCAGAGAACTCAGGGTGGTTCTTACCTACAAGTTGCTTCAGCATGCGAGGGGCCACCACATGACGCTCCAGGGTAGTCTTTTCTGTGCTGCCTTCGCCTTCTTGCATCTTCACGGGACCTTCAGGCAGTGGAGCACAATAGCTATCAGTATAACAAGCATGCGCAATCTTCGACATTTGCACTGCGAAGTCTTCCGCTGGGTTAACGGGTGCGCTTGCGAGGATGGCTGGTCTGTTGGTCAGGTATCGCTCTTGCACCTCAGGAATGGCAAGCAAGCTTTGCATGACACTGTTTAAGTAGCAGCTAGACCCAATATTACGCAAGCCAACACAGCCACTGCCAGTAAGTGGGGTAAGGTCTTCTCCTCCCTCCATGATCTTCGCCCAATCATACTTCATATTGAGCTTGACTTCTAATTCAGCCATGGTAGTGTCAGTCTTCTCCAAGCGCTGAATGTCGATACCCCAGTGACTCAAGTGCTCTGCCAGCTTCGCATCCGTCACCAATGTATCCTCATCAGGTGCGTATGACCATATATCAGCGCCGTGGGCAGTGATAGTACCGAGCTTGACACAAAGGGGATATTGCCTGCCAGTGGCTTCGAAGTGAACAAGTGCCGCGCCGCTACCACCAGTACCATCCCAATTCTTGCGCCCACCACCGATGTAGCCAGTGCTGAGATTCAACCACAAGTTGTCCTTGTCTCCACTCATTTCACACACCCATGTACTGGGGTCACTGCTTATTTTCTTGCCACTACTATCGATTTGCACGAGATTGGCGGCGTGCTTGCTCTCTTTGATCTCGCTATCAGCACTCCATGTGTCCAGCTGCATCTTGTTCTTCATGCCGTCGTGGGCGATGATGGCGTTGATGACACTGTTGACAAACTCGGGGATTTCTTGGCAGGGCAGAGGGAAGGAGACGGGAGAGTCCTGAGGATTACCGGATACAACCACACAGAGGCTGTGCACCTTGGTAGTTTCGTAGGGAGAGTCGAAGGCATTGAATCCATCACTCGTGCCGATGGCCAGCTTGGTGGGCTCAGCCTTGCTTTCCTCAGCTTTTGGCTTAGGTTTCAAAGTTTGTACCCACTGCTCATGTAAATACAGCTTGCTGCCAGTCTTGGCGGCGTCCGCCTGCCAATAGGCGGCTCCGTACCCCATGAGAGTTGCCAGGTTGACGTAGAGTCCGCCCTCAGAGTAAGGAGAGTCGAAGCTCACCAGACACTCGTCCTTGTAGCACTTGTCATGGGCGCTGGGCAAGCGCAGCTTGGAGAACTCGCCGCGAATGACACTCAGCACTTCTTCAGTTACTTCAGTCACGGGCGAAGTCATGTTATTGTTCTGTGAATCGGTGTGGGCAATCAATCACTATGTGAAATGGAATAAGTAAAACCTGAAAACCAGGGAAGGAAAACAAAAAAACCCTGGAAAACATTTTTCCCATTCATAAAAAGAACTATCGATATTCGTGTCGTTCACTTACGCATTAAGTTGCAATATTGCAATAGGGTGATTATGGGAAGATCAAGGTCAAAGAGCAACCCTGCGCGCCGCAGAGTTGCAGGAATAGTGCAGGAAGAGTCGAGTATTTCGTCTTCGCCTGCTGTCAGCCGCAGCAGCGTGGAAGAGACCGTGGGTGGCCTTGCAAGCCCAGCGCAAAAGAGGGCTGAAAAGCTTCGCAGCAAGCTTGTGACGAGTGACATGAACCCCATCCTAGATTTCATCCTCACAATTGTCATCATGTGTCTGAGCCCCTTCATGATCTTCTGGGTGCGTGCCCCTCCATGCCTATTCCCCTGTCCCTACCACAACTCCATCCCTCTCGATCCGGCTTCGCCCCATGAGCACACTAGACATGCTTGCTTGGCAAGCGCGAAATCAGCTCACGTGCCATGCTGCTCATATACTGCAAAAATATGACGAGAACCGAGAATAAGAATACGAAACTAACCTCCACCAATTTCTTTCCTCGAATTCTTCTTTCATTCTTTTATTCCCTCTACAACAACATTGAAATAAATTTAACAGGCTTTTGTGCACGATAAGTTGATGTTCAAATTCCTCAACAGCTGTTACATCTACAACGTCAGTTGGGAGGATCCACGCATGGACCACAGGGTGTTTGACTTGGACGAAAAGGACCATGTCATCACTATCGCTTCAGCAGGCTGCAATGTATTGGACTACATCACGGAAGGAGCCAGAGTGACAGCTGTGGACTTCAACTCCTGCCAGATTGCACTGACGGAGATCAAGAAGGTGGCTATTCTAAATGTCGATTTCGACACTTTCTTCGATATCTTCAGCAATTCGAATATGGACTTGCTACGCAGCATTTACAAAGAGAAGTTGCGCCCTTCGCTTAGCAAGCCTAGTGCAGAGTTCTGGGACGATGGCGTTCACAGCATCAAGTCCTTTATGTACAGTGGCACCAGTGGCAAAATGGCGTACTTGCTCTTTCGTATTCTTTTCCCATTATTTGGTCTTGGCTTCATCAGAGATGAGCTAATCAAAAATGTGATTACAAAGGAAGAGCTGTGTCAAATGATTGCTGAGAAATCATACGCAATCCGCTGCCTTGCATGGATTATGGATAATGTCATGATGAGAGGTGGGTGCTGCTTTGCGGGCGTGCCTGAGAGACAAATGGCTCTAGGTATGCACAGAGCGAATAACATGGCACTGGTAATAGAGCGTGTCTTCTTCAAATCAGACCTTATGAACGACAACTACTTTTATAGTGGCTACATTCTAGGGAAATATGCACCACATAACGCACCGCGTTATCTGCGCAGACAGAACTATGCTGCCTTGAAAAAACATCTGAAAGCAGGTAAGTTGCATCTTCATCATGGTACCATTCTCGAAGCTATTGACAAGAGCACTGTACCTATCACAGTAGCATCACTTCTCGACCATATGGACTGGATGACCGACCGCATGATTCAGGAAGAGTTATCTCATCTTATGGTCAAAATGGACCATGTTCGTGGTAAGATCTTCTGGAGAACCTTTGCAGACAAAGTACACTCGGCCCCTCTTCAGTGGCTAGGCCCAGAGAAAGTGGGACATGCTGATGATTTAGACTCAGATGATAGAGTCGGTATGTACTGGACCACGTGGATTGCTCACTTGAAGGACAAAAAGATAGAATACGAAGAGAGAGTTGATGTCAACCAGTCCAAAGGTTGGTATCAGGATATTGCTACTGGGCTCAAGATTGTGACATTTCCTTTCTGGAAGCCATTTGTCACTGCTACTATTTCTCAACAGGGCCATGCGAAGGATATGGAGAGCTTCTACAAGTACCAGAAGGATGGGTACGATGCTTTCCGTGAGAATTTGCTTCACGCTCGTCCCATTCTTATGGAAAATTTCCCTTTATCTGGTAGTAAGGACATGGTATGGGTTGATATTGGGTGTGGTACCGCTCGTAATCTCGAGTACTTTAGCGCAGCAACTATCAAGAAGTACTTCAAGAAGATTTATCTTGTAGACATTTCAGCTTCACTTCTAGAAGTAGCGTCCAAAAGAGTGGAGCTTATGGGACTTCAGGATATTGTAGAAGTCATTGAATGTGATGTTACATCCAAGGCGATGTTTAAGAGTATGCCAAAGTTAGGTACTGTTGATTGTGTGACTATTAGCTATGCTCTGTCGATGATTCCCGATCAAGTTGCATGCGTTGAGAACATTACTGCTCTACTCAGACCTAAGACTGGTTGGCTTGCGATTGCTGACTTCTTCATGAAGGGAAACAATGATGACACCTTGCCTCCTTTTGGAAGGATGATTAGGAATTTCGAGTCACATTGTCATAGAATTTGGTTCAGTTTCGATCATGTACACTTACTCCACGACGAGCAGCTTAACTTCAAAAAACTCGAGTCTATTTGGGATACTCGTTTCCGTGGCGGGGTGCCTTTCATTCCTTTCATGCAACCATATGCTGGAGTGAAGATCTTTCGCAAGACGCATTAGGTAATCTATCGAGTGGAGATGTCGAGCAGAGACAGGAGGGGATCGTGTCTTGAACCTTAAGTAGGTGGTTTTAGATATGAATGCGGGAAGTATTGGTAAAGAAATTAATCTAATTTATAACAAAATGACATTCATAATCCACCTAGAGATATTCAATTCCAGCGCTATAGGGATCTTCGGCAGGAGTCTCCTCAGTTTCCATAGCAGCAGCAGCTGCTGCTGCGGCCCCTTTGTAGCCCATTCCTTCCAAGGCAGACTGCTTCAGTACCTTCTGAATGCCGTCATCGGAGTCATCGGAAAACACATAGTCAGATTGCTTCTGCTGTTGGAATTTCGATCTCTTGGGTCCGGTACTCCTTCCCTCATCGTCTTCGCCTTCCAAGACCTTCTTCTTGTTGGGCGCCCGCTTCTTCCTTTCCTTAGGTGGTGCATTAGGGTCGACTTCCTTCTTCCTGCGACCGCGTTTCTTGGGCGGCGCATCAGGGTCATTGTTGTCTCCATCTCCACTACTTGCTGCTCTTTTTGAGGTATAGCCACCTTTGCCTCCACGACTTCCGGGTCCACCACCTTTACGTGGCTTGCGATCAGGTCCTCTACCGCCACGTCTGCGACGCTTACGAGATTTGTTATTGCTATCATCAGAATCACCACGTTCTGCACCACTTGAGAGCCCATCAGAGTCACTCTCGAGGTCACCGTAGACAGCACCATCATGGTCTCCATTATAGATACCTCCTTCAGCTCCACCAAGATCTATGCGACTACGCCTGTTTCTAGTGCCTTCTATGAGTGTCAACCACTCGTTGGCCTTTTGACGCTCCTTTTCAGCAAAGTTTTGCTCATTCAAGGAGAAGCGTAACAAGAGATCCTGACAGATTGTTCGCTCACGATTAGGCAAAGTACCCCGAGTGTTGAGATCTAACATACCATTCATCATATGAGTGAGGTCTTTGACGAACTTTTTCTTGTCAAACTTAGGATTTTCATCGATAGCATCAAAACGCTCTACCATGGCATCAGGTGTAACCAAATCAGGAAGCACTTTCTTCCAAAAGTCGGGATCATTGACATCAACATCGTCAGCATTATCACCAACGAATTTGGTTTTGCGAGCACGGTTCTTTTTCTTCTTGTTCAACCAGCTTTCAGTCTTTTGACCCCCTTCGGTGATATGAATATGTGATCTGCTGGCCAGAATCTTGTCAATGTCTTGCTCACAGAACTCTTTCATGTCTTGTTCGCCTTCTGCATCGTCTAAAAGAACGGCGTAAGCTCCTTCTTTAAGCAGCTGCTCCATCTCCTTTGCGTCTATTTTCTTTTCATCATTTGCATCCATACCATCGGCAGTAGGATCTGTGAACTTTCTTGTACCTAAGACGGCATGCTCGAGACCTAATTTACGACTAGCTCTATCAAACATTTCGGCTTCAAAAGAACGGCGGGTGATAAGACGATAAATTGTCACCTGCTTCTTTTGACCAATACGATGACAACGAGCCATAGCTTGTACGTCGTTCTGTGGATTCCAATCAGAATCGAAAATAATCACTGTATCAGCAGCTGTTAAATTAATACCAACACCACCAGCACGAGTAGAAAGCAAAAAGATGAAAGAATCTTCGTTTTTGTTGAAACGATCAATTCCTTTCTGTCTATCATTACCAGAAACACGACCATCAAGACGCTCATTGGGATATTCGCGGTAGTCACAAAACTCTCCGATCATGTCCAGCATACGCACCATTTGTGAGAAAATAAGCACTTTGTGACCTTCCTTTCTCAACTTCGGCAGTAATTTATCGAGGAGAACCATTTTTCCAGATGTAGGAATAATGTTTTCTTCCATGCGTCTACGTTGATATTCCTTTGCTTCAGCTTTCTTCTTGATCATCTTCTTCTCCCTAATCTGAAACGT
>JACKZZ010013057.1_pt1 | contig 12909 bp, 4 predicted proteins | sample 8027871 | NCBI WGS metagenome assembly JACKZZ01 (sample SAMN15724774, study PRJNA655200) | protist metagenome | isolation source: fluorescence activated cell sorting (FACS) single amplified genomes of... | place: USA: West Boothbay Harbor, Gulf of Maine | collected 2000-07-19
AGAGGAGTTGTGGGATTCGTGTGACTCGTGAGAGTGTCCCATGAGTGGGAGCGACTCTCCAGCGGCGGGGGGAGGATAGCACCAGATCATCGCTGGGTTGTCCCTCTCTGCAAGATATTGCAAAGCAGCAGTAACAAGCCAAACGGCACCACCAGCCATACTAGCAGCAATAATGAGATCTCTGTTTTCATCCCAGGAATCCTGGAAAGCCTTGACACCTGCAGCTCCGCGTTTACTTGCAGAGAAAAACTTGAAAATGCGAATGATCCTTAAAAATTGGAAAGCGGGGAATTGATCACCAGGGATCAAAGCATCGAGCCAACTAGGTAAAATTGCAGCAAGGTCAATCAATGCCATGGGAGTGAAAAGAAACCAAAAGGGGCCTTCCTTGGCACTATACACACGCAAGGCAAATTCCACAGTGAAAACAGCTACACAGGCCATCTCACAAAACGTAAAGAGGTCCTCGTATTTCTCATGCATTTTTACCTCAGTATTCAACATGAACGCAGCGGTGGATATGAGCACAAGAACAATGATCAATTTCACAAATAATTTCCCGGCGGCTCCCTTGCCATCGAGCATTTTTGCAACACTCTCTTTCACTGTCATGATGTTTCTCCTAGGGTTAGGCAAATTTGAATGCACTGAAAGCAAAGTAGTTGCTTAATATCAACCTATAGAAGAACGCACTGTGACGAACGGTAAGCATGACCGCGAATTCCGCGCGCGAAGCGAAGAACCGTCGTGCGTGCACTTCTCCATCCAGCGCCAGTCCCTGCGAACGGCGCATAAAACCGGCAATTAATTTGGTAAGGGCCAGACTCTCTCGTTTCAGAACACTACTAATAGAGTTTGTTGAAAGAAAGAACATGAACACGTATGCGCTGCATTTAATAATATAGTGATGCATTTTGAGTGCTGAATTGAAGCGTAATGGATGATCGAGAAGAGAATCCATCAGCTGCGCCTCACTCAGATGCAGAGGTATATCCTGCGGTAGCTGCTGCTTCAGATACAGCACATGCGCCGATGGCTGACCCGCCTCCAGCTGCAGATGCTTTCCCAGACCAGGATTCACCACAGCAAGATCTAGAGGGTGAGGAGGGTGGCCAGCCTCCTTGCCCCACTGCTGCTGCTGTTGCTGCTGCTCAGGAAGATGACGACGAGCTCACAGCTCTCCTCGGCCCAAGCCCCACAGCAGATCTGCTGAGTCTAGCACCATCAGTTGATGATGGTTCGAGTATCGCCACCCCCGGTGACTTCAACTCACAGACGTCGTCTTTTCGGGAGACACTGAACGTAGTGAAGGGCCCTGGAGATCTGATTGTTGTAGCAGATTCAGAAGTCAATTTAGGGACAAAAGAAGAGCTGGAGCTTATTGAAAGAGTCAACAGTGGCGAGCTTAACATCTTCGATGCAGCTCGTAGGAACGATGTTGCTACCATAAAACAGATCGTAGAATCGAGTAGTGATGCCGTAAACTTCAAAGATTGGGGTAATACTACTGCATTGCATTTAGCAGCCATGTACCGATGTTTCGAGGCAGTGGAGGCCCTCCTCGTTGCAGGGGCTAATGCTAAAGTGAAAGACCCACTGAACAAATTGGCCTTGGATTACATCAAGTTACCAGAGAAAAAAGCCTATTTACAGCGCGTGGCGGACCAATACGATCCGGACAACAAGTTTCTCGATGATGACAGTACTGTGATGGGTCCTACAAACGAATTCCGTGCTGCAGCATTTGATGGAGATATGCGTAAATTGGATGACATGTTGAAAAAGGACATGAGTCTATTAAGCTCTGTTGATAAAAAAGGCACGACTGCATTGATGTTTGCTTGCATGAATCGAAAGTATGATTGTGCTTTTTACTTGTTAGAGAGAGGCGCAGACATTAAAGCGAAGACAAAATATGGGCATACCGCTGATGCATATATTTTGAATCCAGTACACAGGAATAGAGTTCTCGTTTTTGCATTCAAGATGTCATCAAAAGGCCGGGCACAAAGTGCCGCTCAGTTTGCGAAACGAAAAGTGGAAGAAAAAGAGGCGATTCAAGACAGTATGCAAAACATTATGGAAGATATACGAGAAGTAGTGCTTAATCGCGAAAGTCAATTAGTGAAAAAGGCACGAATTGTGTCTGAGTTGGCAGAGGATTGGGCTGTCAACTACTTCATTGCAAAGGGAGAAAAGAGAGCTCACGACGATGCTATGTACAAATGGCAGGTATGGCAAGATGAGATGGCAGCAGAATCTAAGGAATCAGAGCTAATGAGGATAGAAGAGAAAGCTATGATTCATTTGACGTTTGTTTGGGATCAAGTAGAGAAACGGAGATTGGAGCAGTTGGAGCAGGCGAGACTTCTTCGTGAAGCTGATGAAATTGCAAAAATGGAGAGAGATCGTATTGAAAGAGAGAAAATTCAGCGAGAAGCTAGAGAGGAAGCAGAACAGCGGAAAGCTGAAGCTGACCTTCGTAAAGCTGAAAGGCAGGCACTTCGTGAATGGGAAGAGTTAGAACAAGAAAGACGAAAAAAGGACTGGTTGGAGCACTGTGATAACAAGCCTCACCGGCTTAAGCTTTATCAACGAATGCGTTTTGCTGCAACGACGAATTCTGTGACTACTACGAAAGGGCAGTTTGGTGACCCTGAATGCGCTACGACCCCTGCAACTGGAATTGTGACAAGTTTACGTCAAGAAGTTAGAAAAGTTGTCATTAATTCTGGAAAGCTTGTCAAGAATCATGATAATATTGATCTAACAGTATTGTCTAAGTTTGAGAAGGATGTGATGGATGGCATGAAAAGGAGTACCACCCCTGCAGCTGATCTGCTTCCCTTGGGGTATTCGCTCCTGGGGAAGAAGAGCAAAGGCCCGGCTTTTCGGAATGCTGGCAAGTAGGAGGCGGGGAGAGGAGGTAACTGTAGGTCGACAAAATATATCAAGACACCAAGACGCTGAGCTTCCACCACTCACCACTCACCAATAGGGGGTCTGACCCTAACCCTCAAGACTTGGTAAAATATATTTGCTTTATTTGTATATATGTAATTGTAGTCACTGATCTCTGTCTCTTCCATAAGGGCTTTATCAGCTCCAGACATGGCACCCATCCCACAGCTGCGCTGTGGGCTAGAAACATGAAAATATAGTCGGCCTTGGTATTGTCAACCTTGCACCCTTTATCGATATTCCAATTTTATTTGCATTGACATGGCGTCACAAGCAAGGAAGCTTCTTCCCAAAAAGCTGGAGGAGGACCTTGCGGCTGTTCCCATTCCCAGGTACAAGCCTTTGGGGCCCAAGGGAGTGCCTGGCCTGCCACAGAGACACGGCGAGAGATCAGTGCGGGATGTACTAGACGACAGCATGGAGAGAGCCATGTATGATGAGATTCTAGGGCCGATTGTCAACCCTCGGTCCAAGGCTACTAGCGCACAACGCAATATCATTGTGTCTCCCACAGGAGACAAGTATGCACACAGAGACACGAGAGACAGAGACAGATCGCACGCGACATCATCAGGCCTTGGCAATTACGGCGAAAACTTGCTCAATAGCAACTCAGGGCTCTTCAAACAGCAGCCTTCTTCCTTCTCGTCGTCATCATCATCGTCTACTGTGAATTGGGATGGGAAGTTTGCTGATGTAAAGGAAGATGGAAGAGGGAAGTCTCTATCCCCGCGCGCCTCGTCGTCGTCAGCATCTTCATCATCAGCCTCACCGCGTGTAGGTGCAGGTGCAGATGCAGACTTCAATAGTAGCATTCTCGCTCGCTTGACTTCAGTTGAAAACCACAGCAGAAGCTTACAAAGACAACTGAACGAGAAGACGGAGCAAGCAGACAGACTGGAGGCAGAGAACGCGCGCTTGCGCAGGGCTCTCGAAGCAGAGGGAGAAGTGCTTGCCAAGGAGGCTAGTAACGTCACATTTGACGCCAATGGAGACGTGGCCGGCAGGGTAGGAGGTCTTACCCCCCCTCGCTCCTACAGTACAAGTCTGTATAGTGGTGCCAACGCCAGTGTCGGCAGCAACACTGCAACAGCACGTCTGCTAAAACAACTCCAGGAGCTTCGCGACGACAACATCGAGCTAGAGAATCAGGTAGTAGAAATGGAGCAATTCCTCGCCGACTATGGTCTGGAATGGGTGGGCCAGTCGGGGGGACCTCCGAGGGGAGGATCCGGAGGAGATGCAAATTGTAGCCAGAACCGTGCAGAATCGAAGAAAGAGGAAGGAAACTGCTCCTCCAACAGCACAAAGAAGACAAGCAGCGCCTTCTACACTCTAGATGGATCAGAGCGTAAGCAAGGGTCTCCCGCCGAAGCCAAGACTCGCACAGCAGCAGCTACTGACAATAGGAGCGACTTCCGTGACTACAAGACGAACGGAATTCTTTCTGGCAGCAACACTACGAGTGGTGATGGTAGTGGCAGCGGCACCAGCAGCTCCAGTAACATCTACCATGTCGACTATCACGACTTCCAGAAGAAAGTGCAGGAGCTCAATGATATGATTAACAGTGAGCCAGCACAAGTGCGTAAGGAAAAGCATAATGCTCGCCAGGCTCGGCTTATGCAACCTTGCGAATTTACAGAAAGCATTCCTTTGACTTTCTACTCCAATGGCATCATGATTCGTCGTGGACCATTCCGTCCGAGTGATTCTGCCTCTTATAAGGCCTTTTGCAGGGATATTATGGATGGATATTTCCCCTCAGACTTCCGCAAGGAACACCCAGATGGAGTACTCTTCTGCCTAACTGACAAACACAGGGAAAGCTACAATGGCATGGTGCAGCGAACTTTGGTCTCTGGCAGCTTAAACCCAGAAGACTCTACTACTGCACAGGCATACTCAAGAGAGGAAATTCTCAACAAGTTACCAGCACAGAAAGTTCTTCAAAATGGAGATGTTGTAGATATTCGGGCTGGAATCGCTTCCCGACTTACCAAAGAAAAAGCTGGTAATAGTAGAAGTGGGTTTGGGCAAAATACCAATGAAATTGTTTCTAGACTCTCGAACGACGGAGTGGAAGACACAGGGTTAGATGGCGAGATGTGCGAAGACAGTGACGCTTCCAGTGAATGCGACAAAAACGACCGACCCCCAACCTACCAACTGAGCGGCTTACTGCAAAGCACTAAGCGAATTGCAGCCATGAGTCAGCAGTTGCCACTACCTGTTAGTAGTGAAGATTCCAGTACCAACAGCCCACCCAAAGGAAAGGCTCAGAATGATAGTAATACTCCTGCCATCAGTGCTGTTGTTGGTTCTGGTGCCAGCCAAATTGTCATTATCAGCACACCTGCATCTCAGAGCACATCTCCAAGTAGCGTCAAGAAGAAAACGGACGGCACGGCCCTCATCCGCATCAAGTGGCTAGATGGCAGAATGTTGCACATGAAGTTGTGGGACACTGATCTTGTGGGTGATGTTCGCGAACATATTAGGCGCTATTTGTATAACATGAGCTGTGACGACAACATAAGTGGGAATAGTGGTAAAATTGAGGATGGTGATAATTTCGAGCTACGTGGTACATATCCCCCTCGGCCTCTGCCTGACTCCATGACGCTGGTGGAGGCGGGTCTGGTGCCTAATGGAACAGTACACGCCAAGAAGAATATGTAAGTGATCGTATGATTTGATATAATTTTCTTAATAACTGCACATTTTGTATCATCTTCACTCGAATACGGAACACCTAAGAAAATTTCCAATTAACCTGCGCCCAGAAACGAGAGGCCTGTATTTGTTTTCCTCACAAGGAGGCTTTATCACATCCGAGTCCACCCAGTGCTGGAATGCGCTGTGCGACGCCTCGGGGTGAAATTGCGTGCTAACCCATCCACCTCCATAGTCAATGGCAACTGCTGGCGAATCGTCTGTTTTTGCCAGTGCTATTGCTGCATTTGGGAGCTTACTTACTTCGTCACCATTGCCAAAATGGAAGGCACAGTCTCTTCCCAGCTCGCTGATTCCTGCCATGAGTTGGTGTTTTTCACCCTCTGCTGTGAGGCTCACTGCGAGTGATCCTGCTGCAGTGCCTTTGATTTTCCCCCGTCGAGTCACCTCACCTCCTGCAGCTACTGCCATCGCCTGGTGTCCGCCACATATACCCAGCAAAGGCTGCCCGGTTGCACGTAGGTCCAACAGCCACTGCTGAAGTGGTCTCTGCCACACCCTTCCCTCCACATTCAAGGGGCCCATCACGTCAAAGAAAGTTCCGCCGAGGATAATGAAATCGTAGGCCTTCGTCCCACTGGCACCCACGGCAGGCAAAGTGTCCCCCTGCGCAATGTTCAGGTACGACACCTGGAATTCTCCCGCCACGCCGTGCTCTTCTAGGCGCTTGTCCAACCACTGCCCAGAGGCATCTCCGAGCTCTGGAGATCTGCAGGTCACCTCGTCCTGCACCGATCCCTTCTCGCAGAGCATACTGATGTAAAGGACCGTTTTCACCATATCTTAGAATTGCAAGGTAAAAAGACACTACTTCTTTCAGCTCTACCCGTTCAAATACATATGTAGAAGTGTATATCTTCAATGCATATCGTAGGTTGTGCAACTTTTACATTAATTCCAGTCAGCCTGAAAATCCGACCCCGGGGTTTATATACTCCCCTCGATCTCCTTCCCTAGACTACTTTTCAGCCTGGTTTGTGTAAAGTGTAAGTGCACAAGGGAGGGAGTGTTGCAAAGAAGAGCAATTCTACTCTACTTATCACGTCTATCTCGATCTTTCCCACTGCTTGCAAGCTGCTGGACGCTGACGTCAAACATACCAGCTACTGGCTGCACAAGCACCCATAGCCTACACATTGTTTTGACAAGCCGTTACAGACGATGGTGGCGTATATTATTGTAGCTTGGATTTCTCTCTTCAGGATTCTCCTTATGGCTGCCTTGGACATACAAGTGGTAGTCGCTTTGAAGACGAGCCAAAGCTCAATTACAGCCTTGCACCATCTATACCAGAACATGGGTGGAGATAGCTGGAACCATGCAGCGATCAACTCCACACTGCCTGGAAGGGTGTGGGACTTCAATGGATGGCAAGTCACACCAGATACCTTTTTGTACTTGGTGGACCCGTGCATGCCAGACGATGAGCAAGTGCAAGAAGAAATGCAAAGCTTCATGGGGCTGCGATGTGCATGCACTGCGACTTCTTGCCACGTGACTAAAATACACATTTCTCACGATTTCAGCGCTAGTCGCTTGGTTTCGTCAGTCGCCAAGAGTGATCGTGATCGTGTTCGGGACCTAGACTATGATTACAGTAGTAGTATAATACGACGAGTGAGGCCTGTCGGTATTTCGGATAGAGATGCTAGCACCATGAGCAGTAACACCGTTACTGTTACAAGCAATACTGCTCTGGAAGGTTCATTGCCTGATTCTATTTGTAGTCTTACAGAGTTGTCGTTCCTTTACATGGAGGCAGTCACGGGGACCATTCCCTCATGCATCGGCCAAATGGCGGGGTTGGAGTTTGTGCAAATGTCACAAAGTGGTCTGTCCGGCACTTTGCCCGAAAGTTTATGCCAATTGCAAAACTTAGACGTGCTTGAGATGAGCCATAATAAGCTAAGAGGAACGCTGCCATCCTGCTTGGGGGACTTGAAGAATTTGTCAGTGTTATATTTAGGTGCAAACCAGCTCACATCAAGCATACCTGCAAGCTTAGCAGGCATGACAAATTTGTGGAAGCTCTCATTGGCTCAAAACCAGTTGGATGGTACCATTCCACCTGCTCTAGGTACCATGTCTAGTGTAATGTTTTTAGATCTGAGTGGGAATAAGCTGAAAGGGAATGTACCAAGTGAGCTAGGTGACCTGGCAGATATATACTACATCGGCTTATCCAACAACCTCTTGTCTGGGACTCTTCCTGATGCGTTTGACCGGCTAGATTCATTGAAATATGTGGAGATAAGAGGCAATCAGTTAACAGGTGGGTTTCCGGAGTGCTTTTTAAAGGCTAGTGCATTACAAGCTTTGGACCTTACGCACAATTTATTGCAAGGCTCATTACCCAGTGCGCTAGGTAAAATGACGCAGATGACGCTATTATCACTGAATGACAACAAATTTTATGGTGAGTTGCCGAAAGAATTCGGCAAACTTGTGAACTTGAAGAATTTCCTTATTGGTAATAATGAAATTTCTGGACAAATGCCAGAAGAACTAGGTGATATGGCTTCTTTAGAAAAGCTACATCTCATGTTCAATAAGATCGACGGAACAATTCCAGCGTCTTTGTCTAAGTTGACAAATATGAACGATTTCAAAATCTTTAAGAACAAAATTGAGGGAAGTCTTCCACCATCGCTTCGGAATTGGGCGAAATTGCAATACTTCCAAATCGGCGGTAATGCCATCGAGGGTAGTATGGATATTTTCGACAGTACTACAATGACGAGTTTAGAAGTGATCGACCTAGGTGGTAATGTCATAACAGGCCAGTTACCAATGGATATTTTTAGGTTACCAAAGATCAAAACTTTTGCTGCTCCATTAAATTGTCTCTCTGGTTTTCTGCCCCGATGTATTTGCGATGCTGTGACATTGGAGCATTTGATATTATCTAGCTTAACTAGTGGGAAAGGTTGTCGGGAATACTTTGTGTCTGCCAATTCTACCACCTTTACTGGTTTCCAAGCTCCTGAAAACATGGATGGCGTGCTTCCCGCGTGTTTGTATAATTTACCCAAACTGCGTACTCTTTATGCAGCTGGGAACTCTTTTCTTGGGCAACTACCTGCGGAGATTTCGCCAGATCTTCTTGAGTTAGACGTTTCAGGCAATAGATTGAATGGTGATTTGCCTGATTCATTTGCAACATCCAACCTGGAGATCTTGTACATCAATAACAATCGCCTTTCTGGCACCTTAGACAAGTTTCAAGATAGGAATTCCACACTAATTGCATCATCAAAAAGCTTTGTATTGAATGCAACTGTGAACCGGCTAAGCGGGACCATACCTTCTAAGTTCTACGATATTGCCGTCAACCAATTAGCAATTTTGAATGGAAACACATTTCAGTGCGATGCGCAAAACCCCCTACCTTTAAATGATCCAGATACTGATCAATATCTTTGTGGTAGTTCTCAATTTAACTTACTGTTCGGACTCATCGTATTCGTTGTAGTTTCATTTATAGCATTAGTCATTTCCCTGTGGTATTTTAGCTACCGCAAGGGTAAAGATCACTGGGTATACAAATTCGTGCGCCGTGCCAGGTATTGGTATGCTGTTGGTAGGCACACGAATGGTGGTCATGCCTACAAAATCACAGTCAAAAACGTGCTCAATAAAAAATATGGGAAAGATCAACGCGAGGTTCAGCTATATCACACTCTGAGATATAGTGAGTATTGGGAAAGTCTCCGGTCTATCATGATAAAAACTTCTTATGTTATGATAGGCATGCTTGCTTTGTACCTTTCTATGACCAGCAAAAAGTACAGAAGTATCAACTTTACTTATCTTTGGGCTTCTACGTGTGCTTATCTTTCGGGCAATGAGAGTGTATACTTGCTTACCTCGTTCTGGATTATGGCGTTATTTTGCATTAGGTTCTATATCAAACAAGACAAGGAAAAATTTGAAAAATTCAAGAGAAAACATTCAATGGAGAAAAATCATTCTGAGAGAGCGGAGAGTCTGAGACAAATCCAATCTCCCATTCAGGAAGAAGCGGATCGTCTAGATCTACTCGTTCCCACTTTGCGAATATTAGCGATTATGAGCTTGTCTGTATCAATAGTTTCAGTAGCAAATGTCATGTACCTATTTGTTCTGCTGAACTACAGCGCCAATGCGATTGCTGCAGCTAGTCTTGCTCTTACTGTATTCAAATTGGCTTGGGATTATTACATTTTGCCTGTAATATTTGTTTTGAAACCATTCATGTTCGGAATTGATGAAAAACATCACAATAAGTTTATCGATACATATCTTGGTGGAAAGTTGAATGTTTTATTCATTACCAATGTTTTCCTCAATTTTTTTGTGCCTATTTTCTGTATTGTATTTGCTGACCCAGCGTGCTTTAATGGTGTAATAAGAGCGGCAAATGAAGTGAAAACTACTTATAGTGTGCCAGAGTGTACAGATTGGCTCGTATTTACTGGTGGTTGCACTGATGAAGTTCAAACTGATATCACCGTAAAAATCATTGCACCTTTTGTTTATAACCACACGTGTGCGAGCTCTATATTAAAAGCCTTTGTTCCCATATATATGTCCATGCAAGTGGTTATTGGCGCAAAAGTGTTCATGTACATCTTTAGTTTAATGTACGAGACACGTGAAGCGAATGAGTATGAAAAAGAGGCCATTGAAGAATACAGAGAGTCAAGAGTGTCGAAGTATACTGATGTTATTCCAAGCGAGGTTAAGAACGACTTAAAGACGGATCTTGTGACATCCGAAGTGGAAGCAAGATTTGCTGCAGCAACTGAAACAAAAGAAACTGAGGAAGACGATAAGAAAAGAACAAAGAAGGAAGAAAGCAACAGCAAAGGGATTTTGTCCTGTTTCTCCAAATCGAAAGAAGAGATCCAGAAAGAGCTTGTACGCGAGAAGGCGGTTGCAAAATTCAAAAATGAACATGATCATTCTATACGTAGACAAATCATGGACTTGATAAACTCCCTTGCTCCAGGTGGGCAACTACTGATGGTGAGGCATGCAAGTCGAATCTTGTTCTATCTGAATTATGGTGCAGAAATGGTTGTTGATAAAGATTCTCAGTGGCTTGAAATCATTGTTACAATTCATATGGGTAACCTAGTGATTCTTTTCACTTATGGCATTTTAGCTCCGCTTCTTGGCCTGAGTATCATTATTGTCATTATTTTAGAATCTTTTACGGCCCAAATCATTCTTGGTCGCTTTATTGCTCAGCAGAGTGATGTCTTATCATATGCAAAAAATCCAGAAACACTCTATTCCGCCTACAATCTTGAAGCTAAAGATAATTGCGTTGCAGAGACAGACGAATACAGCAGCCGGACAGTTGATGTACTCCCATCAGTTTTTACCAAAGCACTTACTGAAGCTGTAGATGATTATGATGAACCCTATGGTTCAATAACTGTGCTACAAGAATCAGAAATACAGCTTGCGATGCTACCAACTTTTGGTATTATGTACATGGGTCGAAGGTTATTTCTCATCAGTGCTGGTGTTGTTTTCGCTTTGACTATCAATGATGTTTATTTCAACCTCCCGGACGCGAAAATTTCTTATGTTTCCCAATTGTTGGTTCTTTTGGCCTTACCAATTTATGATTTGCTCATGTCATTTGGGAAAAGTGTTGCAGTAAAATTTTACCCAGATCACTTTGCGTATTTGACTAGGAAAAGTGAAGACAATGAGTCTGTAACAGAATCAAATACGAGCATAAATGCCATGACATCGCGGAACCCATTGCATGATACATTATGATCGTTCTGAAAAGTTAGAGTTTAAGATGGGAGGGAATGACAGTCTTTCGTGTGAAGGGCGAAAATCTTGACGTACGTACTGTGAAAAGAGGAGGAAAAGAAAAAGTCAGGGTTAGAAAAGTTTTTATTAATTACTTACTAAGTGTCTACGTTTAATTTGCTATTTTACAAAAATGCTTTGGCTCCAAGCCAAAGCATTATGCTAATACCATGTCCTTCAGCATTGATATCATGTCAGAATCTTCAAAGTTCATAGTTCATTGGACTGCTCACAGTGCCCGGTGTTGAAGCAAATTTCACTTTCTTCGTTTGGTTTTCCTCCCTAGCAGATTGCTTTATCGCACGTTGCCTTTGAAAAAAAGTCGCGAGGGTAATCAGAAAATGGAAAATAGCTATAACTAAAAGTGCTACTACGACATTTTCATTCGAGTTCACAAGGCTTAATAGTTGATCATAATCTGCGCTACCTGTGTCAGATACATCAGTATTGCTGTTATCAGATCCACTGCCTGAGTTATCGTTCACCGCTGCACCAGGGTACTGGTAAGACACGCCCACAAAACGCCAAAACAAATTAAAAGCATTATATTCTAATACAGAGCAATCCAAGGGACCAACAGAAAATTCCCCATCAAAACTCCATGCAATATCCTTCATATACTTGGCACTTTTCGACACCATGTAGTCTTTCACACCATCAGCTTCCCAGGCTTTCACCTGCCTAGTCTCAGCATCGTTGATGATATTTGCCTCACTCGATGCCATCAGCATGTTGTAATCGCTAGATACGGCGGTATGTAAGCGTTGTGGGGAACTATCAGTCTCTACTGCATAATAAACCTTTCCCGAGTTGCCATATTCCATCAATGCGGCAACACTTTGAGCAAAGGAGAAATCAATACCAATAACACCAGCCAGTTTACCGTCGTTCTCATAAAATGGAATCGCATACGTCATACCCAAAGTAGGACGGTGTGCATGGTAACCGGCGAAAAAGTAAGGGGGTGACCACACAGGTCCCTTTTCAGCAGCAGCTCCAGAGTACCAAGGTCGCGATGTGGTGATAAAATCAGGTGACGATGATGAAGGGCCAACAAAGTTTGGATCAGCAGCATAACCGGTACGGGAATTTGCATAATACGCATTTAAGTCATTATCTGCACCATCAGCAAACCAAAACTTTTCAAACTTCACAAAGTGACCTGCAGTAGGGCGCATCTTATAACCAACAAAGGTTTCATCCGGATAGCCCACAAAGACTCCAGATACTTGCGGGAATGCATCTGCCACAGAAATTAACATATTTTCAACAGTTAAAGGTAATGCATTGAGTTTCCATAGGTCTCCCTTCATAGGTGGAGCCATTGAATTTGGAAACATGTTTGTGATCAATTCTGTAAGCATTTTCCCTGCAGTCACACTATACTGCAATTGCATG
>JACKZZ010013851.1_pt1 | contig 12902 bp, 13 predicted proteins | sample 8027871 | NCBI WGS metagenome assembly JACKZZ01 (sample SAMN15724774, study PRJNA655200) | protist metagenome | isolation source: fluorescence activated cell sorting (FACS) single amplified genomes of... | place: USA: West Boothbay Harbor, Gulf of Maine | collected 2000-07-19
ATGGGACAGAAAATGGCATTTCTGAGAAAGGTGCAACCATGGGACAGAAAATTGCATTTCTGAGAAAGGTGCAGAAAGGTGCAAGAAAGGTGCAGAAAGGTGCACTTCCAGTCAGGACTGAGGTGTGCATTTTTGTGCGTTTTTGGACTGAGGTTGGCATGACGAAAACAAAACGAAGAACGACTACGATTCCAAACAATTTCAAATAGACGATGATGTGGTTGGCTGTCATTTACACATCATCTTCTATTTGGAATTGTTTGGAATCGTAGTCGTTCTTCCCGTGAAACTCATTTTTATCGTCAATATTAGTTGATATCATATAATTATCATTTATGTTATTTGATGCCCATGCGGTCTCGTTTGGTCTGCGTCGGGCAAACAAAATCTGGCACTTGAAAATAAAACGTTCCCCTAAAACAAAATTTGGTGACCCAAAACGAAATTCGGTGCCCTAAAACAACCATTGGCACTACAGACTCAAAATGCAAACCAAATTTTGTAGTTTTAGGACCTGACAATTATTTATGTGCAATTTTTGAGGTCAATGCGGTCTCGTTCAGTCTCCGCCGTTCGGAGCAAGCAACGCACTCCAAAGCCAAAGCAGCAGCAGCGGCAGACACAACCAAAGGACGACGGCGAGGACAGAGATCCGAAGGAGGAAATCATACAAACTAACACTGTTTGTCTGAAGCCGTCTCCAAAGAAGCCGCCGGCTACGGCGGCGGCGGATCAGAAGACCTGCAAAACCAACAAAAAGCCAATCGGAATGAATCCGCATCGCAAGGTCAAGGTTAATAATTCAAAGGGTTCTTCTGGGAACGTATCGTCTTTCTTTCCATTCATGGTGAAATCGATTTTCTCGACCAACATTCCATGTTATTCATCTTACAAGTTGAATTAACAATTGTCCATCGACAAAATTAAAAAATAAATAATTAATCCAATCCAATTAAACAGAATTTCGATGGGAATGAACCTGCACCGCCAGGTGAAATGGTAACCGAATGTATTTGTGAAAGTACATTTTGAAGTTGAATAATTGAATTTTGAATATTTTGAAGTTGAATAATTAATTAATTGAACACAATCAATGATTTCGGCGCGCCAGAAAGAATCGAATCCCCATCTTGGGTTTTGATCTAGCTGATTTTAATTCAGAGTTCAAAACTCAATTGAATTCTTTGCCATTTCATTCATTCTATGATGCATTCCCGTCTTACGTTTTGATCCATCATATTTCAATTCAGCGTTCAACAATCAATTAATTAAATTGTTTGTCAGTCATTCATTCCTTTATTCATTCTATGATGCATGCATTTTCGGTTTGGTTCCTTCTGTGTAACATGTTTTCAGGATGGTGCGACAGGGTCGCGAGCGACTGCTTCTACAGAGAAACCACAGCCACGCGGCACCCGGGTACGATCGTTTTTGTTCATTGAACCTAGTTTTGCGCAATTAAGGAACTAATTATTGTATTGTTGCGACCGCGAAGCGGTCGCTTGTCTTTTTGTGTATGTATGAAAATTCAAACTGTGTCCGGAGTCCGGTGTCCGGGCGCCCCAAAAAAAAACTTTTCGGCAAAGGTTTGTTTCATCAGAAATGTAATGTTTCTAAGCAAAGTGTGACCCAAATCAACATGAATGATTATAATCAATCATTTTGAAGTTGCAATTCGGATTTTGTCATCTATTTTGAATTGGCCGTCGTTTGGGCATCATCTTCTTTTTGGATTTGTTTGGAAATCGTTGTCGTTCTTCTTCTTTTCATAATTTGTTTTATGTTTATTGTTTCGAACTGTTTGACAATATTTTTTATTGCAATGTTCATCATTCATTCAGTCATTCATTACGCGTCAATTTGCACAGGAGGGCAAGCAGCCGCCCGTTGGAAAAAGGCCGTCGGCATCATCGTCCAGTGGTGGCAAGAAAACCAATATGAGTAAACCAAAACCCGCCTTGCCTTCTACTGAGTCGGCCGCCAAATCAGTAAATCCAACCTGTACCAATCGTTCCTCGTCCTCCTCGTCATCGGCGCCTCCGCGTTCTGCCGAACAGCGAAATCAGCAGGAGGAGGGGACAAAAAGAATTGTGATTGTCGACGTTTCGCCGTCGCTGTCTCCAGTATCACCTCCGACACCGCCCAGTGCCACTTCTGGAAAGGATGGAGCTATTGCAACCAAAGTAATATTAATGAGGATGCTGTATGTTCTCGTTTTGTCAGGTGTCATACACAATTCAAGGTGTCATGCATTTTTGAATTGGGGGTTAGTGACCAAAAAAACAATTGCGTAGGTTTGGGGCAAAGAAATTCAGGGTTTTTGGGGTTAAGGAATTTTGTTCAGGGGGGTGAGAATTCATTTTTGGGTTTAGTGGATTTAGATTTTTTGAAATCCAAATCTTTTTTTTTTTCTGTAAGGTGTCATACACCAAAATGTATGACACCTCCGATTTGTCCAACATGGAGCATTGTCATTTATATTGATTATTTTTCGATCGCCCATTTAATATTGTTTCATCATATTGCGTTTGATATTTTTGTCTGGAAAACGAAATTGTTTGTTCAAAATAAATTTTGGTATTTGGTTTTCGTTTCGGCAATGTCTTCATTAGCAATCTGTCGGTTTTGATTGTTTATCTTGTTGTCAACGTTTTTTGATTGATTTTCCATGTGTAATTTCACATTTTTCGTCACAGGCGGCAGGCGCCACAAAACCAGCTAAATCAAGATCGGACGAGGAGAAGAAAACGGATCGATCCTCCGTGCCCAAGTCAACAACAAAAAAAACAATCGGTGAAAAGCCCAAGGCGGTTGTTCTTCCCGCTCAGGTCATTGGAGAACGGCCAAAAGCTGATGCTGCCAATTCTTCTCAGCCGAGTGGGGAAAAAAAGAAGGTGCAAAAAGATGGTGTCATCCATCAAGAACCTCCACCTGGTAGCTCAGAAATTAATCATAATAATAGCATTAACAGCCATTCAACGGCGGAATGTAGTGAGTCTGTTTTCACGGAATCAAGCAGCTCAGTCGCAGCAACTACACCCCCGTTGACCAACGTCTATCCTGCTGCTATGGCCGTGCCCCCAGTAATTTTTATTTAAATTGAAACATTTTGTTTGAAGCATTGATGAGAATTGAATAAATTCTCATCAATGCTTCAAACAATTTTGTTTTGGAATTTCAGCATGAGTGATGTTTGCGACGTTCGTATTTACGGCAACGATGACATCAATTCCGGTATTCAAATTCGAAGCGTATTAAGTGTTTGTTTGCAGGCGTTCCTCAACTATAAAAAAACACAAATCGATCAAAATATGTTATCATCAATAAATTTAATATGCACATTGTTTTGAATTCAGGTGTCTCCTACCATTGCTGCTCCGTTGTTGTCACCATTTATTTCAGTCAAAATCGCGTATGGTACCAAGCCACCGCGGCTGTTGCGGGAGAAGGCAGCGACCACTGTCCGCGACCTGACCGAGAGTTGGGGCAACCGATTGAACACAGGCCAGTTATTTGCGGCGAAATTAAAAAGTGGGTCCTTCCTCACGGGTTCCGCCACACTTGCGGAAGTTGCCCTTGACGCAGTACGTTTTATAAATTTAATTTCAGAATTAATTATGAATTAAATGTATGAATCAAAATTATTGGAAAAGCAAAATTCATGTTGCTTGACATGTTTTGTTCTGTTAGTGGTGTAATAAAATATTTCAAAACGCAATTTTGGTTTGCTTTGCAATGGTTTTATACCCATTGTGTATTGAAATATCGATCAATTTGATTTTCCGTTTGTTTGTCCAGGTGTTTTGCAAATTGTGCAAAAAAAAAAAACTGGTCTTGTCCTCTACCAAAATTTTGGATTTGGGGTTGAACCCCCCTTTCCCCTCATTGTCCCTCGCGGGGTTTGATTTCGAAAGTGTAATTATGTCTGATGATTAATTAATTAATCGTGTCTTTTTGTTGTTGTTGTTGTTGTTTGCTAAACACACACATCTATTACAGAACCGCGCGGGAACAGAACTTGAGCCTTTGGAGCTGTTTTTGGAAGAAGATGAATGGTGAGTCTGCCCGAGTCATCCCAAGTCAGTCACATTTCCGGCAGCACATCCATCGATTTCCACCCATGTTCTGGGGTTTCAAAAAATAATCTTATGCGTAATGAAATTTTGTGTCATTTGAAGCCATTAATTATGAGCGTTAAATCATATATTTTTTTATAAATTGACGCCATTAATTATGAGCGAAAAAAAAAAAACATCTTGATAAATCAACAGCGAATACATTATTAGCATGATTGATTCAAAAAAATGCCAGTTCATAAAGGCAGAATACCAACCGGTTCATGAAGTTTCCATTCATGTAGAACTAGATAATGAATTAGATGTTTTTGTTACTCAATCCACGAATTATTTTGCCGAAACCGTATAATATCCCCCCATTACACACGTTTGATTATTGGCGTTGATTCTCTGGTATTGTTGTCGGTTTTCGAACCATTCATCGCGTGATTGAAGCAGCCATTGACACAGTTGTTGCTTGATATCCATCCCTCATGTCACACGCCAACGTTTTAGATATCCGGCGTTAAATCTCTACGGTTATTCATTGACAAAGTTCTTTACTTGATTCCTACCAAGTTGCATATTTTTCACAACATGGACAGGTTTAAGTGCAAGATTGAAATATAATTTAAACAATTAATTAATTAATTAATGAATTCATTATTGATAGCATGACAATAATAATTATTTCAATACGAATTCATCTATCCATCAATAATTATTGATTTTGTTTTCAAACAAATGAGAATGGCAACATTCCTACCATTGTCGCCAATTTTCTTAGTTTGCGGTTGTTTTCTTCCATGCGTTCTTCAGTTCGTTGCGTTTGCATTCAATAATTTGTATTCTTGGAATGTGGAGGTCGTCTGTCGGAGACAAAGTTTGACGTCGTACCGTATACAAAGTCGGTCTTCCGAAACATTTGGATGGTTTTGCCCGAATTTGAAACGGAAACAGTTTTTGTTTCGTAATTATCATGCTGTCAATACAATTTTTCTTATTTTCCATAAGGGACCATAAGGGTTGATATTTTTTGTAGTTTACGCATTGTTTATATTGGTTGGGGAGGGGGCATTCAATTTATGTTGATATTTTCAATGGTTTATTATTCAGCACAATCCATTTTTTTTTGATTGTTCAGGTTGTCCGTTTTCATAGTGTACATTTGATACATCTTTCTGATGTGTTTGATTGGTTTGACCGTCATTAAGTGAACAAACTCATTAAAAAATGTTTTTACCAAAGGTACAGTAATTGATTCATTTGAACCCATATGAAGTGTATGATGGCGAAGATCGCATCGCATTTCACAATGGGGTTTTTGTTCTTTATCACAATCTGATGTTCCAATATTGATGGCGTCTCATTGTTTTTTTTGCCCATTTTTTGCCCATTTGTTTCGTACGTTTAAATTTTATTTTTATTTTGATACAACATTTCTGTCAAATATGGCAACGTTATTTTTGTCAAAAACAACAATTCATTTTGATTTCAGCATTTATTCACGTATGTGTTATGTTGCAGGCACGTAATTAATCAAGGCATAAACCGATTTACACAGGAAATGAGTCTGTGAATCGTAGTGTCAATTTTAGTCAGTGTTTCAAAGAATATAACAAATAAAAAAAGATCATCAATCACGTTGGAACCAATCTTATTTGATTTATCAATTTAACGAGCCTGTCATTTGATGCCGATTTATCCGTTTATTATAAGGAATTCATTTTTTTACACCACCATTTTCTGAGTTGTGTTTTTATTTTTTACAATAAATAATTGCGTTTCGTTCGATCGATCAGCAGCATTCAGTTCCACCATTTTCCGGTTTAGCATTTCACGGCGAATCATATTTTGTCGCCCATCATTCCTGTCATGTTTTTGCAGTGTCGAATTCATATCATTGTTGCATAATTAATTAGTTATTTTTGGTAGTGAATATTTCTATTTCTGATTTTAATTTTTTGTTGAAGCGAGATCGACAGTAATTTATACATTTTCGGTTTTCCTGGATTGCGAACAGGGTTGTTTTGATAATGTTGAATTTCTTGAGAGCAGCAAGCCGCCGGGCGGTTGCGCGCACTCAGATTCGAGATTTCTCCAGCAGCAACCATCATATGGGCGTTGCGATTCAAAGTTTGGCTTCAAATTATTCCATCGAGGTGACTCCGATAGGAGCAAAGAAAATTGAAAATTTCGCGACCGTGCCTGGCTTGGCGCCTGGGCAGGACATTAATGTCACATATTTGGTGGGCAGCGACGTCAATGACACGTAAATAATTCATTCAAAATCGAACTTGATTTTTGCAATTTGAAATTATGTTAATCTGTAATGTTGCTGTCGGTTTTTGAATATGATTTGAAGAATCAGACAATTAAATTTCAAAATTGATTTTGCAACGAGTTTCGCCACAAAGTTTTGCTAATAGAAAAGGTTGGAAGTTGTAAAGTTTCGCATTTTAGGCGCAGAATTGTGGCGTGTGCAAATGACATTTTTTAAAAAACAAAATACAAAATTTGGTGCATCATATATTTATTTTCAATGTGGCAATTTGAAACAATTGAATAATGTGTCAGGTATGATGTGTGCCGAAATTTGGTTAGTGCGGGCATGCGGCCCATCGCACATCTTCCAGCACGTACTTTCTCGGAACTGAAGGATGTGGAAGCATACTTGGATACACTCAAAAATGATATTGGAGTCAACGAGGTATTATGCGTCGGCGGGGGTTCAGACAAACCCATGGGAAAGATTGGTATGTGATTATAAGTATTTGTCAAAAAGAAAACATTTATTTATCATGGTACAAACAAATGTATTTGCCATTTCATATTTTTCTTTGTTAATTGTGAATATTTTTTTTGTTTTGGAAATTATTTCCATATGTCATCATTTTTATTTCATAAATTCATTGCTTGTTTTGCACGGGAAATTCATGAGTTATGAATAAGCATGCATGACAACACATTGCGTGTTGTTGTTTTGAGCAGTTGTTATTGATTTTGACCATTTGTGGTTATGATGAATCTCGGTGTTGATACAATTGGTATTTGATATTCTTGTTGTTTTTGTAATGGTGTCATCAAAAACAAAAATCGGATGTCATATATTTTTGAATTGGGGTCAATAGTTTGTTAGTAGCATTCCAAATTCTTTGTGATTTTCGCTGAGGATATGATCTACGTCTGCACCAGTGGCAGCGGAAAACATCAAAACACAAATTTCAACTAATTGCCAAAACAAAATCAAGCATTGAGCACCACGAATTGGCGGAGTGCATCAAAATACCTCAATATGGATGTCAAATCGACGCAGAGTTTCCATGTACTATGTTATTTGATGTTTTCACCAGCGATTTTCTTTATTTCGTTTAGGTGCAACAATGCAGGTTTTGGAAAGTGGTCTGTTGCAGAAATATGGTTTCGAAAAGATTGGCGTTGCTGCCCACCCTGAGGGGCACCCGGATATCGCAGCTGACGTAATCTCCATTCATTCATTCAAAACATTCACATGAAGGCGAATGTTTGCTCTTTTGGTCGCACATAAATTTTGGAACACGTATCAGGTTACCATCAAAATTAGTATGTTCCGTCATGGTATAGATTTCTTTTTTGAGTTTGCTTCCGTGTTGTTTATTTCTATGTATCCAATAATTATTTTAGGTGTCTTTTTGTTTGGTTTTTCAAAGGGTGAAGCAATTTTATTGGCAATTTTATTTATTGTTTAAGTCAAAATGCATTACAGCATACGTTTGTTTCTGAAGTGTGGGCTTTTGGTGTTATTCTGAGTCACAATCAAACAAGCGCATGCGTTTCTTGGCTTCTGAATCTCTTCTCGGCACATCGTGCTTTCTTTTTCTCGATTTCCAAAATTCATGATAATTTTCATGAATTCACACGATTTATTTTTTCTTCGGGCACGATTCAATTCGGATTTCCCGCGATTTCATTCTTTTCCTCATTGTGTCCGATTTCACGCAATTTCTGTCAACATAATTAATCAATTAAAATATCATAAAACATTTTCCCGATATCGTGTTCGTGTCTTGTGATATTCTGATTCATAAATTCATATTCATTAATTGTTGCCAAATGAATCAATTTGTTACCGTTTGATGAATAATATCTTTTGTTTTGATTATATCAAAACGTTACGTGCATCAATGAATTCATCAAATGTACATCAATGGTCATATGATCATCAACGCAATTAAATTTCTTTGTTATCGACATTTTGAATTAGTCGCAAAACATTTCTCAGAAGCATCGTCAGCCGCAGCCATTGATAACGAATCCAAATTTACAACAAAGAAAAAGAAAAAAATATTAATTCAAATTATTTAATATTATTATTCATTATTTAGTAATTAGTTAACGAATTAGATAGATCGACTGATTTATTCGACCATGGCAGCTGCAGCACCGACGGCGTCCCAATTGGTGACATTCAAACCGTTGTGTAGCTTAAGTCATCCGTCTTTCTCAAGTGCAAAGAGTGCGCGGAGGGCTGCGCAGGAAGGAGTCACCACGGCGTCGGCGGCACTCATCATCCCAAGGCTGGATCGGTCAGGCAAAGAATCGGACAATTTGTCGATTCTGGTCGGTTTATCGACCGGGTATGTGATCATGTCATTTCATTCATAAGTTTTTTTTATTAAGTGGTGACCACAAGTCTTCAGGAGGTCATTTCTTGCCCTTTTGAGTACAACCCAAAATTGAAATTCGCATATTTTATTTGCCCAAAAAGAGTTAAAAAGATTAAAGAAAATCACAATTGAAAAAACAATGCTAAAAACCAAAAATTATGATTAATAACACATGACATGTTGTTTGATTATGAAAGGCGGATTATCTGGTGGGATGGCGTTGACAGCAAGACGCTTGGTTCCGACAGAAACGCAGAGCAAGCTCGAGTATTTTAATGCTTTCAATTATTGGTTAATGAATTATTTCATTTAATATCATTTGTTCGAATCTTACATCAAAAGAATTCAAGACGTTCGTTTCTTTTGAGGAGGCACAAAATTTCGCTCTCACACAAAATTTTGACAACCAACAAGCAATTTGGTGTCAGAAACAAAATTCTAGCGCCCAAGGTACTCTTAAACATAGTTCAGTAAAAACACAGAGACAGTCATGATAATATGTGTTCCATACAGTTTTGTATTATAAATGATTGTTCAGACACCGACAGTATTAGATGCGCACCAAGGCGAAGTACGTGTTCTCATCCATGCGCCAGATCTTTATGGGGGCGTTGTGCTCAGCGGTGCGAGTGACCGCACCATCAAAATATGGACTATGCACGACAAAAAGTGCCCCACCACACTCCACGGTCATGGCGGTTCAGTGTTAGCACTCTATTACGGCGAGGGCATGTTATTGTCCAGCGCTACAGATTCCTTCTTTTTTATTTGGACTCCGCCGTCTGCGGACATCTTACGTTATCCGCGGTTGATCCCACAGCAAAAAATCGGCCCGGAGCTTTTTTTACGCGACGATCCCGTGAGACGGTCCTCGAAGAGCGGCGGCGGCGGCGATTATTGGATCACATCGATCACAGTCAGGGAGGGTGACGGGCAGATCACGATTATCTGCGGGGATAGTGGAGGTTTTTTACAGATGTACGTGCCCGAATCATCTCAAGACTCAACGTCTGATTGCCCTTTGTTTATTCTAGCTAAGAAAATCCCCATTCATTCGCTTTCTGTTTTGACGTTATTGGACGTTCCGTCGGATTCGATTCTGATATCGAGTGGCTATGATAACGAGTTCAAAGCGTTGGATTCGTTGTCGTTTCAAAGCCAGTTCGGGCAGAAGAATCTTGACGGCGTTCCTTTTTCTTCTTTGGCCTGGGATAATCAGTATAAGGAAATTTACGCTGGGGATAATAAGGGGTACGTGGGGGTGTATAATTTCCACACAGAAAGTTGTGTGGAGCGGAAGGATCTTGGGAAGGGTGAGAGGATTAAGATGATATACGTGCAGAAGTTGGGAGATAAGAATAGCGTGCGGACGGTTACAAGATTATTGACGCTGACACCGCATGCTTTACAGGTAATTAATCAAAAAACAAAAATTTACACAAGGAGCCAAAATTTGATTTCAATTGCAATAATTCAATCGTTTTGAGTTGAATTCGGGTTAAATAAATTATTCAATAATTTAATTGATTTCGTATTTCAATTTTGTTTGACAGTGCCGTGTTACAAACAAAAGAAAAATGGATTTCGTCGTTAGATGACAAAATAGTTATCCAGAAGTTGATTGATACAATTCAAATTAATAATTAATCATAATTGCTATGCATTATCGCACAACGCCCCCCAAAAAAAAATATGATTGCTATGCATTATCACACACAATGGACCATCAGTGTTTTTTTTTTTTTGACGATGGTTCTCATTTCACGATTGATTATTTTCTTTGTCAATGATTTCGAACACCTAATGTGGATGTCAGGGTGCTAGTATTGATTTATGAGGACGTTAAATGTAGGTTTTGTTTTGTGGTAGTTCTAAGTTTTTTGATTTTTTACATTTTGTTGTAGGTTCTTGAGGTCCAAAGAGGTGTGCGGTATGCGGAGTTGAAAAAGCACACAGAGCCCATCGTTGGTATGGTCAGTACCACTGGGGTTGAAGGGTCCACCTTATATTCCGTCGCTGCGGACAATTGCATATGTTTTTGGGATGTTGACAGTCAAAGCTGCATGAAAAAGATCGCCGAGGAGGACAAAAGCGAGCCCACAGCGGGCCCGATGTTGCTACCAATAGCGAAATGTCTCGTCACGGGACACGAGGGGAGTGAAATCAAACTGTGGTCGCTGTACGCTCCCAACGAGCCGCCGGTCGTGTTACATTCGCCGACAGGAAAGTCTAAGGCACATACAAATTCGATCACGTGTATTGACGTCATCGAGGGGAAACAGTGGTTGCACCATTTAATACAGGAGAAAGACAATCGCGGGGTGAGCAACAGTAGTAATAATATGCAGGGGGCGGCTGGTAACGAGGATATTAATAATACAAATAATAGCAGCAGTAGTAGTGGGTACAATCCATTATTTAATGAGCCGTTTGAAATGATTATTGCGGGGGGATACGATTGTCGGTTATCCTTTTGGCGGGTCATCGCTGGAGACGTGAAGGGCGCGCCGCCTACTTATAAGTTCGATCATGGATATAGGGCGCATGAGTTCGACGACGACGAAATCTTATGCTTGTGCTACAATTTCCAGGTGAAAACAAATTGCAATTATTATTATTTATTACAAGTCATGATGGTTGTGCGTTTTTGGAGTGAGGTTGGCATGACGAAAACAAAACTACAAATCACGACTACGATTCCAAACAATTCCAAATAGAAGATGATGTTTAAATGGCGGTGAATCCAAAATAAATAAGCGAAACAAAATTCCAAAACCAAAATAATTACTAAATCACAGAATATATGGTAGAATTCTTTTTACCCAAACACAATCAACAATCAAATAAACAACTAACAATCAAATACCAATAAACAATTAACAACAATCAATCAACAATGCTTGATGGAATGGTGGAGAAATAAATATAAATGTGAAGAGAATGTCTTGACAGATAACCAACCAGGAAACCAGGAAACACACACGCACACAAGAATGCAGAATAAATTATAATGAAATTTGAATATCAATGAATAACAAATAATAAAAGGAAATTGACATGAATACATTTGAATAAAGAATAATGCATAAAACAAGCACATAGCATTGTCATGAATAAATCTCATTCGTTGGAAAGTACTTTCTCAAATTGGAAAGTACTCTTTACTCAATTACCTCACAAATAATGTATTACTCATAAATTATTCTCACAATGAAGTTCGCACTATTCTGAATTATTTTTGCTACGCTACGCATTTCCAATATTTCAGACAACTCACTAATTAAACGCAATTAAGTAAAACTCACGCAGGAATTATTAAACGCGATCACAAGAAGATGTACTCAAAGATATGACATTGTCACATACACGACACAATGATCTCAGTCACTGATCTACATTGAAACGTTCATCTTCTGCTCTGCGTAAATCAATTAAACATCAATCTATTTATGTATAATGTTGTTGTTTATTGTGACCACAGGAAAATGCAGTTTTTACCGGTGGAAGTCGCGGTAACATTATGAAACGGAATGTGTTTGCGTTCACACCGGAGCTAAAACCACCGTTGCTGCGCGGTCATAGTGATGCGGTCAATTGTATTGCTTGCAAGGAAAGCAAGCTGTTTTCCGGCAGTGTCGACCGATCCATTCGTGTTTGGGATGTTGAATCGCTGGAGTGTCTGATTGAGTTGGGACCATCCGTAAACATCAATTTCTCGGTGCAGCATATATGTCTGCATGAAAATGTGCTCGTTTCTTGTGGGTTCACGAATCGTGTGGTTGTGATCGAGACTCATCATTACACGCTCGTAAAGACTCTCGAGCAGCAGGAAAAGTTTAACCGCGTACGATAGATACTCTTTTTCAATTCAGTTAGCTCCTTATCCACATGTGTGAAGTCACATAAAAAAGAACCAAACCGAAAATTTCGAACATTGTATCAGCAGCCAGCTGATGGCCACGATTGGTGGCCGAAACGCGTCGCGACATAATTAATGTAAGCACATTCAACCTAATTCAATTCATGAATTGTGTCAGTCAAATTCATTCATGCCAAAGTTCATTAATTTGGTTTCAGGCAGCATGTTTACACTTTTTCCCGGAGGGCATTTCGGGGAAAAAATCATGTGAAATTTGTGTTGTTGTTCAGATACATGTGGTGGGGAAGCAGATTTTGGCCGGTAGTGAAAATGGTAACATAG
>JACKZZ010020082.1_pt1 | contig 12900 bp, 9 predicted proteins | sample 8027871 | NCBI WGS metagenome assembly JACKZZ01 (sample SAMN15724774, study PRJNA655200) | protist metagenome | isolation source: fluorescence activated cell sorting (FACS) single amplified genomes of... | place: USA: West Boothbay Harbor, Gulf of Maine | collected 2000-07-19
CTATTACATTAATTATTAGTTTGATTTTACCTGCATTAGTAGCAAATTGGGCAAATAGAGATCCGTTAGGTGCTATTTCATGGGCATTACCATGGAAATTACTAACTACTGGTGTTTATTGGTTTCTTGTCAAGGCAGTACCATACATTTATTTACAAGAGGGTTCAGCGGATACACAAGAATCAAATTTTTTCAATATAAAATTTATTGGATTTTATTTAGGATTACTTCTTATAATGATTTCACATGTTACCTTAGATAGTGTCATCTTTTGTTCATTTATGTCATTTTTTAATAAGATATCTGATCCCGCTATTGGCGGTACATATATGACATTTTTAAATAGTGCAAGTAATTTAGGATTTAAATGGACTAACAGTTTAGCAATTTGGGCAACTGGACAACTTACGTTTCGGGGTCATAGTACTATTATTGATATTGATGGTTACACAGTTGTTACATTTTTGTGTGTAATTTATGGTATTTTTTGGTTATTTTATATTTTTCCAATATTTAAACGTTTAAACAATGTAAAACGAAGTGATTGGATGGTTAGAAGAAGTACCACAGTTACAGGTACAGGTACAAGTATGGAGTCGGAGTCAGGGAAGGATAATTAGCAACTAGAACTAGAACTAGTGATTGATAGTTTTCTAATTTTAATGTTATGATAGCATAGATTTCTTTGTATTTAATTTTGTTATATATTCACATGGAATTGACTTGACAGTGAAGTGATTATCACCTATCACTCATTAGAAAATAGAACAAATATAAATACTAATACTAATACTAATACTCACACTTACACTTACACTAATACTTATACTAATACTTATACTTCCTCAACTGATGTGTAAACATCAGTTCTTTTCTGTTTCCAGCATGGTATATTCTCTCTCATTGTATAAGCTTCTTGAACATTAATATCACCAAAAATAACATCTGAATCCTCATTTGTTCCAACTACTAATTCACCCCATGGATTATAAAGAGATGAATGTCCATAAGCTATATAACCTGCATCTGGACTTTTATCCCGTGCTGGCGAAACACATGATACAAAACATTGTGAATCAACAGCTCTGGCTTTTTGTAATAAATCCCAATGTGCTGGTCCTGTAGTCATATTAAATGCACCAGGATATATTAAAAAAATTACATCCTTTTGAACGCATTGCAATAGCAAGTTCAGGGAATCTAATATCATAACATATACCGATGCCAATATTTAAACCAAAAGGTGTTTGAAATGTTGTTATATTATTACCACCAGTTAAACTATCTGATTCTTTGAAATATATACGACCTGGTACATCAATATCAAACAAATGAATCTTTCTATGTTTTGCAACTATATTACCATTTGGATCTACAACAACACATGTATTATATAATTTATCATCACCATCATTATTTAATGTGGTATCAGCACTGGTAACCCTTTCTGGGACTGAACCACCAACAATCCACATACCTGTCTCTTTTGCTGTTTCTATAAGCATATGTATTGAAGGACTTGCTGAAGCATCCAATGATGAATCCCCAACATTAGGCACAGTCTCAGCATAAATAGGGAAACTTGCAGTTGAGTAAGGGCTATTCCAACATTCACCTAAGATTGATAACTTAGCACCACCATCATGAGCTTTTATCAAGGCCTGCTTTGCAGTATTAATATTAGCAGGTTTGTCTGAAGATACGTCGATCTGACATAAAGCAACACGAGTCGTGGAATTCGTACTGCTCATTCTTTTATGCAAATTTAGAGTCTGGAGTGTCTTTCTAAACGCAGGGCGTGATAACATAGTTGTTTTTTGTGGAGAAACACATCAGAACACCAAACCTATCATAGGGCCTATAACCTTCCCAATGTCCCAAACCATAAATCCAAGAAAACCTGGAGTCGTATATTTTATCAATAAAAAATTAATCAGTAAGACAGTCGAAACAAAAATGGATGCAATAGAAAAGAGTGTTTTCATTGAAAATGCATATTCAACAGCAATTATAGAGAATGAGGAGAAACTAGATGTTCATGTTCCTGAAACAATAGAAAACACAACAACAAAATCTAATTGCGAAGTCACGTCTAATAATAATCCAATGGAATCTTTATTTTCTTGTTTTTTATGTTTGGAGATAATGTGTGGTCCTAACAACGCACCAGCAACACTAACTTGTGGACATTCAGCATGCCTGTTATGCCTTCAAAACTTATTCAACTCAAAATCTAGAATATCAAACAAATGCCCTGAATGCAGATATGATATAAGTCACCAGGAACAAGTTCATCTTCGTGTAAGTGTTATTGCAAGAACAGTAATTGAAAATTCTTATCCTGAACTTCATCGCAAACAAATTTTAGAAGAAAAAGAAAAAAAACGACGACAAAAGGAAATAATAGAAAAACGAAAAGAAAGAATTGAATCATATCTTAATGGTGATGGTGTACCAGTAGTATTAGGCACATTAAAAGATTGTAAAGTTAATGATATGAGTATGAAATGCTATTCGATGCCATCAACAAGAGTATATTATTGCGGTCGTGTAATGAGTGATAAATGTAAAAATGGTTGCTGTGATGGTGTATGTGGTCCAAATGGTGGATGTCCATGTAACTCATGTGAAGAATTTATGACTGAAAATATTTTATATAATAGCGATGGTGCACCAATTCATTTAGGTAAAAGTAACACACGAAAGATTAAAAGTAAATCACGTCGTGCATATGGAATAAAAACAAGTAATGTATTTTATTGCGGTCGTAGAATGAATCAATGTAAATGTGGTCGTTGTAATGGTGTATGTGGACCAACAAACGGATGTCCTTGTGACTCTTGTGATAAAATTGACCATATTGATGTGAATGCTTTGATTGATGGAAATGCGTTGGCCGCCAACGACCCTGCTCCTAGAACTAGAAGAAGTAATTATGTTATGAATCTCAGCAGTAGCGATGAAAGTGATAGTGATAGTGATAGTCAATTTAGCATTTTTAGCGATAGTAGTGGATTTGAAGATAATTCTTAAGTTAGCAATGGATGAAACATTTATGGAGATGAATTAATAACTAAGTTAGTGCTAGGTACGTCTTCACGGTATTACGGTGAAAGTCATTTGCCGTAAAGTACCATAATTTACATTTTACGGTGCCTCTCAAACCGTAAAGACGTACCTAGAACTATTGTGAGTAGTAACGTAGGATGATGTGTGATGTTTGATAGTTTGATTTCTTTCATCCTGTACACAAATAAAAAATAAATTAATTAATTAATTAATAACATTATAATAAGCTAACAATTTGTTTTACTCAACTTTTATAACTTATAACTTTATTAACTTATTTCATTTCATTTCATTTCATTTCACTTCTTTTGTGCATCGTAATAAGCCTTGACCTCTGGGATGGCCATGAATCGTTCAATATAATCACATATAAAAGGATATTTATCTAAACATGTAGCATCAACATGATCAATAAATCCACCTTGATATTTTCTTAACTGTGGCACCACAGAACAATCAGCTATAGTTGGTTCGTTACCACAAAGGTATTGATTGGATGATTTGATTAAATACTTTTCAAAATAATTCATATATTTACCAAGTGTATTATTAATAAAATTTTGACGTAATCGTTTCACAATTTCTTTATGTTCATCTGTACCTGAAAAATCTTCTGATGGATAGCCAAATACTTCAGGTTTCATTCCGATATATAAACATGGAGTCCACTCTCTTTCAAAATCACCTGATAAACCTAAAACTTCATTAACAACGAATTGCTCCAAAGGATCAGCTGGCATGAGTTTACCTGCTGCGTGACGTAGCATTGCATCCGATTGGGCAAATATTGTACCATTTCCCAGATCCAATATAGGTAATTGACCAAAGGGTGTGGAATCTTTCATTTCTTGGAATTCTGGAAATGTTACACGGTGATCAATGAATTCAGTTCCGTTCAAAACAAATGCAAGGCGGATCTATGATAGGATAATATTATAGAGCCAAGGAGAGTGATGTGGATAATTTAGTAAATAGAATTAGTGCAGTTGATTATTTAAATTAGTTAGTATGATGTCATCAAGTATCCAAGCATGACGTCACCAATCCATGATTACTCGTATCTATCGATAATCGTTAAATTTAAAGAATGAAAACCATCCATATCAAACACTGTGGTTCCAGATTTAACGGCAACGTTACCAACTTTTGAGAAAAGTTCGATGACGTTGATGGTTCACCATTTTCAATGACAGAAATTCTAGATATTCTTTGAGTTGCTATGTGTGATTGTAAAACTTACCTTTTCTGCAGCTCCTTGAATACCAAAGTACGTTAATTTGGGTGTATGAGACATTGCAGACATTTTGTATATTATATAGTTGCAAAATCAATGTGTAAAAGGGATACCATAATTTTCCCAAAAACCAAAAGAAGGTCAAAAAGAGCTTATTACTTTAATAAACCCCAATAATTATTATGGCATTGTTCAGTGCCATTCTTCTTCTTGCATTTTCTCATGCAATTAATGGTGCAAATGTGACATTAAGCATGCTTGATAGTGAAAAACATCCAAACTCGAAATGTTTAGATGGTACTCCAGGTGGTTTTTATTATCAACAATCATCTTTTATTCCAACAAATAGAAAATGGGTAATTTATCTGAATGGTGGTGGTGAATGTGACAATGAAAAAGGTTGTAAAGAACAAGCTGGTACATCATTAGGTTCATCAACATTATTTCCAAATGAAGTTAATGCAAATGGTTGGTTTGCTGGTAGTGATGATTGTAATGTAAATCCTGCATTTTGTACATGGAATCATGTATATAATCCATATTGTTCACAAGATTTACATTCAGGTCAAATGAATGAACCATCATCACAAACATGGGGTTTACAATTTTCTGGTCATAATATATTAAAATCAATATTAGATGAAATGGATCGTTATGGTTTAATGGATGCAAAAGATATTATATTATCTGGCGCATCAGCTGGTGGTTTAGGTGTATGGATAAATTTAGATTATATTGCTAATCGTTATCCACGTGCAAAAGTATCAGGTTTATCTATTGCTGGTTATTATTATTATGCTAAATTTTATACTGGTAAAGATGCACGTCAATGGTCTGGACAAGGCACTATGGCAGATTTTAGGGAGCCAGCATGGCCTAATACATTTAATTTATATAATGCATATGTTAATGAAGACTGTTATAATTCTTATACAAAAAATGGTGCACCAGCTAATAAAGCAGCACCATGTATGTTAGCAGATTACGTTATACCATTTATCAAATCACCTGTATATGTTGTACAATCATTATCTGATAAAGTTGTATTACAATATCATGATATGTTACCTGATATTACTGAAAATAGTGATGGTAAACCAACTTCTGAAGAATTAAATTTTATGTTGAAATGGCAAAATTACATGTCAGATGCATTAAATAAAAGTAAGAATGAACAAGCTAATAGTGCTATTAAAGGTGTATTTGCTGCGTCATGTTGGATTCATACTGAATTTAATTCAAAATCACCATTTGTTAATGGTATGAATTGGAGGCAAGGATTTGAGAGGTGGTATACTGGACAAGTACCAGATAACAAAGACGTTGGATATTTTAGCCTCGATTCATGTGATAAGGGTGATGTATTATGTAACAGTTCATGTGCAATTGAAAAACCTGAACCAGAACCTGAACCAGAGCGAGAACAAGAGCGAGAACAAGAGCGAGAACAAGAGCGAGAACAAGAGCGAGAACAAGAACCTGAGCCTGAACCAGAGCATGAGCATGAGGAGGAAGAGGAAGATGAAGTGAGAAAAGAGTTATTTCATGATGTAGCAAATGAGGCTTTCGAAGGAGAAGAAGAGATATCAGTGTAAAATAAGAATATATAGATCGAAATGAAATCATCATTATCTAATATCTAACATCAGACTTACGAATCACGAATCATTATAATTTATAAACTCTTCTTTTACGACTGATATTGTATATATATTAGCTTCCTTACGAATTCAAACGCAATAATTGAATATCACCTCACTTCACTTTTATCTTTGATGAAAATTAAAAATCCCACGATTGCTATTAACAATTAGAGGCCGCAACGTCAAGGTTCCTGATATGCAATCAACTCCTCCGTTGTGCATTTGATAAGAAATTGTAAACAACAGACGCTTTGATGGCTGTTTCTCCTCGCAGGAAGTCATTTATGGCAGCCACTGCTTCCTCCTGAGTGGGGAAGGAGCCAACATACTGTCGTTTCCCATCATTAGTGACTTCAACATAATACTTCTTACTTGCCTTATGGTAGATAATGTGGTTGCCATGATCAGACTCCTTCACAGCAGGCTTGGCGACTCATCCCCTCTCAGTATGGCCATAAATTGTCAGAAAGTTCTTGAAGGTCAATTTCATCACACAATAGAGGAAGATCCCTTTCCCACTTTCTCACAAGATATTTTTTTGGGAGACCAAGACAAGAAACAATGGCACAACTGGTAGAGTCAGATTCCACTACACCTTCAATGTGGAATGATATTAGTGGCCCATTATCACCTTCTTCCTCATCTAATGCAGTGGTAGCAAGAGGATATGAGCAAATATCTTCATCATCATCATCATCATCATCACCTTGTTCATCTGAATCTGGATCCAGATCAATATCGTATTTGAAGCGCTTATTGCAAAGAAATCAAGGAATAGTGATGAGTATACAATACATTACACGAGGAAGTATCATGTTTATCCCATCATCATTTCGTTTTTATGAAGTAGCAGCAGAAGGTTGTTATTCAATAAGTAATATAATAAATACATGTAATGATGTTATACTTAATGATAATGTTGAACGTTGCAAAGGTTTAGAAGATTACATGATACTTGCTACACGTGGTGTAACACAAATTGAAGTCTTAGCAGAAAAAATTGCATTAACTATTGGTGGTGAATATAGACGTAGTCAAATAGTGTTTTATTTAGAATTATTAAAATGTACATGCCGTTTATTAATGTTAGTAGATAGAGGTTCACCCACATTACTTATACATTGGAATACATATAATGAAGATCCAAATGAACATAAAATGAATTTACTAGACTATGAAATGTGGTATACACGACCAACTATCAACTACACTGCAGCATCTACTACAGCATCAGCTACAGCATCAGCATCGACAACAGCACCAGCTTCAGCAACTGTTGGTATAATGGCATCAACTTTAACTTTACCAATAGATATGTCATTACATATAGAAGCTTCTTCATCCCCATCATCTCATCTTTCTTCATCTGTCCCTGTCCCTGTTCCTGTTCATGTTAGAGATGTAGTGAGAAATGCAAATGGATTTATTGGAAGCCGTAGTGGGTTAAAATTGCAACTAGACAGTCAACAAATTGAACTATTACAAAGATGTGGTGGTAGTAGTAACTTTGAGAAACATGAAGAGGAACCAATACAGGAACAGGTACAGGTACAGATACAGATACCTACAGCAACATCTATTGATATTGATGAAGATGAAAATGGTAATAGTAATCATAATAATGTTCTTGATGATAATGCCAATGCTAACAGTTGGGGAAATACTCTGAATATAAGTTCTAGTCCTAGTACTGATAATGCTAACGCAAATGGAAGTGAAAATGCGACATCAGCTCCTGGAGAGTTTGGCAGCTATGGTCCAGAGTTCTACATCGTCTTAGGTGAGGTATTGTATATTCTCCGTCCTGCTGTGTATGCGTGGGCACTACATCAAGTAAGTAAGTGCTACGATGAAGAGAATGATGATGGTGATGGTGTCGATACAAGTAGCAGCAGTACTAGTGGTAGTAGTGATAATGCTGCGGAAGATCCCAGTAGTATGTTGTACATCCCAGATGAAATTGGAAGACGACCTAGACATCATCAGCGAGGTGGTACTACCATTGGGCAGTTCTATAGACGTGCACGTGCAGCAATATGGCCATCAAATATAGGGAATACAATATCAAGTGTTATGAATGTTGTCAATACGGTTACCCAACGACCAACACCTGCAGGCTCCAATTTTTCATATGGTACATGTCATATTTTAGCAGCTGCTGTTGCTATGGTAGTTGAAGTGATGTCAATTAAATTGACATTGATTGGACTTTCTATGGCTAGAGACAAAGCAGATGCAGTTAACAATGCTAATATTAACAATGGTATAGCTTTTGATCCCAGTCATAATCATAATCATAATCATAATCATTTTTTAAATGGCAATAATAATCCTCCATTCCAACGCAGATACCCAACAAGAACTCGACCACATCCATTTGATAACGAGATACAAAGAAGAAAAATGGCATTATTATTTTATTTATTACGTACTCCGTTATTTAATAGAGCAACATTACCATTATTACAATATGCATCGACTATGTTGGAAAGGATACCTCTCATTGGTTCATTACCAGCAACAGCAATACAATTATTGAGATATTTGAATAGAACTCATTTTTATACTTCTGCTAGTAGTTAAGTTAAAAAGGGAGTTTTAGTTTTAATTTTAATTAATTTTAGTGTAAAACGTTGTGTTAGTTGTGTTGGTTCGGGTTGTGTTGGCTGAAAGGGATTGATAATTGCTAGAGTAAACTGTGTGTGTGTGTGTTTGTGTGTGTATATTTTTCTAAAAAATATAATTATCAATACTGTATTTTTGAGTCATTTACATTCATTCACAAATTTGATTGTTTTCTTCACCAACATTTTATGTTCACTATAAATTTGCTGCTGACGCTGCAGCTCTTGCTTGGATATTTGGAGAAAGGAGTGTAATAAACAGACTACAAAGACTGTAATAAATATGCTTCTTCTTTTGTTGTAGACAGAGAAGCCGCCAACCTGCTCTCCTGTAGCCCAATCCATGAATGGGTCAGCCATTTTCCATTCATTCATGGTAGTATTGTAATTGAAAGAATGCTTATTTTGCTGCATTTGTTTGTGTACTAACTATATATATTGATGTCTTTACCTTCTTCTATTATGACTCTTGTGTTAGGATTTCGAGCATGATTGAGTTTCAATGCTTTATTTCAAAATGTAGCATGTTCATTGTCTCCTACTTGTAACGTATCCCAGTTTGCATCTCTTACAACACAATTGCGACTAACACTGAGAAGTAATGCTCCTGACTCGCAACTACAATCTAATGAAACTTGTTCAATTCTATCCCTCTTCAAAAAATGCATTATCGGTTTTTACATTGCTTATGCTACTTTCTACATGCCAAATCTTATCACAAACTGTAGTTGAATGATCCTCTCTTTTATAACTGCTCAAAAATAGATGAAAGAAGAAAAAGACTGGGAACTAGGTTCCTGGGTCTGGGTTCTGGGGTAGAAAAAATGGATCCCACTTTTTCCCTTTTACCGTTTCATTGTTTTGGTCCAACTAGTTTAAGTTTACCTTTCATTTTTTATTAGGTAAGAGCAAAGCTTTATTTCTATCATGTGTAAATAAATCAAAAATCAGTGATCTTTTTTAATTGGTATTTTCTTCTGAAATATCGTCTTTTCTGTAATATTACTGAAAAGACTGATCCATGGTGATGTATAACACTAACCAAGTAATCACTTCTCAACATTTTTTTATAAATTCCATGCATCATTTAATCCGACCCCCTAAAAATAGTTTTTACTAAAGATGCCAACAGATCATGCATTAGAACGTGCTAAGGAAAGAGTTCCTGATCAATATTGTGTAATGAATAGTGTTGCAGCAGCAAAGAATTTTATATATCCTGGCGATAAAAAATATACATATGCGGATGCTTTATCAAAAAAAGAAATGGATAAATTTGTCAATATAGTTGCTGAAATATGGTCACAACCTATTAATGGATCAATTCCAGATAAATTTGGTTTGATGGGAATTGAAAGCACAACAATAGAACCTAAAATAGAATTTGATTGGATTAATAATAAATATACCGGGTCATGGAAAGAAAATGAATATAAAGAATTTTTCACATTTATTGCTGCTGAAAATGGTTCAAGTGTAAAAGATGACATGAATACATTTAACCAAATTGGTGTAAAAACAAGAGAAAAATGTGTTGAAAATATTTTAATTTTATGTAAAAATAAAGTTACAAGTGATAACATTGAAAATATTACAGATGAACATTATGATGCATTAAAAACGAAATTAACAAAACAATTCAAGGCGTGTGAAACTGATGATGAATATAATAAACTTGCAATAGAATATGAAAATATTATTGAAAATGGTATGAATAAAGATAAAAAATTTGCTAAAGTATGTTTATCATTAGCAGGTGCATTAAATATTGCTATTGCTGATTTAAATGGTACATTACCTACAGATTTACGTTCACAAGATGGTTTTGATAGCAATAGAACAGCATTGCATAAAGCAATTGAAGCTGGTGATGTAAATATTATCAAAGAAATTTTAGATAAGGATTGTACAAAAGAACAATTATCATTATGTTCAATTAATAAAGCTCAAATGGATTCTATTAAACAGAAAATGGCATGGGGTATGGCAGAAACAAGCGAATCACCACTTCAACTTGTATTAAAACATTCCAAAAAATTTTCATCTATTGAAATGGCTAGTGATTGTTTAAAAAAAATTCAAATTATTACTGGTCCTTTTGAACCAATGGAATTAATTAAAGATGACCATGAGCAAAATATAGAAGCATTTTTTTTATTATGTGATAAATTTCCATTGATTGCATGTGAAATGATTGAGAAAGGATTATCACATGATTTTTTGCATGGTAAAGATATCAGAGAATGTTATGGTAATAATAATTATAATTTTTTGCATACATATGTTACATATGATATTAAAAATACTCTTGCTATTAAAAAATTATTAAGAAAACAAGAAATTAAAGCAATGCTTCATGAAAAGGATAATAAAGACAATATTCCAATGTATAATGCATTATCAGCTTATACATTAAATCAACCATTGATTGAAGCATTTTTAAGTGCTGATCCATCTGAAATTCATTGTAATATTCAAAATGAAAAAGGTGATAGTTGTATGGAAAAAATGGATACTTTGACTGGACGTATTGGTCGAGATATTTATGCTTTGTTTAAATTAGCTGAAAAAGGCGAAATAATTCCAAAATTTCAGAATGACGATGATGTATCAAAATGTTGTAATCCTGGTGGTTGTAATGCTGATTTTACATTTTTTCATCGTAGACATCATTGTCGTAGTTGTGGATTAATTTATTGTGGTGATTGTTGTCAAACTGTCGATATACCAAACAGATGGGATGGAAAAACTTCTAGTAATGAATTGACTTGTAAAAACTGCGACCCGACCAAGGCTGATGCTGCTACTGCTTAAGTTTACCAAATGAAAACTATATATAATAAATCCCAAGGAACTAACCATGAACCCAACCAACCCATCTACATGAGCATGAATCCTGTTCCTGTTTTGGTAACTTGTTAGTTTGCGAGTTTTTAAATAAAGAGGGTATATTTTTTATACACATTCGGACATTTTTAATTTCCCATTTCGTGTGTCCGAATGTGTAAATAAATAAAAAAAGAACGAACGATGATCCAAGTTAGCTATTTTAATTTAATTCTTTTATCCTCACTTCGCTTCTCTTCTTTGTGACTTAAACTTCACATCACATCAACGATAAGATGACTTTTTATTAATTATTCTTCAATTCTATTATTATCTATTATCTATTATACTTTACTTTTCTTTCACTCTCAGTGTCCAACCTTTATCAATAAAAACTAAGATGAGAGCGTATTTATACACCCTACCTTGCTTTTCTTTGAGAATCCTACCTTTTATTTTTCTAAACCGAGAGCTTTCCTATTATCCTCACCAAACCATCTCGAAGTAAAAACTTCTCTTTCTTTCTTCATTCCAAGACTTTCCTTACTTTCACTGATTTCACTATTGTCAGCATCAGCAGCATGTACTATATTCTTCATTGCATGTACTCCAGATGAAAATGGCTGTTCTAAAAATGGTTTTAAAAATTTATAACCAGCATCAATGTCAGATACAACTGTTGTTTCACCACCACTACTTCCATTGTAATTGATATCCCTATGGTACAGAGTATCAACAAGTCCCATAGTCATTGCATCCCATGGCTGAATCCTTGTAGATGATCCTAAAATTCGCAACGCATGACGTCTTCCTACAATCGATACTAATCGAGCAGCGCCACCAAAACCTGGTGTGGCACCTATCATTGCATGTACGCTTTGGATAAATGGATTAGTATTGGTACTTGAAGTATTTGGAGAAGTGTTATTGTTAGCTTCTATATTTTCAATTGGTCTAGGATTTCTCATGATTCTATAATCAGTACTAGTAATAAGTTCCATACCACCTCCAAGTGCAGGACCATCAATGACCGTCACAGATATACAAGGTAATGCTCTTAAACGATTTGTTGCATCAGACATGTACAATTGCATTGCAGCTCCAATTTCATTTGTATTAATACAATTCTTTGCAAGATTTAAATCTAAACCTGCTGAAAAGTATTGTCCAGATGATGCAAATACAAGACCCATTGGTGGATTCATTTCACCTTCTAATTCATCAATTACATTTGCAAATTGTAACATCATTTCAGCAGAGATTGCACCCCTCTTTGTAGGGTTGTTAATAATAATCACACCTAATTGATTATCATCCTTATATCTTTCATAACTAATTGTTCCACCGCTATTTTTATTCAAAGAAGATATTGCAAAATTCTCTATTTTTCTCAAATTTGATCAAGGCTATATTGACACTAAATATCAAAATGTCAAACTTAAAGATTGGATTATTTTTATGAAACTTCTTTGTATTCATAGACATATGGACAGACATGATTTTT
>JACKZZ010020106.1_pt1 | contig 12899 bp, 11 predicted proteins | sample 8027871 | NCBI WGS metagenome assembly JACKZZ01 (sample SAMN15724774, study PRJNA655200) | protist metagenome | isolation source: fluorescence activated cell sorting (FACS) single amplified genomes of... | place: USA: West Boothbay Harbor, Gulf of Maine | collected 2000-07-19
AAAGGGTAATTAACTCAATTGGATAGAGTATCTTACTTACACTAAGAAGGTTATTGGTTCGAGTCCAATATTACCCAATAATGAGATAGCTTAATTGGATAAAGTCTTAGTTTGTCGAACTAATGGATGCGGGTTCGAGTCCCGTTCTCTGTGTATTGAGTATTAATTAAAAAAAAATAATGTCAATAGAATATATCTATATTTTTATTTTTTTAATATTAAGTTTGATAATTTCTTTATTAATTTTTTTTGCATCTTATTTTTTAGCTCTCCAAAATTATGATTTTGAAAAGCTTTCTGCTTATGAATGTGGTTTTCAACCTTTTGAGGACGCAAGAAATAAATTTGATATTAAATTTTATCTAGTAGCTATTTTGTTTATTATTTTTGATCTAGAAGTTTCTTTTTTATTTCCATGAGCGTTATACCTTAATTATATTAACTTTTACGGATTTTGATTTATGATGTTTTTTCTTTTTATTTTAACTGTAGGTTTTATTTATGAATGAATGAAAGGTGCTTTAAATTGAGATTAAATTATGAAAATAAATCAATTATTAATATTTAGTAAATATTTAATCGATAGTATTCCCCAATATTTAAAAAAAGTTGAATTTTCAAAAAATGAGTTATCGATTTATTGTAATCCACGAGATATTCCTTTTTTAATTAAATATTGTAAAAATCATTATAATTGTAAATTTTTACAATTAGTAGATATTTGTGGTGTAGATTATTTACATAAAAAAAAACGTTTTACTGTAATTTACAATTTATTAAGTATATCTTTTAATTTTAGAATTAAAATTAAAACGTCTGTTGATGAATTAACCCCTATTCCTTCAGTTGGAAATCTTTTCTATTCAAGTTCTTGATTAGAAAGAGAAGTTTGAGATATGTTTGGTATTTTTTTTTCAAAGCATGCAGATTTGCGCCGCATATTAACTGATTACGGATTTGAAGGGTTCCCTTTTAGAAAAGATTTTCCTCAAATAGGTTTTTTAGAAGTTAGATATGATGATAAACAAAAACATGTTTTATATGAACCTGTGGAAATTGCTCAAGAATATAGGTTGTTTGATTTTACAAGTCCTTGATTACAAGTTAAATAATATATGAATGAATTACAATCTTTTAATAAAATAGAACATTTTAACATGAATTTTGGTCCTCAACACCCCGCGGCTCACGGTGTATTACGTTTAGTTCTTGAATTGAACGGTGAAGTTGTAATTAAAGCTGATCCCCATATTGGACTATTGCATAGAGGAACAGAAAAATTATTAGAGTACAAAAGTTATATACAAGGTTTGCCTTACTTTGACCGTTTAGATTATGTTTCAATGATGGCACAAGAACATGCTTATTCTTTAGCTATTGAAAAATTATTGAAATGTGAAATACCTTCAAGAGCTAAATACATAAGAGTTATATTTTGTGAAATAACTCGTATTTTAAATCATTTATTGGCTTTAACCACCCATGCATTAGATGTAGGTGCTATGACACCTTTTTTATGAGGATTTGAAGAAAGAGAAAAATTAATGGAGTTTTATGAGCGTGTTTCTGGGGCTAGAATGCACGCAGCTTATATACGTCCTGGTGGGGTTTCTCAAGATTTACCAAAAGGGTTACTAAATGATATTTATTTATTTATTGAATCTTTTAATTCTCGTATTGATGAATTAGAAGAATTATTAACGGATAATCGTATTTGAAAACAAAGATTAGTGGACATAGGGGTAGTATCTTATAAAAATGCATTAAATGCTGGATTTAGTGGTGTTATGCTACGGGGATCAGGTATTTCTTGGGATTTAAGAAAAAATAATCCTTATGAAATTTATAATGAATTAGATTTTAATATACCTGTAGGGTTCAACGGAGATTGTTATGATCGTTATCTAATAAGAATATTTGAAATGCGTGAAAGTATACGTATTATATCTCAATGTATTAATCTTATAGGTGAAGGACTTCATAAATCAGAAGATAATAAGCTTTTTTTTCCGTCACGTAAAGATATGAAATATTCAATGGAATCTTTAATTCATCATTTCAAATTGTTTACAGAAGGATTCGCTGTACCTAAAGGAGAAACATATACAGCCGTTGAGGCCCCTAAAGGTGAATTTGGTGTTATGTTAATTTCAGATAATAGTAGTAAACCTTATAGATGTCATATAAAGGCTCCGGGGTTTTTACATTTACAAGGTCTTGATTTAATGTCAAGAGGTCATATGCTTTCTGACGTAGTTACCATTATAGGGACGCAGGATATTGTTTTTGGTGAAGTTGATAGATAAGATTTTTTGTTATTATATGCCTCAATTAGACAAATATATTTTTTTAAATCAAATATTAACTTTATTTGTATTTTTCTTTTTGATTTATTTTTATGTTAGGGGAACTATTATTCCTAATATAAATTCAATGTTAAAATACAGATCTAAAAAACGGGAATTGTTAATATTTCACGATAAAGAGCATTGACGTTTAATAAAAGATGCTAATTTAAAATTTGGTAAATTTGGACTTCGTTTTTTAGGTTTAATAAATAATCATTCATTTTTAACTTCAATTTTAGAAGAATATAGATTGAAATTTGAAAAAGAATCTCATTTAATTAATAGTTTTTACACAAGGTGACTTTTAAAAAAAAAATTTTTTAATCATCTAAAAAAATTAAATGTTGAAAATGTACGATTTTTGCTAAAAATTAGTTAATATATTATTTATGATCTTAAATTATCAACCTTTAGCCCAGTTTGAAATTTTTTTTTTAGGATATATTAAAGGGATTACAATTACTAATTCTTTAATGTATATGTTTTTTATTTACTTAGTGTTACGTGTACTTTTTGGTATGGTTTTTTTAGATTATAAGATCATACCAAACAATTGACAAATTTTATTAGAATCTTTATATCTTTTTGTTTTTAATTTAGTTAAACAACAAGTAGGGGTAAAGGGCTATGGCTATTTTCCTTTAAAATTGACTTTATTTTTATTTATTCTATTAGCAAATTTGTTAGGGATGACTTTATATAGTTTTACAATTACAAGTCATGCGGTAATTACATTTAGTTTAGGTTTTGTTTTTTTTATAGGTATTGTTATTGTAGGTGTAATGATTCAGAAAATTAAATTTTTAAATACTTTTGTACCATCTGGATCACCTGCAATTTTGCTACCTTTTATGATTATAATTGAGTTTATTTCATATCTTTCGCGTCCTTTTAGTTTAGCAATTCGACTGTTCGCAAACATGATGTCTGGACATACATTATTAGCCATTTTGGCAAATTTCACTTTTGTCATTTCAAAAAAAAATATTATTATAGGAGCTATCCCCTTTTTATTAATAGTGGGTATAATCGGATTAGAGGCTATGATTGCGGGATTACAGGCTTATGTGTTTACAGTTTTATTGGCTATTTATTTAAATGATTCGGTTCATGGAAGTCATTAAATAAATATGGCTGTACCTAAAAAAAAAAGATCTTTAAGAATAAGCAAAAGATCTCGATCTTTTTATATTCTATCAAAACATAAAAAATTTTTTAATATTCATAAAATTTTTAAAAATATACAATCTAATAAAAAAAAAAATTTTATAAAATTTGTATTAAATAATATATCCTGTAAATAAAATTGTATAGAGACTTAATGTAAAACCGATATTATTTAATATAAGATAATCAGAATTTAAATAACTTAAAATAACTAAATAACATATAATAAATAATATACAAATAATTAAAAAAATATCAGAATAAATTCCTATAAAACTATAAGAATTATCTATAAAGCTTGAAATATTGTAATCAAAAGAGTAAGTTCTCATTTCAAATACTTTATAATTCAGCTAATGTGCGCACTGGGACTCGAACCCAGAACCTCCAAGTTAAAAGCTTGTTGCTCTACCTGTTGAGCTATGCAAAAAAATTTATTCAAGACAATGGGACTCGAACCCATAACACCTACTCCCAAAGCAGGCACGTTACCAATTACGCCATGTCATTTATACTAACTGGAGTGGATCGGACTCGAACCGACAATCTTATGTTTGCAAAACATACGTGTTAACCAATTACACTACCACCTAAAGCACCAAATCGGGTTCGAACCGATGACCTTGTAGTTAACAGCTACACGCTCTAACCAACTGAGCTATTGGTGTATAATAATATTTCAGACTAGGTGAGAAACGGGACTTGAACCCGTACAACTAAAGCCACAATTTAGCATTCTACCTATTAAATTATTCCCACAAAAAAAAACGCAGGAGTGGAATTGAACCACTATATTTTGATTTGCAGTCAAATACATTAACCATTTATGTTACCTGCTATTATAAAGGTGGGGGTAGGATTCGAACCTACAGCATCCAGACTATGAACCTGGCGAGTTAACCAATTACTCCACCCCACTATCAATTTCTATACAAAACATAAGTCACGTACTATATTATACATTAGTTATGCTACTGTTTTTAAATTAACTCAACAGGTCTACATGGTTTGTGGTTTTAAAAACAGTTTAGTATAAAGAACTCTATAGGATTCGAACCTATAACCGATTACTTAGAAGGTAATTGCTCTACCAATTGAGCTAAGAGATTTTATAATATAATCAAAATATACATTCGATTTTTAGTATCAATAAGCTCAATCTTTTACAAGACTTATACAAATGACCTATTAAAGTGGTGATCTACCACCAATCTGGTAAGAAAATATTCTTGAGATATTTTTCTCGCTTATATGCTTTCAGCGATTCTAATTTTTGTACGTAGCTACTTGGCTATGCTTCTGAAGAAACAACCAACACACCATAGGTACATCTTTCCTGGTCCTTGCGTAATAAGGTCAGCTTCTCTCAATTTTCTTTCGTTAACAGTAGATAGGAACCAAACTGTCTCACGACGTTCTAAACCCAACTCACGTACCATTTTAATCGGCGAACAGCCGAACCCTTGGAACCTTCTTCAGCTCCAGGATATGATGAGTCGACATCGAGGTGCCAAACGACTCCATCGATAGGGACTCTAAAGAGTCATTAGCCTGTTATCCCCGGCGTACCTTTTATCCGTTGAGCGATGACCCCTCCACTGGGAATCACCGGATCACTATGACCGACTTTCGTCCCTGATTGACATGCCTGTCTTTCAGTCAAGCAAGTTAAAACCATTGTATTTTAAAAATATTAATCAATATTAATATTTACTTACCTTTGTACGCCTCCGTTACTTTTTAGGAGGCGACCGCCCCAGTCAAACTACCAACCATACAATGTCTTTTTTCTTGAGTTATTCAAAAAAATTAGTTTAAAATAAGCAACAGAATGCTATTTCACTAATTGTCTACACGATTAACTATAGTTAAGGTATCCTAGACTAACATTTATACTACACAATATTTTATTTTAAACAATGAAAAGTTATAGTAAAGGTGCACGGGGTCTTTCCGTCTAGCTGTTAATATTCCGCATCTTCACGGAAATTTCAATTTCACTGAGTCAATGTTGGAGACAGCGAGGGAGTCGTTACACCATTCATGCAGGTCGGAACTTACCCGACAAGGAATTTCGCTACCTTAGGACCGTTATGGTTACAGCCGCCGTTTACTATGGCTTATAAAAAAAGCGTTAAACTATTTTTTTTCACTTTATAGCACCGGGCAGGTGTCAGACCCTATACATCATTTTTCAATTTAGCAGAGTCCTGTGTTTTTAATAAACAGTCGCTCCCTCCGATTATGTTCCACTTATCTTAAATAATTAATAATAAATAAGTTAAGTACTCTTTATCCCGAAGTTACAGAGCCAATTTGCCGAGTTCCTTCAACATTGTTTTCTCATACGCCTTAGTATTCTCTACCAGTTCACCTGTGTTGGTTTTAATACGGTTAATAATAGCATAAGTTTTTTCTAGAAAAGATTTATATTTTAAAATTTATAATTCTTGTTGTTACAAGAATCTCAATAATACTATATTTTACAACTATAAAAACTTTTGTCACTTAAACATGCTAGTTGAAAAATATTAATTTCATACCCATCAGCTAAAATTTTCACTTTTACTTTAGGGACCGACTAACTCTACGAGGTTTATCCTGCCGTAGAAAATCTTAAACTTTCGGCGATAATGTTTTATGACATTATTTTTTGTTACTCATGTCAGTATTCTCTCTTCTGATATCTTCAAGTAATCTAACGATTACTCTTTTTCGAAATACAGAACGTTCTGCTACCAATGCATATAAAATATGCATTTTGTAGATTCGGTATAAAATTTTAGCTTCTATAAATTTTCGAATTTATATAACATTTTAAATTAAATTAGTGAGCTATTACGCTTTCTTTAAAGGATGATTGCTTCCAGACCTACCTCCTAATTGTCATAATAATATAATATTCTTTTCCACTCAATTTTAATTTTAAAACCTTATCTTACAATCTGGGCTGTTTCCCTTTCGACTAAGGACCTTATCATCCATAGTCTGTCTGCTATATCTTAAAATAATATTAGTATTCAAAGTTTATTTAAATTCAGTAAAGTTTATTCAACCCCCATCATTTAACCAGAGCTTTACCCCTAACATTAATAAATATAACGCTTTACTTAAATAAATTTCGCAGAAAACCAGCTATTTCCAAGTTTGATTAGCCTTTCACTCCTAACCACAAGTTATCTTAGTATATTGCTACATACATAAGTTCGGTCCTCCAAAATTAATTAAAATTTCTTCAACCTACTCATGGTTAGATCACTTGGTTTCGGGTCTAATATATTTAACTAGTGCTAATTAAAACTTGCTTTCGCTTTGCCTTTTACAAAATAAACTTATTTTGTATCTATAAAATAAGGCTTGCTAAATATATTAACTCACTGACCCATTATACAAAAGGTACATTGTCACAAAAATATGCTCCAAATGATTTTTAGTATTCAATTTCAAGATTTATTTCACTACTTCTTAGAGTACTTTTCATCTTTCCTTCACAGTACTAGTTCACTATCGGTTATTAAATTTTTTAGGATTAGAAGGTGGGTCTCCTTTATATTTTCTAACAGAATAACACATAAACCGCTATACTTATATTATAAATATTACCTTAATTATACAGGGCTTTTACCTTCTTTGGCTAATTTTTTCAAATTATTTTAAAATTAATAATATTTTTTTAATCCTTTATTAATTCATTAGTTTTGCTCACCACTACTACTAATATCTTTTTTAATTTATTAAACAGGTACTAAGATGTTTCAATTCCCTGTCTTTTCTTTTTCTGAAAAATCAAAAAGTTTTCTTTTATAAGGGACCTTTATATTAAAACTGCTATAGTTACATAAAGATATCGATTTTTAACCGCCTTAAAATTTAATACCTAGATATCCGTTAAATACTATTTATTTATATTTTGATTATTATTATTAATTAAATATTTAATTAATCGTAGGAATTTTATTTATTTCAATGTAAGATTCTGTAGATTTTGATCTTTGAGATAAACCATCTACAACTAAATAAAAAAAGAATATTGAAGATAAAACAGAAACAATAGAACCATACGAAGAAATTACATTTCATAAAGCATATGAATCTGGATAATCTGGTATTCTACGTGGCATTCCCGCTATCCCTAAAAAATGTTGCGGAAAAAAAGTTAAATTAACTCCAATAAAAGTACTTCAGAAATGAATCTGTCCATATTCTTCTGAATACGATACTCCTGTAATTCTTCAAAATCAGTAATAAAAACCTGCAAATAAAGAAAATACTGCACCCATAGATAATACATAATGAAAATGCGCTACTACATAATAAGTATCATGCATTGCTATATCTAAACCCGAATTTGATAAAACTACACCAGTCATTCCACCTAAGGTAAATAAAATTAAAAATCCCACAACAAATAACATAGGTGTTTTCATATTAATAATACCACCTCACATGGTAGCCATTCAACTAAAAATTTTTATTCCGGTTGGAACAGCAATAATCATAGTTGCTGCTGTAAAATAAGCTCGAGTATCAACATCCATTCCCACTGTATACATATGATGAGCTCACACTATAAAACCTAAAATACCAATAGATAACATAGCATAAACCATACCTATATAACCAAAAACGTACTTATTAGAGAAAGTGCTGATGATTTGACTAATAATACCGAAACCCGGTATTATTATTATATAAACTTCAGGATGTCCAAAAAATCAAAATAAATGTTGATATAAAATGGGATCTCCTCCACCTGCAGGATCAAAAAAAGTAGTATTAAAATTACGATCCGTTAAAAGCATGGTAATAGCTCCAGCTAAAACAGGTAGTGATAATAACAATAAAAACGCAGTTATTAAAATCGCTCATACAAATAATGGTATTTTATGCATTTCCATTCCAGGAACTCTCATATTAAAAATAGTTGTAATAAAATTTATAGAACCCAATAAAGAAGAAGTTCCTGCTAAATGTAAACTGAAAATAGCTAAATCTACAGAACCTCCCGAATGTGATTGAATACCTGATAAAGGAGGATATACAGTTCAACCTGTACCTGCACCAACTTCAACTAAAGCTGAAGCTAATAATAATAAAAATGCAGGTGGTAATAATCAAAAACTTATGTTATTTAATCTAGGAAAAGCCATATCAGGAGCTCCGATCATTAAAGGTACAAATCAATTACCAAAACCTCCCATCATTGCAGGCATTACCATAAAAAATATCATTATAAATGCGTGAGCTGTAACTACAACATTATATAATTGATAATCGCCCGCAAAAATTCCATTACCGGGATATGCTAATTCAATTCTTATTAAAGCAGAAAAATAAGTACCTACTATTCCTGCTAACACAGAAAACAATATGTATAAAGTTCCTATATCTTTATGGTTCGTTGAAAACAATCAACGAGAATTATATATACTTTTATTCATAAAAATAAAAAATTATAAAACCATAATTATTAAACTATCAGTTCATCAAAAGTTTGTTTTTTTACAATTAGACCCTTAGGGGATTCGAACCCCTGTTTTTACATTGAAAATGTAATGTCCTAACCGACTAGACGAAAGGTTTTAGTTTATCTTTTTATTTTATCCAGCCACAGGTTCCCCTACGCCTACCTTGTTACGACTTCACTTCAGTTACTAATTTTAGATTCATAAATATTCATTTTTGTTAACAATAATAATTAATACGTAATGTATTGATATTTATGTGTTATTAACATAAATGAATATGAAAACTTTAAATAAAATTAATTTCCATAGCGTGACGGGCAGTGTGTACTAGATTTGGTAACATATTCATCGTAACTTTCTAATTTACGATTACTAGCGATTCCGACTTCATATTTTCGAGTTTCAGAAAATAATTCGAACTGAGGTAAAAATTATAGATTTGCTCCTACTCACGTACTTGCTTCTTTTTGTAATTACCATTGTAACACGTGTGTAGCCCAATTTATTAGGGTCATATTGACTTGACTTCATCCCTATCTTCCTCTATAAACTGTGTTTCACAGGCAATTTTTTTTGATAAATATGTATGTTTATTTATAACAAAAAACAAGGGTTTCGTCCGTTAAAGCAATTAACCGAACGCCTCACAGCACGAACTGACGACAGCCATGCAACACCTGTATAGATTAAATATATATCTAATTAACTAAATATATATAGTATAAACCTGAATAAGTTTATATTATCTAAAAATCAAAAATTGGTAAGGTTAGTCGATTTATATCGAATTAAACCACATGTTCCACCGCTTGTGCAAATCTCAGCCAATTCCTTTGAGTTTTAATCTTGCGATCGTAGTCCCCAGGTGGAGTGTTTAACGCATTTGCTAAAAAATTAAGTTACTTTATTAACATTAACTTTTTACACTCATCGGTCACAGCATAGACTACCAGGGTATCTAATCCTGTTTGATACCTATGCTTTTGTATATAAACGTCAGTATTAAAATAAATAGCAGTTTTCACCCTTTGCGTGTCTTTTTTATATCTAAAAATTTTACCTTTCCATAAAACATACAGCTATTTTCTTTTAAACTCTGTGTTTTTAGTTTATTTTAATTATTCTGTGGTTAAGCCCCAGCCTTTCATTAAAAGCTACCAAAACCGTCTAAATACACTTTATACCCAGTTATGAAGAATAACGCTTGCCCCCTCCGTATTACCGCGACTGCTGGCACGAAGTTGGTCGGGACTTCTTCTGTAGCTAATGTCATAATCTTCACTACCGAAAGGGTTTTACAATAAGACAAAACCTTCATCACCCACTTGATATTGCTGGATCAAACTTACGTTCATTGTCCAATATTCCTCACTGCTGCCTTTAAAAAAGTTTGGGCCTTGTTCCAGTCCCGATGTGGCTGTCCATTCTCCAAAATCAGCTAAACATTGTAGACTAAGTGGTCTTTTAAACCCCTTACTATCTAAAATTGTCTAAATCTATCAAGCACCAAATTTAATTTATTAATTCAATATATAACTAATATTCTACTATTAAATTAATTAAAATTTTTCATTTTATGTGCAAGGAAAGTTCATTTTTATATTACTCACCCGTACGCCACAAATTTTTAAAATTTGTTTAAACTCGCATGTGTAAAGCATACCTCTAGCGTTCATTCTGAGCTAGGATCAAACTCAAAAACAATTAAATGAATTATATATATAATTCATTATTTTCTTTATCCAAAAAAACTTATTTAAAAAAGCAATTAAATCTGATTTAATATTCAAGAAATATAATTGTCTATTCTAACAGATTTTACAACAATTGGCATAAAACCGTGATTAACACCACAAATTTCACTACATTGACCATAAAAAGTCCCTAATCTTTTTAAATAAATAGAAGCTTGATTTAAACGTCCAGGAACAGCATCCACTTTCACTCCTAATGAAGGTACTGCTCAACAATGTAAAACGTCAGTGGCTGTTACAATTAATCTTACATGTGTATTTATCGGTAAAACTATAGGATTATCTACTTCTAATAAACGTAATTGGCCAAGTTCTAATTCATCCTCAGGCAACATATAACTATCAAAGGCTAACGTTTCAAAGTCTACTTTATAGTCCGAATATTCATAAGATCAATATCATTGATGTCCTACAGCTTTTAAAGTTATAGATGGATCTATAATTTCGTCCATTGAATACAATAATAAAAAGGAAGGTACAGCTATTAAATATAAAATAATACTTGGAATTATAGTTCAAATAAGTTCAACCATTGTATGATGGGTTACCCTTACATGACTTAATAAATAAACTTTTAAATTTTTATCTTTAGATACGAAATGAATTTCATACCAAAAATTTAATAAAATACGATATAACATTCATGAGACAGCAATGAAAATCACTACCAAAAAAAAGAAAACATGATGATGTATATCGATAATACCTTCAGCAATAGGTGTAGCCGGGTCTTGAAAATTTATTTGACCTTTATAGGATTCTGCCAAAGTAGTTAAAGAATAAAAATTAAACAAAATAAATGCTGATAAAAGATTCATAATTTTTTACAATTTGCAGACTATAAACTTTTGTTTTAAATAACCTTCTCAAAAAAAATTGAAAGTTTTTGAAAAAAAAAAACTAAATAATATAATTTATATAGTATGGATATAACCAACTAATTGGTCCAAATCACGATTGATAGTGAAAATCAGTTTCTAAAATTGCTTCCATTAAATGATGATAACTTCTATATTTTAAAGAAGAATAATACATTATACTATCCGGATCAAACCCATTTGTCGTATTGCGAAAAAAACTTTCTAAGGGTCATTTACCTATTTCTTGTATTCAAAGGGAATCTCTATAATGAATTAAATCATAAAGAAGCATTTTTTTATCATCAGGTAAACAATCTATTTTTTTATAAAATCCTCTTTGAAAATTAAAGTCATACATCAATAAATTATTATTTTCTTTAGGAAGTTCATAAGGAAGATTTATTACGCTTTCTGTTGATCTATTTGTTGATAAAATTGTAAATCAAAAATTGTATTGAATTAAAAGAACATCTGCTAACCCTACAGTCAGGAATACTAAAATTCAAATATTGCTATTATCCATATTTAATTTAAATAGCTCCTCACCAATAAATTGTTATAAATAAAAACAATCAAACTACATCTACGAAGTGTCAATATCATGCTGCAGCTTCGAAACCAAAATGATGTGTTCTTGAAAAATGATAATTTATTAAACGCAATAAACATACAAATAAAAAAATAGTACCTATAATTACATGAAATCCATGAAACCCAGTAGCCATATAAAAAGTACTCCCGTATATACCATCTGAAATATCAAAAGATGCTTCTTGATATTCGAATACTTGCAATGCAGTAAATAAAACAGCTAAAACTACTGTTAAAATTAAAGCATAAATAGCTTGATGTCTAACACCTGAAATCATTGCATGATGTGCTCAAGTAACCGTAACTCCTGAAGATAATAAAATAATTGTGTTCAATAAAGGAACATCTCATGGATTAAAAGGATTTATACCTTCTGGAGGTCACACAGAACCTATTTCTATAGTAGGTGCTAAACTTGAATGAAAGTACGCTCAAAAAAAAGCGAAAAAAAACATAATTTCTGAAACAATAAATAAGATAACTCCATAACGTAAACCATTTTGGACTACTTTGGTATGATGTCCTTCAAAAGTGGCTTCTCTAACAACATCTCTTCATCAAATTGCTGCAGTAAGAAATACTAAAATTAAACCTAATAATAAAATAATATTACCATTATTAAAAGAATGGAAATATAAAACTCCTCCGTTAGTTAACGTAAATGCTGATAAAGCTGCCATTAAAGGTCAAGGGCTTGGATCTACTAAATGA
>JACKZZ010010627.1_pt1 | contig 12896 bp, 15 predicted proteins | sample 8027871 | NCBI WGS metagenome assembly JACKZZ01 (sample SAMN15724774, study PRJNA655200) | protist metagenome | isolation source: fluorescence activated cell sorting (FACS) single amplified genomes of... | place: USA: West Boothbay Harbor, Gulf of Maine | collected 2000-07-19
TAAAAAGATGAAAAACCTACGGTCTACTACTGTGCAGACCGCCACAACCCTCGTTAGGTTTGGGCATAGGGAGAGGGTACTTGGGGGCTTTTGCAGCAGAGATTTCGTCAAAATTCCGGCCGCGCAAATAATCGCGAGCGACAAGAAAATGGGGTCAACTCTGCTGCAAATTAATGGGTCGTCTGGTTTCATATAGAATTACAGGGGCTTGATAGATTATTGTTCAATAGAACCATAGATACGGATAAGAATAGAATAGATATTGCAAAAACATGTGTGATTGAATAGAATATGTAGAATGCTGTCCATTTCATTTTATCCTGTAGTAAAAGCGATTAGCTATACAGAAATTCGGTTGTGAGCCAGGTTTTTTGCTGTGCTAGTAAATCAGGTCTCTGTGCAGGGGCTCCTGCAACCGCTGTCGCTTAGCTTGAAACTTAGTTGATTGTGAGTGACCACTCTTCGTCACAAACCGCAAAAATTAGTTAGAGTCGATCGTACAAACACCATATATTTTTTCATTCGTCGTCGGGCGCAGGTATACTATATCTGCATAGATTTATTTTCGAGAAGATTCTGACACTACTGCTTGTTGCTTTTACGTTTTCGTTTTCTTGTTGATGAAACTACAGGAAGAGAAACCGAAGATTCTTGTTTTGACAAGAAACAAATCATGTGCAGCTTCCTATTCATAATATTCCCTATGACTACTACTTTATTATCCTCTGGTAGTAAACCGCAGTAGAAATAAATTAGATTTTCAAGATCCGGGCATTGGCCTCCATGATCTTTTCTGCCATGGCCGGGTTCGAGCTCAGCTCGGTGCCGAAGGACGGAATCATCTGCTTAAACTTCGGGGTCCAGGCGGCCACCCGGTCCGGGAAGCAGCCCAACAAAACGTCGACGCCCACCTGGGTTGACACCGACGCACCGGGGGAAGCGCCGAGTAAGCCCGCAATGGTGCCGTCGGCGGAGGCCACCACCTCGGTGCCAAACTGCAGAATACCTGTACAGTTATTTTCGCAGAAGTTTCATCACCAAGGTTGTAGAGGAACTATACAAGAAATCATCTTCGTGTACGACGACTACTTGATTTTTGTATAGTATTTGTACGCTTTTTATGCATGACAAGATACAATAGTTGTAAGTACCTATCTTTTTTGCGTCGGCCTTCATGACCTGCACGCGCTGCCCCGCGGTGACAATGGTCCAGTCCTCCGGCTTCTATCAAATGTAAAAATGTCTGGGTCTGGAAACTTGTGATGCTGGGTGGCGTCTCATGATGAGGCCACAAATTCTGGCTCAGCATGACAAGTTTCTGAGCTTCTAGATGTTGCCTACTTCTGCATCACAGAAAAACAGAGCTCCTGGGTAACGTGCATGACAGATTTAACTTTAAGAGTCATGCCAGACAAGCATGACAAACATCAATTCTTCCAGACCCAGACATTTTTACAGTTGGTAGCTTCGCGTCCGGAATGAACTCCTTCAGGGCCTGGAGCTTCTTCTCCTTGGAGGCCATGAGCTCCTTGATCAGGTACAGAGTCAAGTCCAAGTTCTGCAGGCCCGCGGCCGCCATGGGAAGGATGTTGTGCGGACGCAGGGTGGAAAACATATCGGTCAAAGAACCGGTCTTCAGGTACCTGCAAATTCATGTCAGTAACTCTTTATTAACACGATGGAGCTGTGGTCTCTCTTACATGAGAACTAAGGACAAAAGTTGTCATGCAACACACACACACACACACAGCAGCACGCACCAGATTTCACTATTCTATAGGTAGCCAAGTAGAAAAAAGTAGTACAAAAACAAATACCGTGGCGAGAAGCCGGCATAGGGTCCGAAGAGCACCATGGGCTTGCCGTCAATGATTCGGGCGTCCAAGTGCGGCACGGACATTGGCGGCGCGCCGACGGCGGCCTTGCCGTAGATCTTGGCCGGGTGCTGCTTCACGATATTTGGGTTCTGGCACACCAAAAACTCGCCGCTGATGGGAAAGCCGCCGAAACCGCGGATCTCCGGGATCCCCGACTTCTGCAAGATCTGCAGCGATGCACCCCCAGCACCGACGAAGATGAACTGGTGTGAAGGATTTGTTTTTCATGTTCTTCAACCAGCAATAGTAGTAGAGAGCTGCTTGTGGTGCACTCTCAATCCTATACCCTCAGCCCCCTCGCTGAAAAAGAAAAACACTATGACAGTTGTCCATCTAGAGTACTATACCTTCGCCTTGACGGCGCTGAGCCTTCCGGCGCTCAGGTCGCGCTTGTAGACGGTGACCTTCCAGGACTTGTCCGGCAGCTGCTCCAGGGCCTTGATGTCATGGTTCATGCGGACCTGTCCGCCGTTGCGCACAAACCCGGTGACCAGCTGCTTGGTCAGCGCACCGTAGTCGACGTCCGTGCCCTTCTGCACGTAGGTGCACGCAATCGGCTCATTACCCTGGCGACCGGAGTACAGGAGCGGGGCCCACCTGGAGTTTTAGTTTTAGTTGCCTTTTTTTTGCATGACAGCACACGAAGTCGAAGCGTCCCACGGAAAGAACATCAAACGCAACATCATGACAAAAACTTTCCTTTGTAGCTGCATCACTAGCAAATACGCAAATCCAGCATCAACAAAGCGAATGAATACTAGCTATTTATCTATACTGTTTGATCTGCCGGGAATCCTCGGAATAGATCATGTCCGAGAACAGGAACTTATCAAATGCAAAAATGTCTGGGTCTGGGAGGATGGAACTTGTCATGCTGTCTTTGGATTCCAAAAAAATCTGTATTGCGTAAGGAGCAAGAGGAGTCCAGTTTATGCTACGCGGAGGGGGTATTCCTCATGCGGTATAGGCATCAGGAAGCCCTCGCAAAATCTCTGATGCTAGGTCAGGCATTACAGGCATGATCGTTCATGCAAAATGTGCATGACACGTGTTCCAATCTTCCAGACCCAGACATTTTTGCAGTTGATAGGGCTCCTTTTTCAGCAACGCGAACCGGCGGCGCAGAAAGTCGACGTTCTTCTCCCCGTGCACGAAAGTCATGTGTGGGGTGTTGTTGATAAAGGTCGCGGTGTCGCTCGACAGCACGCCCTGCGTGACCAGCCAGGCCCACCACTGGCGGGACACCTGGAACTTTTCGTTGATGGCCACCGCCTTCTCGATGTTGATCTCGCCCTTCACCTCCGGGGTGTAGTTCAGCTCGCACAGCGCGGCGTGCCCGGTGCCGGCGTTGTTCCAGCCGTTGGAAGCTTCCTCGCCGCACTGCGACAGCCGCTCGTACATGCGGATCTTCCACGTGGGCTCCAGCTGCTGCAACAGCACACCGACGGTGGCGGACATGATACCGCCGCCGACCAGAACCACATCGACCTCGCCGTCATCAGCGACGTCCGAGGCGCCACCGAAGATGCCCTCAAAGCACCCCGTCGGGTCGCACCTACAAGTTGTGTTATGTTGTTCATGGATCATCAAGGTGTTTTTATTGCAACAGCGATACAATAAACACGAAAGGCGAGCAAGATGGTGAATCTTCAGCGACGACAAACACACGACGCCATAATGGAAAAAAAATGTTTCATCTCTATGCACATCGTCTTGTATCAAGGTTTAGAATTAGTACCCCTGCTGCGTGGCGTGGCCGACTGCGCCTTCGCCACCGGCGTGGTCACGGGAGTTCAAGACATCGTCCTCGACGGTCGAAAGACGCTGCATAACCTGCTGCGCGTCGATAGACTGCGAGTTCGCACGTTGCAGACGCGGCGGCATTTTTTCGGGTTTTTTTTTGTTCGACGCTAAAAGTGCTACTGCAACTTTATGCTCTACTAACTTGTGCTAGAAGTACCTATGGTTTTGTCACTTGAAAAAGTAAACTAGTTCAAGTGTCTACTTACGAGTCACGGTTGCTGTAATTCAGCAGTGGTCCAAACGAGCAGGAGTACTACACCTAAGTAATCTAGTGGGGGAATTCTGGAGTAGAATTATCCTCAGGAGGGACTGTTATGTAGTGGAGGACAAATTATGAATGTGATTTATTTTACAGAAGGCACTATAATCGGGATGTTGCATCACGTACGTACGAGGGTGGTACTTGTGTATCTTGCGATACACCTTTGAGATTCATCTTCATTCTTCACGTGATACTTGGCAGAAAAAAACGAACCGATGTCTACCTCTTTATTTTTTACGCACTCAATTTGTTCCGATTCGGAAGGCTTCTCGTCATAATTCGAACTGCAAAAAAAACGATGAAACCGAGCTTTTTCTAGGTGGTCACTTGGATTTTTCTTGTCACTTTCTTGGACGAGAACGTGCACGGTTTGTAGGCTCTGATTCTACTTTTTCTGGCAGAAAAAACGAACCGATGACAGACTCAAGTTCACCGATCTTTAGACGGACAAGTTCGGGGGTTGTCGTCGGATGGTGTACGAAGTTCATCTTCCTTACGGTTTTCGGCAATTCTCAATACAAACTTGCAATGTCGACGTTTCTTCACTTTCTGGTTTACTAGTACACGATGGATGTCTAGTTCTAACTCCTTCCTCAGGCAGAAAAAAACGCTGGGAGACAGAGACAGTTGACGAACCTACTTCCGAAATACTACATCACATGATGATGATGAAGGGCGCCGGACCATGGGAACAGCATCGGCAGCATACTGCGGCACGTTTCCGTAGACCTACAAAGTAGAGCCGTCCTGAGACTACACCGCGCACTTGGCCGCAAGATGTCTGAATTATTTCTGTGACAACTGCTTAAATCACTTTCAGTGTCGTGCTCTTGACATCGTCGAATTTTTGTCAGGCGGAAAATAAATTAGTCGTTTATGATGTGCCCTCACGCATGCTTTTCTTCGAGCTGCATCTTCTAGGATATTTATGCCGCCTGTCGTAGTTTGATTTTTCCCATTTTCACTTTCTTCGACTTCGGCTTTGCTCCCGTCGTAATGTTGGCCCCACTTTGATGCGGTTTGTTGTTCCCGTCCTTCGCTACAGCTTGCTCTGCCACGTTTGCCCGCATTTTCGCCATCATATCAGACCCGAAGGGAAGCCCTGTTGTAAAAAGATTATAGTCATTGTCTTTGTGATGTGCAAAGTTAATAGGGGCATGACAAACAACAACGCCATATTTTTTGGTGTTGAAGTTGATGATGCTCTTCTTGGAACTCATCTTCCAAGCTCTCTTCTAACAAACAAGAATGTCGTGGAGAACTTCTATCCAGAAAATAACAACTACCTCCTGGTGTGCCTTGAGCGGCCGTCGGGTCCGCCCTAATTGCCTTCGTACTTGTTCCAGATTCTCCCTTCTCTGTCCTCCTTTCAGTTCCGAAAACCAATGCGGCTTTGCTCCGTTTTTCCCTTTTCGCGTCTATTCTGGCCTGTTTCAGCCCGTTGTCTCGCCAATCTTTGTTCTTCAAAACACGCTTCTGCTTCTCGTGTGAAGCCACTCGCATAAACTTCGCGCTTTTGCCCATGATGGTTTAAGATTTCGGGTTCTTTCAGAAGTATATTGCTGAAACTTTATTTCACCACCGGTAAGTAGCGTGTGTCGTCGAAAATCCGTTCGAAAACAAAGTAAAAAGTGGCGAAGATTCGACAATCGCTACCTAAACTCTTTTGAGGTACTTACAGGAAAAGGACTTCTAGCTGAAAGCGAAATAGGAACAACTGTGCGCGTCGTCTCACTCCCCTTTAATACTATCAATCACTGCGATAAGGAAAAGAATATCTGCGTCCGAGAAGAGGCTATTATTTTCAGCTGCAGCACAAAACATGTCCACCTGCCGGGTTTGTTCTTGATGATCTTTGAATCTTGATGTTGACCTTACTGCATATCATTTGTACCAACGTTTAAGATTTCATCATTTCCAAGAACTGCACTATGTCGTGCCACCAAGATCTTCGATTCTTTTTGCGCACTACGCACTGGAGCCTCTATACTTTGGGATCTTTATCTGTGGCGAGATCGTGGGCACAAACTATACAGTCGGAAATGCAGTACACATAGTCCTGATTTACTTACTTTCTTTCCCACTAGGTGGAGGTCAAGTCTCTCTTTACGATCTCGGACCGTGACTTGTCTGAAGATCGCTTACGCTTCCTGTTCCATACTAGTATTGTCGCCAAGCGCGGCGCTCCAAAAGCCCGTCGCAGTGCCAGGGACCGAACAAATGCTACTTTAAATGGAAACGAGCTTGTCCCGGCGCAGTCATTCATAATTAATATCCTTCTTTCACATAAGTACTTACTCAACAAAGCTCAAACTGTCCCCGGAAGCAAAATACGATGTAACTTCAGTTTCATTTATGGTCATGCAGCAAGCGGCCTGTGCTCAGGTCGTGTTAGTACATTAAGGCTCACAAATTTTTACACACTTATTTAAGCTTTTAAACACAAACGCTACACAGACACATGCTGATGATTTCAAAATTCTGCCGGGTACTTACCGAGAGCCTTCGCTCCTGCGGGTTGTTGTGCCCGCCCAGAAACATCAATCTCTCAGATCCTCACTTCCCCTTCTTCCCCGCCGTCGCCGCGCTCTGCCCGGCGGTTATCTTCAGATGCGTGTAGGTAACGATACCGCAAACCGCGAGTCCAACCCCGGCTAAATTTTTCCAGGTCGCCGTCTCGCCGAAAACTAGGTACCCGGAGATCAGAATGCAGCACAATTTGGCGTATCAATTGTAAAAATGTCTGGGTCTGGAAGAGTGTAAACTTGTCATGCAGGTTTTTCATGACCCATGAGGTCTGGAATGCGGCACCTAGCATGACAGACTCTGTGAGCTCTCTGCCATGCCTATCCTGCATTAGAAACTCTGTCCCAACTCGGTCGAAACTGGACAGCTTTTGGCACTCATGCAACACAGATTTTTGCATGATTCGGATTTACCATGACAAGTCGCAATCTTCCAGACCCAGACATATTTGCAATCCATATGGCGTGTCCGAGAACATTGTAGCTAACCGCATCGGTTTTTCCGATGACCAGGAAAATGCTCAAATTGACGAGGAACGCCAGGCCGGCGGACCCGACCACCGCGACTATGGTCAGGGGTGAGGAGGCCTGGTCGTTATTTTGTTGGGATCGATCTTCTTTTTTTAACGTTCTTAGCTAGTACATGCATGTGCTGCACGAGAAACTGATCGAGGCGAAGGAGCCATTTTGGAAGATTTGGACTTACCTACTTCAGCAGCATCGGCATGCTCACATCAGCATGAAAAAATGCTAAAGAGAAAGTTGCAGAAACAGGTAAGACAAAAATGAGTTTTTCAAGTACTAACTTACCCAGCTGCACGCCACGAGCGGATCTGGGCTTCCAATGGGGGGGAAAAACTATTGACTTCTATGGTATACATAGTGCGAAACGCACTTTATTTTGCGTCCTCTTTGCCACCGACTGCGCACCCGCAGCATGCAAAGCTAGCACGACTACTCCATGTAGAAATGCAGAGATCAATGAAAAAAAATGCAGACTGTTGGAGTGGTAAAAATCCCAGAGCAACGAAACCGTGTTTAGTTATCATGTGGAGTCAGTGTACTTCATACATTATTTTGTTCTGCGAATCTCTTCATCTACAGAAGTCAATTTTTTTTCCTTCCCGTAACATGAAAAACCTCTTCGACGAACGGAGATAGGAGAAGAAGCGCCCAGAAACTCCAAAAGCTTTGGTTGTACAGGAGCTGCGGGGCGCTCACTTTCAGGGCGTCCTGACAGGTTTCGAATTTTTCTTCTGACGGTCGGTGAAATGTAACCCTGCAGCTGCTGCTCGAGCAGCAGCTGGCTTGCAAAAATTTAAATTTCTCGTGGGCAGCGCACAACATCATTCAATGGCAATACTCTATACCTGTTCTGACTTGACCCAGATTTGGTAGAAGGAGGTGCTGAGTATGCCCAGGGTGCCGAAGATGCCGCCCAGCAGGTTGGCGTCCAAGTGCTATTGAAAGGAAAAACTTCCCCTCCCCATGTTGAGCAGGTATGTTGTCGAAAATTTGTGTTGCTGGTTTGAGGTGCATTTGTCTTGCAAGAAGACAAGGGCAGAAGCTTCCGCCCCATTATGGAGGCGATTTGTCATGCTGTTGGGCCAAAGGGGAGCCGTTTGCCATGCTGAACAACTAGACCCATACGCCCCTACCTAGCCTGGAAATCTGGCCGCAGTGCCTCGTTGCAATACAAAGCTGATTTGTGTACGCGTATCCAGCATCAGAAATTTTGTTTCGATATGGGGAGGGGGTATTTTTCCTCTCAATAAGTGCGTCACCGTGGCCAGTACGACGCCTACGCAGGTTATCAAATGTAAAAATGTCTGGGTCTGGAAGGATGTAACTTGTCATGCTAAATCTGAAGCATGCAAAAATCTGTGTTGCGTGATTACCAAAAGTCGTCCAGTTTTGACAAAGTCGGGAGGCAGTTTCTCATGCAGGATAGGCATGAGAAAGATCGCACAGAATCTGTCATGGTAGGTCCTGCATTCCAGACCTCATGGGTCATGGAAAAGCTGCATGACAAATCGCGGTCTTCCAGACTCAGACATTTTTACATTTGATACAGGTAGGGATCAGCGCCAGCATCTGGCTCGTCGGAAGTGTGGCTTTCTGTAGAACGACGATCACCGGTGTGGTTAACACTTTTAGCAATTGGTACACGCCTACCGGGTTGTACTGCAGAGAAAGGTTGTTAAACACCACGAAGCCGCAAAAGGCGGCGCACATCGGGGCGACTTTCCGGGCCGGGATCTTCACGGGCTCAAACAGGTTGAAGAACCTAAAAGAATAAAAAGAGTTTGCTCTTTCTTTTCTACTTATGAATGCAGCAAAACAAATGAATTCGCCGCGCGACGTGCTGTTGACGACGAAGAAGTTCTTCAGTCCACAGTAAACTAGTCGCCGCTCACCAGCACTGGTTTCGGTGGAGCGCATCGAACGCATGACACAGCTACCAGGCATAAAGTCTTTTCTTCCTATATCAAACAAAGACCAAAAATGAAAACCTGGCGCTTATTTCCAAGCCAATGTAGGTGAACAGGAAATGTAGTGTCGTCAGGGAAATGTTCCATCGGCGTATGGAACAAATGGGCAATATCCTGATCCAGTGTGCGTGCGGCGTTTTATCCTCGGTCATCTTTCCGTCTTATCTTCTGTTATCTTCACCTCTTCACCATGCTGACGGGAATAAGTAAGAGCATCACCAAGACCAACACATTTTGCACAAGATCAGGGATCAGCACAAATTTCATCTTGATACGGAACCCCTGTTGGAAGGCGAATTTGTTCACCCACACGATCTATCAAATGTAAAAATGTCTGGGTCTGGAAGGTGGTAACTTGTGATGCTCTCTTTGGATTCCAAAAAAATCTGTATTGCATGACTAGCAAAAGGACTCCAAGTTTGTGCTACACGCGGAGGGCTTTTCTCATGCGGAATAAGCATCAGGAAGCCTTCGAAAAATCTGGGATGCTAGGGCATGCATTACAGGCGTCATTGGTCATGCAAAATATGCATGACAAACCTGGCAATCTTCCAGACCCAGACATTTTTGCATTTCATACGATCAGCACCGAGACCGCAAAGTTTAGGCCCATGTAGAATATCGTCGTAGGGTATGGAACGGATATCATGACGTCATGAAACCAAGCGTTTTCACCTACACGTCGTGGGACGCCTGCGCATAGGAGCTACGATGGATTTACCCATCCGAGTCTTTCGCACGTATTGATGCTGAGTGGGCGGCAGAAAGTTATTTAAATTCTTGTTGCGAAGAACGCGACAAGGACAAAGTACTGAAGTGAAACCAAATAAAAACGCCACTGTTTTCTATCAAGTCCCGCTTGATACCGCGTAGGAAACCGCGCTAGAAGATGCTGGCGCGACGATCTCTTTGCTTGTTCGCGCTGCGCCATTTGTGGACCCGCGACTTGTCGGGCTGGTACTCATCTCGTCAAGCTCCTTCGACCCTCGTTGCCTTGCCGAGGCGTTAGGGCTGCCGGGAGACCCCCCGGAGTTGGCCGCACTGGAGGACGAAACTGCTTTGCCTCGCATGCTCATTTTGCACTGCTAGTAGCCGGTAGCTGCCTCTAGACGAGCTGCACGGTGGTTCTTGAACAGCGTCGGCGTCGTGCTGGACCTCTTTGTTCGGTTCTTCCGTATAAAAAATTGCGAGGATGCAGTACTTCCCTCCACTCGATCCCGCTGCTCCTTGCACGCAGAAATGTTGCGGCGACGCGAAGACGAGCCACGAGAAGTGGGCACAGTAGTTCCTCTGACCCTTAATACCTCTTCCGCCCGGATGAGCTCACAACGCAAACTTCATCTTGACATTCAATTTCAAAATTCTGGCGGGATCAAAGTAAAGCCAATCTTAGAACTCATCGGCACGACCTACCTTTTATTTACAGTTAGCACACACTACACGCGCCACTGTCCTAGAGTAACCAAAGCGGCCTAGTGGTCACGAACATGTTGAAGTTGATGGTCTAGTCACTATATTTACCAACTACGGACACTAACACGTGCATTTCATTCTTAAGACGACAAGATGAAAACCTCCCTTTCAGAGGGCCATCCCTGATCCTGAACATCATGTATAGCAAACTTCTCGAATAAAAGGTATATATGTTGATCCTCAATTGGTTCTGAGGAGGAGGAAGTTTTGATGTCAAGGCCGCAAGATACTGATCCTTTCCGTAACAACACTAGCCTCGGCACGGACGAAGCAATGCAACGTCGAAAAGGAAAACGAAACCAAAAAGACGAAACACGAAAGAAGTACAGAGGCAAAAAACGGAAGAAAATCAGAGAAAATGAAAGTGAAAGAAACCCTTTTTCGGAAATCATGCCCGAGTGGTTTATTTTGCAGCTTGAATGTCCACCTCGTCGCGTGTTTTTCATTAAAAACGTTTTCTCGACTAAGTACCACCCTAGACTTCTCGTACTTATTCCCAGCGGTGGCAGTTTTGGTCCCCGCCCAAGTAAATTGCGTCTAAGACAAATTTCCCTCGGAACAACGACAGGCAGAGGGGCTCGCCTGCGGTGTGACGACATTCATCGACACTGGTTGACAGAAATAAAGTATAAATTTCTGCCAATTCATTTTCCAGATCGTTACACCACAAAGCAGCATCACTTCGTCGATCATCAATGCCACAGAAACTAATAGCCATCAAAAGTACAAGTTCATTTAACGCATCATGACTTTGTTTCAACTTCAAATGAATTTGAATCCAGCAAAAGCTTCAAGAGAAATAGTTCAACATCAAAGAGACTGCAATACTAGGTGCGGCGGAATTCTTGATGAAGACACCGCCGATCGGATGAGAAGTAGTGGGCTCCGATGAAACTAAGTAGTACTTCACCTCGAACCATTCCATCAGAATGATTGGACTCGGATCGCGATCGCCCCCTTCGCAGGTGGATGATAAAATAAAATGGTATAATTTGTTGACCTCGCGCGTGCTTACTCGTCGTCTTAATCTTAAATAACACTGACTCACTTCTCATACCGTAGGTACACTTGTCGTTTTCTGAAACTGAAAAAGTTGTAGTTCATTCGTCTGTGGATGCTGTCAGGAGGAGCTGTGCAGGCCCGTGAATACACATAGACGTACAGAGACCTCGAGCATAAATCTTTACAACTAGCTTGATTGATTCTGATAAATTTGACATAACATCCTGCCTATCCTGATACCGATCTTGATCATACACTTCTTCGTGTTCACGAGCTTCGTTGGACGCTTAAAAATTCATTCTTGCAGTTACTTGCCTGCGTGCTCAGGCAACACAGATATGAATAGAAGTTGTACTCTTCGGACTTTATCGTCATTAATTCTTCTCTAACCATTGCAATACCTCGTCTGCCCACGGCAATTCCTTCCCCAGCTCGATTTCGTCTGGCGTGACAGCGTATGCATTGCAAATTAGTATGTCTGGGTCCGGAAGAATGTCATGCACATTTTGCATGACCGATGATGTCTGTGATGCATGCCCTAAGATCACAGATTTTGTGACGACTTTCTAATGCCCATACCGCATGAGAAATGCCCCCTCCGCGTAGCCAAAAAAGGACCTCTACTTCTTTTGCTGTTCATGCAATACAGATTTGATGTAGAATCCAAAGGCAGCATCGCAGATTGCTACGTTCCAGACCCAGACATTTTTGCATTCGATACGGCGTCCGCTGAAACGCTATTCGCACCTGTTTCCTCGAGAAGGAGCTCCTGTATCTCAACCAGTTCTAGTGAGTTGTTAATGGTTCTCACATGGTCTGATTGTGTTTTGCTTCCCGCGTGTTTACTTGTTGCTACGTCTTCCTTTTCTTCTTCCGCAAGAGCTTTCTCCTGCGTCTTCCTTTTCATCCCACGAGCCGTCGAACTGCCATCTGCAAAACTCCCCGCCGCCGGCCCGGCAATGAACCTCGTATCCTGTGCAAAAGTACCGCAACGACCGCACTAGTAGTTGCTAAATTGCGTTTCTGTGAAAGAATGTGTTTCATCTCTTTCTATTTCTATCTCTATCTCACCTTCATCTGCATTACACACTCGATCTTGTTCCCACCTACTTCTCCAATAATGCAATAGCAATAGCAGTTAGACTTACAACTAGTACGACCACACAAGTATTTTTGCACTGCCTAGCTCACCACCCCCCGCAGCTCTTTTTCTAGCAGCGCCTTCACAAACTGCCACTCGTCGTGGTCTGCACAAAGAACTTCTTTCGTCGTGCTGTCATCTTCGTTGTTGAACTTAGTCGTATCTTCATTTGCGCCGTTCGTGAGGAGATGTTGTTTTTCGTCGCCTTTGTTCTTACTCGTCGTGATCCCGTTGATGTGTACTGGCAGCTTTTGGTTCACAACTTCGACGTCACCATCCTGCTTAGAAGAAGAAGAAGATCCTCCATTTTCTTCGTTCTCC
>JACKZZ010010132.1_pt1 | contig 12895 bp, 4 predicted proteins | sample 8027871 | NCBI WGS metagenome assembly JACKZZ01 (sample SAMN15724774, study PRJNA655200) | protist metagenome | isolation source: fluorescence activated cell sorting (FACS) single amplified genomes of... | place: USA: West Boothbay Harbor, Gulf of Maine | collected 2000-07-19
GTTGAAAAATGCGAAGATCAAGGTATTGAGTACCATTTAACCGAAGAAGAGCGAGCATTGAAGCAAATAAAACGTGATTCACAAAAAACATTAGAAATGATGGGACATGGTAAAAAACAAGAAGTTGTGAATAAAGACTTATTTCTCACACCACAACAGCTAGCTAGACAAAAACTACCCAACAGACAAAAACCTCAGAGACGTTTGCGAACACTAAACAGTAGACCTGGTTCCCGTGTAGGAACTGCTTCGCCACCAATGAGCCCACAAGGTATGTTAAAACCAATTGATCCGAATGATTTATCACCAAAAGGTAGAATGGGTAGAATTAGTGCGGAAACTGGCGGTCTGGGAGCAACAAGTCCAACTGACGGTTCCGGTACACGAGCCGTTTCACCACCATTGTCACCTGGAGGTACAATGCAAGTAATGAATATGGATTATGGCGATGATGAGGAGGAGGACAATGAGATAGATAATGCACAAATAAAGCGACCTATGAGTCAAGTTGGTGCAAGACGCATTAGCAGTGCACGAGCGGTTGGACTTGATGCAACATTTTATAGGTATACAAAGAGACCTTCAACTGCATCTGCATTAATGATTCCTCTTCGTACTCCTGATGCACCACTCGATGGAACAGAAGAAGAAGTAAGTGTAGTTCGCAATATCACAGATCAAGGTAAAGAATACGATCTTATACGAAAAGCACGTGGTAAAAATTTGCGAAAATCATTGGGTTTTGAGACTAGTCGACCTCCAACTACACCGATGGGTGACTACAATACAGATGAGAAACTAACTGCCTCTAATAAACGTGAAAAATTATTTCAAAGATTACAAACTAAACCAAAATCAGATCGTGAAGCTATGGAAGAATTGATTAAAAAACAATCAGAAGAAAGTGATAATAAGGTACATGAAGCTAAAATAGCTGAAAAGGTCGTTATGATTAATGGTGGTAGACGTAAGAGATTTGTTGATGATGTTGCTGTACCACCAATAAGAACGGAAAGTGCTGTAGAAATAATTATGAAAGCTAATAAAAAAGCGCAAGAAGAAGAAAATGCAAAAAAACTAGGTTTAGGTGGGGATGCAATGGAGGCCGCAAGGCGATCACTAGAAGCATCCCTGTTAGATGGTGGTGACAAAGAAGATGCGTCTATAGCTGATGAGTCGATCATGAGTACAAAAGATGTGAATAAAAAGAAGAAAGATGCCTTGAGACAACGTATGATTATGCGTGCAGCAAAGAAGGAAGTCAAGTATGGAGCGAATAGAGTGACATCTACGCATAATTCTTGGGGTGAGATTGAAACACCTTGGTCTACTGTGGGGGGAAGGTATGCAGTACGACCTGGTGATCGAACTGCGTAGATTTGTTGATGATGTAACTGTTGATGATGAGTATTGTATCCAACCTTCACTCTACGCATTCGCTCTCGAGAGAATATTGATGATGTCACAATTGAACACTATTTACACGAATTTACATATGAACAATAATGATGCACTTCACCTTCCTGTTCTATGGATATTTACCATATCCTAAATCGAGACGTTCCAACCACATATTGCAAAGCCGCTAGGCAGCAGAATTTAGTACATTCAATTTTTCACGTCAGTATCCCTCTCTTTTTCATCAATAGATAATGGTAACATTAAAAACTGACACAGTACTTTCTGATATTCCTCTCGTGTAATCTTACTGAAAAACGGTGCAGTGTGTCCTACACCGGAAAACATGTGTTCACGTACTAACTCCTCTCCATTTAATCCATTTTTACAATATCTGTTGACTAATTCCGTTTTATATGCGACAATGCTGTCATATGGAATAAGACCATCATCTTTGCTATACATGAATAAGATGGGAATGGTTGGACTTTTATCTCTCAAATAGCAGTTCATTTCCAAATAAGGAGGTACTATATGCAAATTGGCAGGCAATATCTGTTGCAATCGATTGACAATACGCTTGAGAAAGCAAGTCGGATAGAGTAGAGATTGCAACAAAGGGGTGACCCATGTGTGGTGATACTGGGCTCTGCCTAGCACTACCGATGTTAACACTCGACCAAAGACTCGTACCTCTTCCAGTATTCCAATATCTTCGTAAAACAATTGTGGCCCGGAATCGAAGACAATTTTTTCTAATTTTGGTATGGTGTGAAGTAAGTCTTCTCTTTCTATCATATCTATAAGCGATGCATAACTCCAAGCACCGTTATTGCTAAAAGAGTGAATACATATGCTTTCTATTCCTTGTTCCTTTAACCCTTGGAGTTCAAAAATGATTGGACGCAAAAGGCTCAATCGAATGGCATGTGGAATGCCCAATGGCATGATATACGTAATACTAGGTAGCCCACGGTTTGAATAAAATTCAGATACTTTGGCCATTGACCGAGGTTTTGAGCCTCCCCAGCCAAGAAGTAGCACTCCTTGCCTGGCTTGATGATTTGACGGAGATCCTTTCCTCATATAGATTTTAGAATCAGGAATAAGGGTGTGCCACAATGAATTGAGACATAATGAGCGCCTCATAACACATCAACCTACGTATTGAGTGTTTTTAAAGACCATCCTTTACATTTAGATTGAGTACGTCCGTCGTACGCCCATTCTGACTTCCCACTTACAAACACAAAGTGGTATAATATAATGTATTATATGGAAGAGATTTCAGTAATGGGATTTATACGATGAATACTGATCGTGACTCTCCAATCGCAGGTGATGGCTCACCTTATGACGAGCCAAGGTTTGGATCACCTAAACGCAAGAGGAGCTGGATTTCTACGAAAGGACGTAAAAGTGCACATCCAAAGCAAACTTTAGATGGAGTTACAGACGTTTCAATAGCACCAGCTTTTACTGGTACTGCAGATATTCTTACAGATATACCAAATAGATTATTAAAAACTCCAATTAGCAAGGAAAATAATACAAAGATTACGAATAATAAAACACATTCTAATACAGAAAGTCCAGGTGTAGATGATGCATCTACAAATCTTACTGATCATTCGAGTTTTGCAGATGGCAGTACAATAATAGGTAATGGTGCTAATAATAGTGGAATTGCGAGTATTGGGTCGGGCTTCTCGAATAGTCCCGCATTTTTGGAACTAGCATTTCAACCACCTACTTCTGCGGCGTTTACAATACCTAATAAAATTGGGAATGCTGCACCATCATCAAGTAGTAGTAGTAGTAGTAGTGCACACACACATGCGAAGCGCAGTGAACGTACTACCCGACATCGCGCAGCAAAAGCGGGTATAATGGGTGGTTCTTCTGCTGCAGCGACATCTAGTCAACCTCTGTCTACACGCGGTAGTGCTAGATTGAGCTCTACAGGGAGGTCAGTGGTAGATGACACCAGCACAATGGATACATCCCATGAAGAAGATAGTGATGTAGCTTTTACTCACGTACAAGATACCAGTGGTGATGACAGTCGTACACACGGTCATACATCGCTGTCCTCACCGCTACCTTCATACAACAACAATGCTATAAATTCACAATATGCTATGCAATCTATATTTTCAGGTGAAAAAGGACATCAACAACGTTATGGCCCATCTGGACAAGATTCATCAATGAGACAAGCTGATGTAAATCGATTACAAGCTCGACGTGAATTTACTGATAGTGGTCATGATGATGAGCATGTATGTGATACAAGTGGTGTTAGTGTAAGTAGTAGTTTAGGACTAGGTTCAGATTCTATGGATGATACTGTACTGAACACAAGCGTGACAAGCAGTCTGAACAGTAGCATGATGCAGCACATGCCTCACTTAGGAATAGGCACACCTTCTCACAACGATCACAGTAATAGTAGTGTGAAAGGTAACGACAGTATACATAGCATACATGTTGCCAATGAGTCTGCAGTTGCTACTGCATTAGATAGCTCAGCATTGAGTAGTATTAGTCCCGTCATATCGTCATCACCGTCGTCCTTCCTGCGGGACGCTGATGGCGAAGTTCCAGTTGATCTCGAGATGCGCACGCATATGGAAGGAAGACATGTCCACAGTGGTAATAATAGAGGTAATAGCCGTGGTATACTTGATGGGCCTGATTATTACACCAATTCACGACTTGATGTGGGTATGCAACTTGGTGATTCTGCATCTCTCCAGCACTACTCTGCATCACATGTAGAACACAGTGAATATATGCATCGAATGACAGGGTATGCTGCAAGTTCCCCTCCTATTGAGCATGATATTATCAGCCGCAATAAGCATTATAATAGCGGGCCACCACGTGAACCCAATAGTCATACAATAAATGCATTAAATGGAATTGGTAGTGCAACATCTGGTTATTTTATGTCAGGTGATAGGGGACGGTCGGACAGCTTTACAACCACGTATGGTGGACCCATGTATAGTACTGACCCTTCTAGTGGAAGACCTGGTAGTGCATTACGACGTACTAGTAGTCAAGATCATGATGAGAGTGATATTGATAAAGATGAGGAGGAAGATGAAGAACTTGCTGGTACCAAATGGACTCATACAGATGGTCAATCTGTGGCATCTAGGTTGAGATTCACTCCTTTAGGTTTGCCGTCAGAACCATCTTCACCAGCAGGTGGTCCCAATGGTAATAGTAGTGGTGTTAAAATAAATTCTCAGAATGTCATAGGCATTAATTCGACAAATATTAGTGGTATTGTCAACCAGGATAATTCTGACATGGTAGGCCCGCTCTCTTCACTGAATATGCATGCTGCTGGTGGAGGTGGAATAGGAGATTTAGGTATCGCAGGGTTAAGTTCAGCAGTACATCTATCGAGCTCCCGTATGCAATATGACAATGATGATGAATTAGAAGCGCGTTGTAGTCCAGTGCTACCACACGGTAGCTCATCTTTTGAGGAAGCTCTTAGCCACGCATCGAATTCAAATAACACCAGAAAACATATGGATAATATAGAACATAATAATGAGGAGCACTTTTCACTTCATAGTTCATTAGGACCAAGAACTCCAAGTGCTCATGAGACATGGGATAGATTGGGCCTTCAAGCACCTACACCTCGAGGTATTGGTCATGAAGGACTTGCAGTAGGCACTCCTTTGAGTACTGTCAACTCACCAGGAAATTATATTGCAAGTGGAAATCGTGATAATTATCATGATAGTATAAATCACTCATGTAATGGTAAATCACATCAACAGCACCATGCCGTGCTTGGCTCACCTGCTTATTCTGCTTTTAATGTGAATAACAACATCGGAGGCATTGCCTCGTCTTCTGGAAGAGTTGGTTTACCTGTTCCTATTCGTAGACAATCTAACCCCGGAGGCTTGTCATCTTTAACTTCACGTATCGATGGCAGTGCAGGTACTGGTGATCGTACTGGTAGCGTCCCTCGTAGGCAATCATGGTCCATGTCGAGTGGTAGCCTGCAGAATCCAGGATCGGGTCCATTTTCACCTACTGCTAGCTTTGATAGCCGTATTTCTCATACTCATCATCAACGAGGTACTAGTAGTAGTAGCCATAATATCCATATTCATACTAACGGTACTGGCTCTGATAGCGGTAACTCATCATTTGTAGATGTTTTGGCTATGACCAGTGATGGCCATGAGAGCAGCATGGATGACGGTAATAGCAATGATAGCTACGCACGAAATAGTAGCTACTTGGATGATGGTACTGCCGAAATGATGCGTTCTGGTGGTATCCTTGGTGTCAGTAGTAGTAACAGTAGTAATAATAGTAGTATCAGTGTGCTCAACACTAGTAGACCTCTTCCTGATCAGAGTGCATTTGACAGATCTACTGGTACTAAATTTGTAGATCAAAGCAGTGCATCTCCTGTCTGTCCAGCAACACCAATGAGAACACCGACATGGAGTCATGATAGTGATAGAGGTGATAGAGATGGTAACAAAAATGGTATTTCTGGTTTAGGTACAGAAAGAGGTGGAATCGGATTTTCATCTGCCCAAGACGATTTTGATAATACCAACCAAGGAATGGGGATGCCCGCACTAATGCGCCAAAATTCATTAAAAGCAAGTAAATTACTTCTTAGTGCTAATGACAACATAACGGGTAATGAGGCAGATACCAGTGTTGATTTTCATCGTGATTTTGTTGATGAAGGTGTATTAGGTAGTGGAACATTCGCTGATGTGTATCGTGTCAGACAAAGAGCTACTAATGAATTATATGCTGTAAAAAAATCGAAACGACAATTTCGTTCGAAAAAAGATCGTGAATGGTTATTATTTGAAGTAAAAAGTATGAAAATTGTAGGCGCACAATTTTGTGAATATTTAATTCAACTTGTTAGAGCATGGCAAGAAAATGGGTACTTTTATGTTCAAGTGGAGCTGGCGGAACGTGGGACACTAAAGGATACTTTGATTGATTTATCATTGCAAGGACGTTGTATGCCTGACAGTACTGTATGGCATGTGTTGCATGATGTTTCCTCAGGTTTAGCCCACATACATGCTTGTGGTATGGTTCATCTGGATATCAAACCTGCTAATTTATTAGTTACTCATAGTGGCATTGTAAAAATTGGTGATTTTGGTATGGCTGCACCTGTTGGTCGAGGTCAAGATGGACGTGAAGGTGATACAAGATATATGGCACCTGAACTACTTGAAAGCAGTGATAGGCAGACACCTGCTGATGTCTTTTCATTAGGATTGACTCTCTATGAATTATGTCTGCCTGTGACACCACCAGAAGACACAGAACATACAGCTATGGAGTCTGACAATAGCCATTTTCATCATAATTTACATAATTTACCAGCAGCATTGATCCAAGTAGGTTCATGTTTGCCATCGGAAGGATTACTATGGCATATATTGCGTGAAGGGAAAGCTCAACCGTTACATGGAAGACCAAGTGCACTGCAAAATGCTATCGTACATTCTATGGCTCCACGTCCAAATGATAGAGCAATACCAATAAATTTAGCAAATTTACCAGAAGCATTACAAGTTAGAAATACTATAGATGAAATCTTATCCCGAGCAAGGCCAAGAATGATATCCTCAGTACCACAACAGCAAAATTTTGGTAGTGGAAGTAGTTCACATTTCATGCAATCAAGTGATAGTCTTACAGCACCTCAAAGTGCTTTAGATCTGACTTTATTAGCTGGTCCAAACGTCGGTACAGGTGCTCCCAGTAGTGGTATGAATGGTAATGCAAATGCTTCAATGTCGAGTAGTAGTATTATGACAGGTGGTAATATCGGAAGAAGTTCACGAGTTACAGGATTGGGAATACCAAGTGGTGGTATTCATGTACCTCCAATAATCACTTCATCTGCAAATGATGATTGGAACGCGAATCGAATGTATCCTCCAGGTACTGTTGGAAACATTTCTTCGCACCATCGATCTGAACCAAATACACTTCTAGATGCTCGTGTATCTACACCCACTGGTGACTATACTGGTGGTGTACATTTCTGGGAAATTCGGCCTCTTGAACAACCTGCACCAACAACAGGATCACCAGCAGCTGTGGCAACGATGTCTACTCCAAAAGAAAAAGAAGATCTTTAGAAAAATAAATACCCTTGTAATATAATGTGTTTTAAAATGTGAATAATGTACTCTAACCCTTTAAAGTGGAGCATGTAAGTAGATTGAATATAAGACGAAGAAGATAGCGGGCAGTCCTGGAGTGTTTCAGTGCATCCTCCAGCTTTCTGTGAATCGGTTGTAAGTATGCATAACAAGTATTCCAATTCATATTTTTTACAACTTTTACAGTGTATTCACTACTATTATACAAAAGCTCTGTCTCTTTATGTCTGAATGAGCTTTTCTGCCTCAACAAGATATTCTTTTGTTAGTGTCATCAAAAAATGCATCATAGATGATGAACGTCTATAAGCTCCCATATTGAGATCCCATGGTAGTTTATTTCGTCTTGCTTCGTATTTTTCAGGTGTTTCATTTGCCAATCTCGCCGGAACGACCCATCTGACAAAATCTAGTACTGCCAATTGAAAATCACGTTTTAGATCTATTATTGTGTAATTCAATGTGTTACCATCGTGAAAATAACTATAACTTTCTGATAAAGCTGTATAATATGGTATTAAAAAGTCTGCATCAATATCTAATGACTCTAAACACGAGTCCGAAGGGCACATCGCGAGAAGATAGGCCACATCAGTTGCGCAATGGCCTAAGCCAGTCCACTGAAAATCTATCATATTTACTTGAGAACTAGAGTCATTGAGCTCACATACGCTGCTTGTACTATTCTTGGAATCTATAAATGTCGCATCCTTTTGAAAGAAAATATTGCCAGGTTTAAAATCGCCATGTATAAGTGTTGTCCTTTCGGCATTCAGAGGATTCTGCACTGCTAAATGCTCACTGACAGCAGGTGCTACAGTCGCCAAACGATTCCCTATACTTGTCAATTCTGGCCAATTGAATGCAATAGTGAATTTTTCCCATATATCCACCATACTTGCCACTTCTTTCGTAGGTCTCTTCGATAGAGCTAGATGGCTGCCTTGGTTCCATACGCCTGACGAGTGAACACTATGCGGATCAACCACATCATCTGGATTTGTAATTGTTAATTTTCCCCAATAATATGCATGCATTCTCGCCATCCATTTCAAAACAGCTTGACATTGTTTTGTATCATACACTGGCATCTGCTCTGCAGTATCATTCAGTGTATCCGATATAAACAAATACGACTCAGACGACTCAGAACAAGAATTAATAATGTTATATGTTTTGGCTGTAGATAAATCTGCAATATCGCGAAGATCTCTCGCAAATGTATTTATGACAGCTATTTCATTCTTGTATGATTGTCTATTTCTCAGAGCTTTGGCACGAGCATCAGGTTCATCAGGTAGATTCTCTAAGATGATATTTTTTATAAAAAGCCTTGATGGTGGACCAGCTGGCTCCCATTTACACTCTAGTTCCATTACACATGCACCAGAGAAACCCATCTTTTGCTCACTTAAAACAGTAGAGCTAAGGAGATTGCTGCTGAAGCTTGCACTGATTGCTTGAGTTATTGAATCGTTCATCTTGGTTTATTAGAATAGTTACTCACTATACCCTTAAAAAACCTTTTAATCGTGGATCTTCCCCCACTCAAAAAGTAGTTGTGTCAACCCGGCAAATATCGAAAGAAACATAAAACTTTCACGAACTAGAGGACTTCTGGTTAAAGAGATCACTCTTTAGTGTATCACAACGATGTCCAAATCAAAGAAGTCGAAGGGTGATGGTGATTACGTTCAAGGAGCGTACTCTAGTGATGATTCTTATGGTTCTATGGAGGAGTATGATGATGACGAAGATGAAGCACCTGCACATTGGCGTACTAAGCGTGGAAGAGGTGGATTTGCCAAGAAAGCTGGTGCTAAAGGCAAAGGTAAAGGAGGTAGTAGTGGTGGTCGAGGAAAAACAAGTAAATTCGCTCCTGCTGCGGACCCTCTATCAATATTCCAAGATTATACAAATCTTACCTTGAAAGTTGATCATGTCAATAGACCTATCTGGATTACTCCAGAAAGTATTATATACTTAGAAGCATTTTCCCCACATTACCAAGGTGCATATGATTTTTTAGTTGCTATTGGTGAACCCGTCAGTAGACCTAAATTCATCCACACATACCGTCTGACTGAAGACAGTCTTTATGCTGCCGTAGCTCTTAGCATTGACACAGATAAGATATTACGTACATTATCTCGTTTATGTAAAACTGAAGTGCCATCGAAAGTACGGGAATACGTTCGTGATTGTACTTATACTTTCGGCAAAGCGAAGCTTGTCCTGAAAGAAAATAAATTTCATATTGAAAGTCAATTTCCTGAAGTGTTACGAGAATTGTTAAAAAATCCTATTATTAAAGCAGCACGATCTCTGGATGATGAACAACGTGTCGTGTCTACAGGTGAAGATACAACGGGTGCAACAACAACTTCTACGAATAGTGGTGGTTTTATTGAGAGTACAGTTCAAGCTGAAGATGTCAGAAATTTACAATATATGATGAATCTTGACGGAGATGGCAGTGATGATGATGATGCAGTAGGCAGCAATGCAGGTAAACGTACTGTTTCGTTTATGATTAAACAAGAACGTGTACAAGAAGTGAAACGAAGTGCTAAAGAAGATAGTAGATATCCGCTAATGGAAGAATACGATTTCAAGGGTGATAAGCGTAATGCAACACTACAAATCGACTTAAAGGCATCAACACGTATTCGTCCATATCAAGAGAAATCATTAAGTAAAATGTTTGGCAACGGTCGAGCAAGATCTGGAATTATTGTATTGCCATGTGGCGCTGGTAAATCATTAACAGGTTGTACTGCAGCGAGTACAATAAAGAAAAATACTATGATAATGTGTATCAATAATGAAAGTGTGAAGCAATGGAGGAATGAGCTGCTCAATTGGACAACTGTTAGTAAAGAAAATATTAAATTATTTTTTAGAGATAGTGATGCATCTGACGTTTTGCCACCACTATCTCAATCCAAGGGTCAGGCACATATAGTGATTAGTACATATTCTATGATGTCTCATGCTGGTAAACGCTCTCGTACTGGTGAACTCTTATTGAATGCTATAAGGGAACGTGAATGGGGTATTATGATACTTGATGAAGTTCATGTCGCTCCAGCAGATATGTTTCAAAAAGTATTACAAATTGTCAATGCTCACTGCAAACTCGGTTTAACAGCCACTCTTGTGCGAGAGGACAATAAGATAGGCAATTTACACTTTTTAGTCGGTCCAAAATTATATGAAGCAAATTGGATAGATTTAACAGAACAAGGTTATTTAGCTAAAGTTAAGTGTGTTGAAGTTTGGTGCCCAATGACAAAAGAGTTCATGTCTGAATACATCCGAGGGAATGCTACAGGCGAATTGAATGCTAGAGTGTTGAAATTACTATATACAATTAATCCTAATAAATTACGAATGTGTGAATATTTAGTACAACATCATAAAAAACGTGGTGATAAAATTATTATATTTAGCGATAGCGTTGCAGCCTTGATGTTATACTGTTTAGCTCTCAGTGAGGTGTGCGAGGTTCCGTTCATATTTGGAGACTCTAACAGACAAGAAAGAGAAGATTGGTTGCATTTATTTAAAACATCCAGTGAAATGAATGTTATTGGATTAAGTAAAGTTGGAGATACTGCTTTAGACATACCAGAAGCCAATGTCATCATTCAAGTGAGTAGTCAAGGAGGTTCGAGAAGGCAGGAAGCGCAACGTTTAGGGAGAATTTTACGTCCAAAAGCAAATCAACAACCTGGTACATTTAATGCATTTTTTTATACATTAGTATCAACTGATACACGTGAGATGTATTTTAGTGCAAAAAGGCAACAATATCTTGTAGATCAAGGGTATACATTTCAAGTCTTACAAAATTTATCTGAAACAGCAAATAAAGAAAGTCAATTAATGAAAACAAAAGATAGAGAAATTGATCTATTAAATGAAGCACTAAAATATGATTTAACTATTGATGATAAAGAAGCACAAACTGTAGCAAGATTGGAACGTGGAGATGAGGATGCTGATGATAGGGCCCACGGTGGTACAACACATTCTGGAACCAATGATGTCGTGCGGCGCACGAGCACTACGCTGGGATCCCGCTCAGGAGCAGATGGTACTATCTACAGAGAATTTGATAGTAGTCGATAAATTCAGATGAAGAATGAACAAGAGACTTTGACGAAATGCGAGCGTAGTAGTATCATAGCTACTTTGTAAAATTGTCATGTTTGTAATACTGCATAATTACTGCTACAATAATAACACATTATCAAATATACTAATCGCTAAATTGTCCATTATTCTTTTCCTGTTTTCATAATATACAAAAAATGTTCAAAACTTCCTGTGTTAAAAGTGATCGTTTCCCATGCAACACTCCAGTCGTAGCGGTCACAATATCCTGTGGCAGCTGCATACGCGCTACAAGCATCATGTTTCTCAATACGAAGGGCTTCTAAGCGATCTGCATGTGTACCCATTAAGTATTTAGTTCGAAAATGTGGTTGCATAAAAGATATCATGATGTATAAACCAGGAAGTTGTTGTGTGTTTGATCTCACAATACTGCTTGTGTCTCTAGACATACACGGCATGCCGGCGGTGTTGACCATAGCTGCCAGTTTCTCAATTGACAGTGACCTTCCATCATTTACCATTGGTGCTAGTTCTACTGATTCTGGTTCATTTACATTAGTGTTAGTCTCTTTCTTAGATGCAAACATTTTTCTTACACATTTGCATGTGTTATCCGCAGCCACGATGACGGATTCATATGGATCCCATACTGAGCCTTCATCAACCATAAGAGCGTCCAAAGCGGCTTTATCAATAACTACATCGAATGGCATATGCTGTTCAAAAGACATTGTAGTCATATCCGCCACCTCCCAGGTCATAAGTGGCCTAGTATTGCTATGTTTTGCTTTCATTCTTTCGATCACAACAGAACTATAATCCATGTTCACAAGATTCGTGTAACCTGCATCGTATAAGTCTGCACTAAACGAGGAGTTACCAACACCAACTAAAAGAATTTTAGCATTTTTTCCATATGGTTCTAATAGTGGTACAAGCTGTTGTGCAACTTGTTCGAATGTCAGTAGCCAATCATAGTGTTCTTCACCTAAAAATCTCCCTTCCCAATATTCTAATTTACTATAATCTTGATTGTTTTTCGATGTTAACTCTGTTCTATTGGTACTGTAATTATCGTCATCGGTAATAGGTTCGTCCTTGTTTGTCAAACGAGGGGTATCGTTATCTTCTGTTAGCTCAGATCTAGCAGATACAGGTAAGTTTGCATAAGCTGCATCATC
>JACKZZ010009407.1_pt1 | contig 12880 bp, 9 predicted proteins | sample 8027871 | NCBI WGS metagenome assembly JACKZZ01 (sample SAMN15724774, study PRJNA655200) | protist metagenome | isolation source: fluorescence activated cell sorting (FACS) single amplified genomes of... | place: USA: West Boothbay Harbor, Gulf of Maine | collected 2000-07-19
TAGATGCACCTGCATTGATAAGCAATTCAGCTATTGCCCTCTGCCCACAAGAACACGCAGAATGGAGTGGAGAATCGCCAGATATAGAAAGTATATCCACCTTTGCACCATAACTAATGAGCGAGATAACTAGCTCAATAGAGCCTTTTTCAACTGCCATATGAAGAGGAGCGAGCCCTTTAATATCACCAACATCAATTTCATTCAGAGAGAGGGAGTCTGGGAATTGATCCAAATCAACATCATCCCATATTGCGCGGAGGCAAGTGACAGCAAATGTATGATTACCTGAGCGAAGTGCTGCCCGAAACTCTTCCACCATAGTTCTAGGAGCAACTAGGTTACCTATAGAACCACTTAAAAGACTGCCAAAAAACATCTTCGGAGGCAAATACCAGGAATACAGACAGTCAAAGGCGGCTGTCCTCTTCCCTAGCCAGCCAAATTAGAAAATACGATATTGTATTAAATATGGTATAAAAAAAAGCTTTCCCCCCGCTCAACATAAAACACCAAAATCGTATGATAATAAAATAATACTAAAGTTACAGGTACAGTTTAAAGGTATTTTATTATTTTATTTAGATGGTGTTTTAATAAATATTGAACTACATATTTACCGTATAAGTCTTGGTATTCATGGGCATGTTTCTAAGACGCAACATGCTCTTAGTTTATTTAATGTGTTTTTGCACGTTGTGACACAGTGGATGTCGATTGATGTAATCCCTCTCTCTTGCACTTCTTTCCCCAATGCTCTGTACATAAGCACTCCTTGCATTCCCACCACTTCTCCTGTTTGCCCTCTTTATCCTTGTCATCCTTTAAAGGATGGGGATGGACATGACCACATGTTGACTCGCCCTCTACATGGTATAAATAACTAGGCGCACAAAAGATTTTCTCACATCGACCAAAACTACCTTTCCCCTGATATGTACACTTATGTCGTTCTTCTAATTTCAATTCCTTCCCCCCTCTTGTACATGTGGGTTCCTCACTTGTACTAGTACTAGGTTTCCCTGATAACGCAGGTACATGCTGAGTCACTGTAGAACAGAATATGTCTGTACGATGAAATATACATAAACAACCTGACCCAGCACCCGCTTTACATTGCAGAGGCCATGTATGTTTCGTTTGACCACAATTTTTACTGTCACAGAACCAATTACTGACCTCGGGATCATTTTTCTTACAACTGCTACACTGATGAAAATGAAGTTGATGTATGTAATAGTAAGAGTAATAGTAGGATGACTGGTGATGTTTTACTTGCAGCGGCGCAAACGGCGGCAATCACGTCACGTCCTCAAGACCAATATCCCGTTGTTTTTTTTAATGCCATCTATAAATATGCTACTGCCCTTAAAAAAGAAGTAAAGGCGAAAGAAATAGCTACAGTTCGTGAAATGCTGAATATTCGACCAGAATTGGTCAATGCACGTATTGGGAATGGTCTTTCATATCCAAAAGATAGTGAAAATAAAACTGTAATGGGTATGACCCCCTTACACTTCGCTGCATTATATGGTTTAGATAAAATTATACAAATCCTTCTCCAAAGGGATAATGGCTATACTGTGTCTGCGTGGTGTAGGGATCTACACGGGAGAACACCGCTTCATGCTGCTGCTTATGGATCTACACTACGTAAAGGAAATGCTGCTTTTGAAAATAATTATCCTGAGACTTGTGAACTTCTGCGCTCTGCGATGCATGATGAGACAAAGTATGATCCTATTCTTCGTAATGCACCAATTGATTTCGGCGGTACCACACCTGTTGGGTTAGCGAAATTAAAAGGGAAACCAACTGAGGATTTATTGAATGCTTTAGGGCTGCTAAATACAGATGGTTCTTATTGTCCGGGTGACCTTAGCGTACAGCCCCAGTCACCTTCCGGTACTCGAACTGGACACTCTCCAATGAAAATACGCACCCCACAGAGTCGCTCTCCCCCTCCTGCAAGTAAGTTAGTACCTGTAATCGAAGAGAAGACGGTTAGCGTTGGCACTGGTGTTGATGAATTAAATCTTGATAGGAGTGGTAAAGACGGTGAGGATGAGATCCATAGCTCTTTAGAGGTAGGGAGTCTTTGTTATGCAAAAGCGGAGGCAGTAGGATGGCGACCCTCCATGGAAGATCGCATCATTACAGCATGTCCTTTAAGCAGATATTTAGATGAAGATGGAAATGACGATGACGTTAATGGTTGGTCCTTTATTAAGCGATTTATGGGGGTCGGTTTGAGTAATGGACTAAAACAACCGTCTGTAAAGAGCAGCAGTAGTAGTAGTAGTACTATTCTAGATGAATGTGCCTTATTCTGCGTTTTAGATGGCCATGGCGGAGACGAGGCGTCGTGTCACCTCGAAAAGAGTATACCACCAATATTAGCCGACCTTATAAAACAAGCGGTGCCGCTCAGAGGAGAAGATGTATCAATTATCGAATCAATTGATGGAGATTCTGGAAGAAATTCATTTGATGGGGGAATTCTTACTGATTGCAGTCATATCAAGACACTATTGCATGATATGTGTATGAAAGCTGATGCAGAGCTTGCTACAGTCCCAGCTCTGCAAGTTACAGTGGGATATAAACCCCTCCTTAAGGGATATAATAAAACTCAAGATTCTGATGAACATGTTGGGAAAAAACGCACATTTGATGCTGCTTCTTTCGCTGGATCTACCCTCATACTTGGTCTCGTCACTCCATTCCATATTGCTGTAGCAAATGTTGGTGACTCCCGTTGTGTGCTTGCTCGTGCTACTGCTACTGCTGCTGCTTCTTCTATTGCTGCTTCCCCAACCTCTTCTTCTATCATAGTACCAGATTCTTCCATTAGTTTTAAGGCAATTCCTATGTCTAAAGACCATAAACTCAATGATGAAGCAGAGCGTAAGAGAGCAGAGGAGGCTGGGGGTAAAGTAAATATAATTGGAAACGACATGTATGAAGTATCGCCTCCTGAAAATATTCTGAAGACCCTACGAATGTCTAGAAGCTTTGGTGATTTCTACTTGAAGAATGCATTAGTAGATTATCAGCAAGAGGGTGGTATATTATTACCTCCTGAAAAACAAATCGTTGTTGCAGTGCCAGATATTGAAATTGTAGATAGAGATCCAACTGATGCATTCTTGGTGCTCGCATGTGATGGACTTTGGGACGTTTTTGATAATGATCAGGCTATCACATTCATTGGTAATCATCTCCTTGCTTATTCCAAAGAAAGTTTTGTTTCTGGGGAAGCATCATCAGATCAAATTGATGCTGGGCGTAATGCATGTGCTCTAGCCTGCGATGCTATTATAGCGGAAGCCATTAGCAGAGGAAGTGCTGATAATATTAGTGTTGTCATTGTGTTGCTCGCTCCTGTGCGAGCAGGCTCTCCTTTTCAATTCAATACTTCTATCTCTAGCTTACAAGCAAATATTTGTGCATCATCTACTGCTACTACTACTGCTACTACTACTACTATCTCTCCTCTAACATCACCCCATGTGCATAGCGATCCACCAGGATCACGTGATCTTGCGATTTCTTCTGAGGATATGGGTACAGGTCCTGAGAAGAGGAAGAGTTCAGGAGAGGAAAAGGAGTCCAGTGGAGAAGAGGAGGAGGAGGAGGACGAAGAGGGTGGTGTTAAAAAGGAACTCTTTCCTTTTTCTCAGAGTGGCTGGTTTGATTGAAAAAATGTGCTACATGTATATTATATTGTTAATAACTAACTTTTCTTTACGTTTTAGGGAACAGTACAGATTTTCATCGATAAATTAAAAAATATACGTATATGAATATAGAACTATTAATTTCGTTAAATTTAAAACTCAAACAAAGATATAAAAGAGCTTCCTATTGTACTTTTAACTATAATAAGATGAAGCGATATTATACTTTACTAACCCGTTTTGGTAAGTGGTTTGGTTTGATTTTTTTACTTCGTATGTGTCACACTTGCAGCGTCGATGGAATAATAAGAAGTACTTCCATTATCTTCTTCGTTACTATCTTGCTGTGCAGTATAATTAGCAGTTGCTTTCAGTGTATCGAACTGTTCGAAGATTGGCTTCTTCTGTACATCATGATAGAATGATGGAAGAAATGCTATCACAGTATCGACACAGGCCGGTACATCTGTTACAGCTAGACCGAGAGTTGATCTATTCGATATGCAAAAGTTCACTGCGCTATCTAATACAGCTTCTTGTTTGCCAAGGACAGGGTCGATGGTTGCCAGGAAGACCCCTTTCCCCTCGACTGGAACTGATACTGTGTACAAGTAATCAGGATTTGGTGAAATCTGAATGTTTTGTGTTGTAAACATGTCCAAAATGTACTCAGCGATCTGTACTCCGCACACAGTTATATCCTTATTCTTAGTGCTAGTTTCCTCTAACCCTAACCCTAATGCTTCAGTGTTGGTCAAGCAGAGATCATTGCATGCTTGAACGAGATCTTTTACAGTCGTGAGTTCAAAGGAAAGTTGCCAGGATCTACCATTGATTGGCAATAGCACAGTAGCTACACGCGGACTGGGAATAGGGATAGGGTTATGATCCACAGGTATAGATACAGGTACAGGTGGTATTGGTATTGGTGTTGAAGTTAATGGAATCTCTATGATGGGAATTACTTCTTCCTCTACAAGAGGCTTAGGTACCATTTCCATTTCCATTTCCACTTCCATTCGGATAGGAGAAGTCAGCCCTGAAGTAGATTCATTACCATACTTATAAAACTTGGGGGCAAAGAAGAAGCCAATTCCGACGAAGACCATGCTCATCAAAACTATCTTCCATGTCGATGTTCTTCTCTCGATTTGGGGAATATCCAATTCAACTTTCCCGCTCTGAACCTCTTCAAAAGAACAATTCAGTCTGTGACTACTGTTTGACTTTGGGCTAATCATTATAAGACTTTGATGGTAACAAAGCTATCCCAAAGAGAAAGGATTTTTTCAGCGGCTGTTTTTTTTCGAATTCCCTTTTTCCACGCCAGGTGCCAGGGATTCCAGGGATTCTCGCCCAAAATGAGGAAAATTGTTAAGGGTTAAGGGATCCAAGAGATTTATCAGGGTTGCAAAGGGTGGTATCTTTCCATCTTTTTTGAAGGGAGAAATAAAGAATATCGAATATATACGTTCTCAAAAAGTTTTGGGTGTTAACTTTTATTGTGATATTTGTTATCATCAATATCACAACTTGTACAATGGCAGCATTGGTTTTAGATCTTGGGGATGATGATATGGATGATATAATAGATGAGTCAATGAGGACTTTATCACTAGAAGTTCCTTCTTCTTCCTCCTCTTCAATGTCATCTTCTTCTAGTGCACTCGATCAATCCTCTTCTGTTCCTTCAAGACGTTCTTACAGTGCAGCAAGTCCTTCGAGTCCTTCCTTTATGGGTATAGGTATGACTCGTACTGGTGGTGGAGCGGGGAAAAGCCCGACAATTTCATCGCCTACTGGTCGTCGATCAAGTTTCGATGCTGTACCATGGACTGGAAAGAAAGTAGTATATGATTGGTCAAAATCCACGGAACAGAATTTTATATCAAAGGATCCTAATCCTCAGTGTAGGGGGAGATATGCAACTGAAAGATCTTCATTGGATTATTCCTATCATAAACATTATTCTGATGAACGGCAGCTAATGCATGACAAATTGATTGATTTGTTTAAAGAAACCATTATTTATGATGGTGATGCTACATGCGACACACCGCTAGAGAATTGGGTTGTTTTTACTGCTGGGCCGATGGGTGCAGGGAAAAGTTATGTTTTATCATGGCTTGCTCATAAAGGTGTTTTTCCCTCACATTCCTTTGTACGTGCTGATCCTGATGCAATACGAGAATTGCTGCCAGAGACAAGAGAATATATCCGAAGAGACCCACTCAATGCGGGTGAAAAGACACAAAAGGAAGTTGGATATATTTGTGAAACTTTAACATTGCATGCTTTGACTACTGGTAAAAATGTCGTAGTAGATGGTTCACTTAGAGATGCTGTATGGTACACTGAGTATTTTGAAAATCTGAGGAAGAAATTTCCACAGATAAAACTTGCAATTTTTAATATCACAGCGAATTCTGACACTGTTTTGGAACGTTGTCGCAGACGAGCTTTAACAACAGGAAGATGTATTCCTGAGCATATCATTCTTGATACAATGAAGCAATTACCCAGTAGTTTAAATATCTTAGCTCCGCTTACAAATTATGTGTGCGAATTTAGAAATGAAGACAGAGATGATCATGTGGTAGAAATAATTTATCAAAATAGCAACCCTAAAGACCCATCTTCAGCTGTTTACAGCAAGTCACCTGATGACCAAGAAACTTTATTAGATTCATTTAGGGAAACTTGGAAAATGCATTGTCCATATATTCCTAAAAGTCAACGTTTACCTCAAATCCCTGAGAATCCTGACCAGTCCATGGCAAACGGTGTGAGTAAAAGTGGGAGTGCTACTGCTGGTGCCGTAGAAACGCAGCAATCGTCGTCAGGCTCAGGTTTAATATCAACAATTGTTGGTGCGACAGACTCTATCGATGCAACTTCTGAAACAGAATCTGATTCTGATGCTGGCTCTATTCATGAGGATGAAGTTAACGATGAAGATAATTGTAGTTTGATGTAATAATGTTTTGGAATTGTGATAGTTACCGAAATATGCTTATTTATATTTTAAAAGGATTAAATCAATATAGCGCTGCATCTGTGTTTTTGTGCGTTTTGTTCTTATATTCTGTTTTTTTGTACTTGTATTCTTGATTGAAAAAGAGTTTTTTGTTTTATTTCATAGTGGCCTTGAACTTTTCCACCAAAATTGGTACAACAGAAGGATCAGCAAGAGTGCTGACATCTCCAATAGAATCTTCTTCCCCAGCAGCAATCTTTCGCAAGATGCGTCGCATAATTTTCCCACTTCGAGTTTTAGGCAAATCATTATACACGATGAAATCCGGAGTAGCGATCGGGCCAATAGCAGAACGGACGGCGTTCTTAAGAGAGGTTGTCAAGGCAGCATTGATCTCTACTGGGGGGTCGTTACGGAGAATCACATAGCAGCCGATACCTTCCCCTTTTAGATCATGTGGAAAGCCAACAACAGCAGCTTCTGCGACTTCAGGACATGCTACAAGTGCAGACTCAATTTCGGCTGTTCCGAGACGATGCCCAGAAGGATTGATTACATCATCAACACGACCAGTAATCCAGTAGTGTCCTTCTGCATCACGCTTACATCCGTCACCAGTGAAATAATATCCAGGATATGGTCTCAAGTAAACATTCAAATATCGCTCATGATCATTATACACCGTGCGCGTCAATGACGGCCAGTTCGATTTGATACACAACACGCCTTCTACTTCGTTGCCGATCAATTCCTTTCCTGATGTGGGGTCTAGAACTGCAAAATTAATGCCGTAGTAGGGTAGAGTGCATGATCCAGGCTTCATTGGCCCAGCACCAGGGAGATTAGAAGCAAGATGTGCTCCAGTTTCAGTTTGCCAGTACGTGTCGGCTATGGTAGCATTCTCGCGTCCTACATGGGTATAGTACCATCGCCAAGCCTCGGGATTAATCGGTTCCCCGACACTACCTAAAACACGTATAGTGGATAGATCATAGTCCTTGATTGGGGCTGTGTCATAGCGCATCAGTGCTCGGACCGCAGTAGGGGCAGTGTAGAACTGAGTGATTTTATGGCGCTGAATTAGATCCCAATATCTATAAGGATTAGGATACGTGGGAATGCTTTCAAACATACATGTAGTGGTACCATTGCTTAGGGGGCCGTAAACAATGTATGTATGGCCAGTGATCCATCCACAATCAGCCGCACAACAGTAAACATCACCTTCACACAGGTTGAAAGAGGTTTTGGTAGTAAGAGTGGCATTCAATAGGTAGCCCGCAGTAGTATGGGCTACACCTTTAGGCTTACCAGTAGACCCACTAGTATAAAGGATGAACAAAATATCCTCAGAGTCCATTAATTCGCATGGACAGTAAGGCCGTACAAGCTTCATTTGGTCATCCATGGTAACATCACGGTCAAACATCGCAACATCACCACCTGTCCGTTTGAATACGAAAACATTAGTTACAATAGGAGTTTGGTCAACAGCTGCGTCAACAATACCCTTCAATTTTAGAGTCTTTCCTCCTCGCTTGCCTTCGTCACTAGTAAAAATCCACTTAGAATCGCAATCATTAATTCGATCGCGTAGGGAATCAGCAGAAAACCCCGCAAAAACAACGGAATGAATTGCACCAATACGTGCACAAGCCAGCATAGTCATACCCAACTCAGGCGTCATAGGCATGTATATAGTGACAACATCGCCCTTCTTCACACCATACCTAGTCATCACATTAGCAATACGACATACTTGTTTGAGTAGGTCTTCATAAGTTATTGAGCAACCTTCGCCTGGCTCATCGCTCTCCCAAATCATTGCAGTTTGTTTCGCACGCGAAGGGAGGTGACGGTCAACACAATTGTAGCAAGCGTTAAGTTTGCCTGTTTTTTAGAAAGCAAATAAGAAGAGAAAAAAGTCATGTTAGTTGCAAGGACTGAAAGTGAGATGAAATACCTCTATAAATAAGAAAATAAAAATGTAAAATAAACATACCTTCAGTAAACCAGTGGACATCTCCATCAAGTAGACTACCGCCCATAACCTTCTTGTATGGAGATGACCATGTTAGCAAGGACTTTGCTTCCTTATCCCAAAAATTAGCAGGATCTTCAATGCTCTCCTTGTATCGAGCGAGATATTCGGCATAGCCTTCATCAGTGCTCTTGCCAGCTATTGGTTTAGCAGGATACGTAAGAGGATGATCTCCCATGGTAGTATATGGTATACAAGGGTGAATATCTTTGTCGGACGTTTCGGCCAAGGGAACACATCACACCCGCACAACAAGGTAAGAGATATTTCAAAAAAAATGATTCAATTTATAACTTTTAAAGAGAAATTCTATGATAATATATGATTCAATTTTAAGCCAAACTATAAAAGAACTAATGTAAGTGAAACTTTATTAAGTTAAGGAGACTTGTGGTCATAGGCAGAGGTAGAGGCAGAGGCAGAAGCAGAGGCAGGGGCAGGGGCAGGAGTTGATGCTTCAGAGTCCTCTCCACTTGAAGCTGCAGCATTGATAGTTACTTCACCTGGATTGTTAGTGAAGGTAAACTTGCCTCTTGTGGGGTCAATTTCCATCCCCACGGCGCTGGATTTGTCACTCTTAATAACTCCCTGTGGTTGCAAATCATCAATAAATTTCTGATTCTCTAAGTTGTGCTCGCAAATATTTCGAGTAGCCATCAGAGCCCATTCACGAGCTAAAGGATTATCAAAATCCGTACCACAATGGGAAAGAACACAAGAAAACAAGCCCGATGTTCGTACGACAGTTTGCGCTAACTTGTCGCGATAACTAAGATTTGCACTGAGACGTAACGCTGATTTAGTAATTTCGTTAGAGAACGGGCTAGGGGTAAAAAGTGAATTCCGCACTGCGCCGGACTGGGATAGAAGTGGCTCACTTTCACTCGCACTCTTACTCGCACTCTTACTAGGATCAACCAATGGACCCTTCCTTAACACCTCAGAACATACTACACAAATCGCATTCGCTACATGGATATCCAATCGATTGTCAGCAAATCCCCTACTAATACTCTGGCTTGAAGAACTCCTAACATCAGCATCAGCAGCAAATACTGAGCCTAGAAGCTCCAAACACACGCTCAATAACGCTTCAGCAGTGAGACCTACAATCTCACCACCTTCAGAAGAACCAATTCCAGAATTTAATTTCGAATATATTCTCTTAGAATCTTCCTGTTCTACTTCTCCTGATGATGAAAATGAAACCGTTGACCCTGCTTCCAGGGCGGCAACAGCCATTGCTGTTATGAAAGGCACGAACAAACGGAGCATATATGAGTCACAATAATCGTCACCTTTTTCTTCTTTATCAATTGTACTAGTAAATGTATCTGAATCAGAAATGGAAAGGCCAGATGAAGAAGAAGATGAAGAACTTGAATTTAACCGTAAAGACATCACATCTTTGCAAGAAGTGTGGTCAATAAAAACATAATTCAAAAGAGACATCCATATAAGCATTTCATGTGTCACTGTCCTCACATTAAATCTATACTCCGAAGACACACTACATACGGGTACGCAAGGCACTATGGTGCTGGACAGATGGGTCAGAGTGGACAAAGCCTGCCCGCTTAGTGTGAGATGGTGTGCTAGCATGTGAGCCCACTCTAAACACTTCGAATTGCTTTTATCTCGTCTAGAGCCAGAGCTAGTGCTAGTGCTAGTGCTAGTGCTAGTGGTAGGTGTGGTTGAATCCCCGCCTACACCACCAAGACACGTCAGCAGTACCTGGCACAAGAGTGACCGCCCCTCTGGAGATTGTAGTAGTAGGGTCGAGCGGGTTCCCGTCGATATACCCGTACCTGCACCAGAACTGGCATCTTTATTAACAAATGCTTTAATATGTGCATCAATCTCAGCTGCAGTACCAGTACCAGTAGAAGATGATTCAACTAATAATGCTGCTCTTTCCTCATCACTCATCTCTTGCATGCTCTGCATAGCAGTCGACTCGCTCTTCAGTAAGTTGTAGATGCAAGCAATGGTAGCAACTTGGGCGTTCTCTGAGCTAACTGTGGTTGCAGCTGCCAATGCAGATTGCAAACTTTTTATAGAAAAATAGAAAATTAATGTAAATGGAAGAGAATGTTAGTGTGTCGTAAGAGGATAAGGCGTGTATGTTATATTCAAAAAAATCATATATGATGAACGATGTGGGGGAAGTGGCGGGCGCAAATAGATCTTACCCTCTTATTCCCACTCGAGACCACAGAATGCGCGCGCACTTCTCGCTGCAAGACGCGAAATTAGATAGTAACTGGGTTAAAGCTATACATACTGAGCGTTGGGTCGCTTCTAACTGCTCGTCTGGCTCGCCTATACTACTACTACTACTGTCACTGCTACTGCTACTGCTCGAGATAGTATCCTTTCCCTTGAGACTTATAGCCCTTAGTATGTATATAGTGGATTCAAGCGCACCATACTCTACCAGAAGGAATGCATTGGCTTCACAACCAGCCACTGCATTTCGCATCACTCTGCATAAAACAGGAGTGAAAATTGGAGGATCGATGACGCAATTGCTTACGTAATGCGAGCAAAGTGCACTTAATTTCCCAGTAAGGCGGAGATTGTCCCTCCCATCCGCTGTGAGGGTCATATGTAGTTCATCGGTGTATTCCATATGAGTCTTACTACTCACATTCGGAAGAGGAACATCAGCCAAGTCTCTATCACCAGCATCAGCCATGGGCGCAATCTTAGCCGCCTTGACCTCTGGCTAAGATCAATTTGAAGGAAAATGAAAATGGTTCGATACGATTTTCAATTTTCCTGGGTTTCCAGGATTTTCTAGCCGGTTTAGATCTTAAATCTTAGATTGCTACCGCTCAGAAATGTTAGAAGAACGGATGATTGAAGTCGTTTGGGACTACATGCTTCTTAAAAATCCTATAGAAACCAAAGCTGATTGTATTTTTGCTCTCGGTAGTTTCGATACTCGCGTTGCTGAGCGTGCTGCTGAGTTATACCTTGCAGGTATGGCTCCAATTCTCATTGTTAGTGGAAGTGGGTTATGTAACTCTGATCGTCCTGAATGGGCAGAATTCGGAGGAAGAACAGAAGCGGAAGTATTTGCTGATGTTGCTATTGAAGCTGGTGTTCCAGCTGAATCGATTATAATCGAAAATAAATCACAAAATACCGGCCAAAACTATGAATTTACCGGTGAATTATTGAAGACTAAAGGTGTAGATGTTACGAGCGGTGAATTCTCGTGCATAGCGGTACAGAAACCATTCATGGAGCGCAGAACATACGCCACTGGTAAGGTGTGGTGGCCTAATTGCAATTTGATAGTTACTTCACCACAAATTAGTCTTGCTGACTATTATAGAAGTGATACTACTGAAGGGGGGTGGATCCATTACATGGTCGGGGATTTACAGCGGATTAAAATATATCCAGAAATGGGCTTTCAAATTCCGCAAGAAATCCCTGATTTTGTCTGGTTAGCTTATGAAGAATTAGTTAAAAAAGGATATACGAAATGTCTCGTCAAGAAATAAAAAGTACTTCGTAGTAAGATTTTCCCTTTATACTATAAATTAAATGTTTACAGAGGTCGCAAAATAAAACTTATACTTCGTGAAGTGAAATTTGTGGAGAAATAAATGCACACGGGAACGACACGACAAGCTTGAAGCTTTCGGCCGATAAATTTGATTAATCCGACTGGGAATATATTTCTTAATAGTGATGATTAAGATTGTACAAAAAACTCTATTTTTTTTAATAATTAAACATATAAGCACAGTCCCGCGGTGCAGCCTTCCCTCAGAGCGATGCCCATAGTGCCCAAAAGGGTATTCTTGACCAAGAGGCAGGACAGAGCACCGATTGCACCGCACTAACCCTAATAACCCACCTTGTCCTGCACCTCCGTCATCCTCACAGAATTGGTCTTAAAAGCTGCATCCTGAAACATTACACACTAATTCGTGCCTCACAGTCACTTCTCTTCTCTTTTCTTTTAACTTCGTAATAAATTTTTAAATTTTAGAATGAAATTTCGGATTGTTCTGAATCTGAATCATCATCACTTCCAGCTACGGCTGCGCGATGATGCAACATGCGATTTATCAATTGTGCCTGAGTAATATCTCCTTCTTTCTTCTTAATATCAAGTACTTCTTTGCCCATATCGCGTTGTGATAAACGTCGTAGACGAAATTG
>JACKZZ010015136.1_pt1 | contig 12879 bp, 5 predicted proteins | sample 8027871 | NCBI WGS metagenome assembly JACKZZ01 (sample SAMN15724774, study PRJNA655200) | protist metagenome | isolation source: fluorescence activated cell sorting (FACS) single amplified genomes of... | place: USA: West Boothbay Harbor, Gulf of Maine | collected 2000-07-19
GCTCTGTGAGGCGCTTTCCGAGCTCACCTCACGGACAAGAGGTATCATCTCCTGTTGCAGCTACACTCTTATTAACTGTACTAGTTGCAATACAGAAGATACGAAAAAAAGCTGCTTGTTTCCGATCTGTTTAGATGCCTTAGTTTCTCCGAGGATCGGTATCTAATTGTAGTAAACCCGATCCACTGAAAAATTGAGCTTGGATAATTTGTAGTAAACCCGATCCAATGGAAGAAACTGAAGAATTCTGAGCTTGGATAATATCTTGCAAAAGAAGGCTACAAACACAGCCAATCAGTTATAGTCTAAAAATGTCGAGGAGCATCTGTTTTGTCTAAGTTGACAGAGCGACTACAGCAATTTGACAGCCACATTTCCATTTATTTGTGATTGTCAGCTATATCGAATCGATTTTCAAAAAAAAATTGATTGTCAGAATATCTCTTCCATCGAAATCGAGCAGTGCTAGAAGTTGCGCAGCATATGATTGAAGTGGCTGAATATCAGTCCTCGAAAAATCCAAGGAAATTCCAATAAGATCGTCTTGACGCCATTCAGAGATTCCGAAGTGTTGTTCTAAGCCATCAGGTTTATTTGCAAAGCCACTTCTGGGCTTGCCCATTCGAGTAACTCAGGAACAGCAGTACAGCGCAAGAGCAGTACACCGCAAGAGCAACACTGCAGTGCAGGTAAATTCTCAATGAATACGGCAAGCATATTAATTATTAAGAGAGCACTGATACAAGCTATCTGTGTTCCACCTGGCACGGTCGAGAGGCAGTATCCTGATTTTAGTTGTAATTTTCTCTGTAGTTTCAGATACCTAGCGAGAGCAAGATACTCAGCTGAACATGAACATCATACTCTGTAGTGAGCTATATGTAAAAGTGAGAGAAACGTGATTTTAAGTTTTCAATTGGCCCAATTTTCCATTGGCACGACGCGAGTGTGGTTGATCATATCAAGTTCAGAGTTCATATAAGCGAGTTTTCAAGTTTCTGTGCGAATTTTCATGTTTAAAAAAAATAGATTTGAAAATCGTGTAAATTCCGGCAACGCATTCCAGGTATCGCTCAAGAGAACCCTTTCCCACCCTGTTGTAGGTTGAAGGTCACAGTACAAACTACAGCACACGCGCTCTGCCTCAATGTGGTTCCTTTCTTACCGAAGCAAGATGAAGATTTTTTGTATTCTGCTACGTAAAAAAATACTCTATACAAGAAAGTACAGCAAATAGTAGGATAAGATGAAGATGATGCGGTCATTTATTGTCTCTTGTTGTACGCTAGGATCACTCTGCCCAGCAAAATTGTTTCGCGACCTCAACTTCATCGAGATTGGCACGAGCGATTTCAACACTGAGGCAGAGAAAACCCTTGCTGCTAATTCTCAAGAGAGTGTCAATCAAGAGAATCATGATCCCTGTGGAGGTGTAACAACATTCCTCGGGCTTAGTGTGGAAGCGAACACGCGTATTCAGGAGAAGCTCATTGAAAAAATTCGGAATCCGAAGCCGCTCACATCAAATGCCGGAAAAGTGAAGGTGTCAAACACTACATCGGCCGAGTTCTCCAGACTGAATCTGGGAACAACCCTGAATGAGAGGGTGCATTTCGCAAATTACGCGATCAGTGATACCTATGATGACGTGCATGATGGTACTTCTGTGCAGCGTGCGATTCGCTTCTTGCGTGAGGCATCGCAAAATGGAACGCTGTCCTCTCGTTTCGAAATTTCTATAAAGCTAAAGGATCCATTGAGTGCCTTAAAAACAAAAATCGACATGAACTTCGGTACCAACACCGTCGTGGAGGAATCCAAATTACCTAATTCCAAGTTTCCTACACGTCCACTCGTCCAGCTTGTGGCGTTCAAGGAGGCATATATTCAAAGGCACAGTCCGTATTTGGATTTTCTACGTGGAGGCACCTCTGCAGATCCCCGCGTTTTCGAAGCTACTCTGCACGCCGTGGGTGGACAGGAACCGCAACACACGATTATGACTAAATCGGACCCTTTTTATTCGGTGGAGAATCATGAGAAAATCTACGCGCCAGAACGCACGTTCGGGGAGCTCGTGGACACGTTTCAGATACGCTCTGTGAAGTTCCTAAAAGTAGATGCAGAGATGCTAGATTGTCGAATCGTGCTGAGTATGCTTCGAGCATACGAACAAAGAAGTGGAATAGAAAATGCTGCTAGCACAACGTCTAAGAAGTCCTCGAGAACATCAAATGTATGGTCGAAAAACGACAACACCTGGTATTGGGAGGTCCTTAAACGGACAACAAATTCATCTAGTTCTACTTCCCCTCTAATCGATGAAATAAACAATGATTTTGGAGACAATAGTTTTTCCGCTTACGGGAATCTAGAGAACTTCCGCACAGACCCGGCGATCTTGTCGTTTAGAAAAACTACTAATGCTATTCTCCAAGAGACAGAGTCATATTCTCCAAGAGACAGAAAAACTACTAGTACAGTTTTCGGCTTGCCTTTCGAGATTCTTTTCGAGATCAGCACGAGCATCCGCGAGAGGGAGAATCAGCTCTGTACACGCGAGCTACGGGGAAAGGGCTATAGTTTGGTCCGACGGACGCATTGGGACATACTTTTTAGACATAAAAATCATCGGATCCGATGGTGGCCAGCTGATGTTGACCAGGATGAACAAGGAAAGTAAGTCTAATTGAGTTTACTCATGATAGCAACATTTACAATTTTAGTAGCCTCTTTTCGTTTACATGAATATGATGAAAATCGAAATCATTATTTCTAACTTTCCCTGAAAATCCTCAATTGTACTCCACATGAATTCCATTAATCTAGCACTTACTATACGGTATACCCAAACTCATGATTAAGAGCGACAGCAACAGCGACAGCGTCCATATTGTACGTTCTGCTAATTGTAGTAAAAGACAACACAAGGAGAAGCTCTGTGTTGATTGGAGTGCTCTAGCAGTCAGTAAAAATGAATTTATTTGCTGAGTGAGAAGATGAAAAAATGCCACATGTAACAATCAATCTGTGTGTCTCGGAGACAGTGACCAACTCTGCGAGTAGGAGTACAGATCGTGTTCACACATATACTCTATGTGTCATAAGCGTCGGTCATCATACGAGGGATCTGTGTGTTGCAAGATCTACGAGTACGTAGGTTGCGGTATATCCGTGGACGGATATTTCCTTCGACAGAAGTGTTACATTGTAGATTAATAGTGGTGTTTAGGTCAAATCGATATGGAGAAAATTAAAATGAGGCACGTGTTTGTAAATAAATGGTGTACTAGTCTCATCTTAATTGATGTCCTAAATAGAATTTCTCCGTCCCCCCTGCCATCAATTAAGGTGTCCGCCACCGCCTATTTTACGGGAGTGGATATTCCAGTATCCGTCTTTCCATCATTGTCTGATCTGTATGACTTTATTCATCATGACGACAAAATAAACTCCGAAAGTAGAGGCATCCCCCGAATCATGGTTCAGACGGGGTTGAACTCTGCCGAAGATGACCGATATGTCGGGTGGCTCATGAGCGATTTTTGTGCTCCAGACGAGTCTCATTTCGTGTTAAGGGGTTCGGTTCGAAGCGTAAAGTTGCTAAAGAATGTGTTGGCAGGAAGGAATTCGGACGAAGACGGATTGAAAGAGGATGACCACAAGCTAGGAGACGATCTTCTCCGAGGAACAATACGAAGTAGAAATGCAAGTGCCTGCATCTATGTTTATCTGAACAACGAGCGTTGTGAGGAAATGTTTTCGAATTTTCCGCTCGACTTTTTCCCTGACATTGCGGAACTTTGGGCTTTGCTGCCGAAACGCATAGAAGAATACAAACGCAACCTCCTCGCAATGGAGGATGTCAAATCCTCTGATGTGTCCGAGATCTTGGATACAAATAGTGTGCGAAGAACCGCACGACAGCATCTCAATAACGGTGACAAGAACAATATGAATCTCACTGAACAAGCACCAACAAATCAAAACACTCATCTTCACAGTACTACAAAATCAACTCGTTCGCCCCACAAGGGAGACCTATGTAATTTTTACTTTACCTACATTTTTGGTGGCTTTGCTCTTGGGACCGATGTTCTGTTTGTGCGAAATCGCATCCGCAAGTACATTCAGCAGCCAAATGTGACTTTGTTGCTCTCCAGGCTGACGAGTCCACGGGATGGTTTGGACAGTCTGTTTGGAGCTACGCACCATCACCCTGTCGTGCGCGGCGTTTTGGAGAACATGCGCCGCACCTTAATTCCATGGCATTATCTCGCGTGGTGTTGTGCAAGCTTTTTTACGGAGGCAAAGCGATTTGTTTTCGGGAGCAGAGGGAATCTAGAAGAATTCGGAGATCATGAATCTTCATCTCACTCGAGGCATGTTCATGTTGTCGAGGCACCGAGTCGAAAAATCAGTACAGACAATAATGGTATCAAGAACAGTACCTTGATGATGTCCTCTTCCAGACTACTTGCTCCGATCGGTGGTGACACGAGTCGGACAAGTATTAGCACGTCATCTTTTGAAAGTAAAACTTTCCCTCCGGCCCAGCAAATCTCCATGATGAGACAAAAGAAGGTGGTTCTGCTGCAGAGCGTTATCCCGCTCTTTCCACAAAATGATCAGCGGTATCGCTTCGTCAACATCGTGGAACCCCCGCGTTACGGAGGCGAGATCATAATGCGGCACTTCTCGATGATGGCCGATGGGAAGGCGATGTTGGATTCGTTTGTGGGTCACTCGGAGGTGTTCTCCACTGGATACAATCTGAGAGAGCTGAGTCGTGCCGCGCCATTGCAAGCCCAGCCGTTTTTCGATTATTATTCGCGATGGCTCGAGCGCGAGGAATTCATGGAAGAGAACAAGATGAAGGACAACAAGGACGGAGGAGTTCTTAGTACGACATCTAAGAACGCAGGAGGAGGCGATCATATTTCCTTGGGAGGAGAAGTTGCTCAGGCGACGTCAAGAACATCGTCGCAAATAAATGATCCGACATCATCTCTTCCTCCGACAGCAGTGCAAGAACGCAAACAGAATGAACTCTCCGACCGAGAGGAAGCTCATGATCTGTTATTATATTCATTTAAACGATGTGTGTTTTTGTGTCCGTGTAAACAGGTCGTGTGGAATGAATTGAGTTTATGAAATTACGGGTATATCCTGCTCAGCAGCTGCAGCTATTAAGTTTGAAATCATTATTAGTAATATAAAGGGAAGCTAGCTTTAGGACAAAACGCCTTAAAAAATCCGGGAGAGAGTGATTGATGAGAGAATTATTTAACGAGTGAGGTATAATTATATGAACATTTTAAAAATGCGTACGTAATCACATGCAGCCAAGCCGATGCATGTAGTCCACGCCTCCTCTTTTGTTGCAAAGGTAACGCCGATTAAAAATTGACCGTTTCCCACTTGACAAGTAGTGCCTGGCTTGGAAGGCATCGAGGAACCCCCACATATGGTTACTGTATATGTTCCTGCAGGGGGCGGGAGAATAGCACAGGCTTCTACTAGCGACAAAATGCTCGTTAAAATGGTGGTGATGATCATCAAGATATGTAGAAAACATGCTGTATGTGAAAATAAATGCATCTTGTGGAAGGGGGCCCAGAACTTCGGGGTAAAAAAGGATTGTGATCGTCGAGACCGAGAGGACCTCCTCCTCCAGGGTACTAGATGAAGACACGGCCTGCTGGAAATGAGCAAGGGAACATCAACAGGTCCCATGTTGGTCTTCCTTCGATGACGGAGTTCCGGCAAAGTTTTGACAATCGCCGCGCGGCGGGCCAGTAATATTCTGTGGCTGGGCGAATAGACGACCGAGCGAACGGCCAACGGGCCTCACGCGAGCGGCTAACGACCAATTATATTCAATCCACACTAATACAGAAAATTTCACTTTTTATCACGCCGGGACATAACTCATAGATGTTCAAACCGCATGATGCTCATACTTAATCGTATTGATGCGATAGCAAAACTTCCGCTAGACGAATGTGACAAATCATAAGTTACGCAGAAGGACAGTCGATCATTCATGTGTAATGACTTGAACTTGCCTGTGCCTCACTCAAATCAGGGTCGCTTATCACTAATTGGTGTTTATGGTTAGTTGGAGCACTATCTTTCCTCCTCTTAAAAAAAACAGGGGATTATTTGTGTCACCTTATTCGAATCTTAATTAAGATAGTGTACCAACCCTGACCATATAAGGATCATTCATTTACGCATGAGAATCGATTCGATGACATGATGTGGAGGCACGAAAATTAATATGAACTCGGCTCTCTCAGGGTTGTCCTATGAGTAAATATATTGTTACAGAGGATCTGTTTTGCGTCGCGGACGTCTCAATATAAACATTTTGATACATCTTCAACCGTCCTCCTGCAACATCTCACTCAAATCAATGCGTTTAATCCTCAAATCAATGCGTTTATGATTTGTTATGACTTCTCTCGACTAAGACATCAAGGACTACCGGGAAGAATCCTGGGAGGAAAAATCGGAAAAAGATGTACTACCAACAAACGAACTGCGCCCGAAAATGCAATGGCAGAACAACTGTACATTTATATGTCTCAGCACCTATTCATTCCATCGGAGATGAGAAATTAAGATTCGATTGAATTATGTTACTCCGACAAATGTAAGGCTGTGGGGCGGCTGCTTTCTACACCGTATCATCGACTCCAGAGAGACAGATGGAGCAAATGTGAAGGGCTCTGCACCCCTTGCACTTTGCGTCCTCGTGGAGACCAAACGGCAGCGGGCGGGACGGCGATTCCAACATTTGCTGATGCTAGTTATACTCGAACTTCCCTGTGTATGTATCGGAAACTTTCTTCTAGCTCTCGGCGATTACAATACTACCTGAGACTGGCATGCATGAATAAAATCGAAATAGATTACTGCCACTGCCAATCGATGTTTAATTTAACTGGATGTGGAGGCCAGACGTCATTTATACTCCTGGCTGACAAAGTTCGAATACGTAGAGCATCGAATCGAACACGCGCAACACAAAAGACATATCTCAACCATATCTGTCCAGCCACTCTGTTCCCAAAAAATGATAGACCCAACATACTGCTCCTGTTCTCATCTGTTCATCTTCAGTCCTGTCTTACAATCTCAAATCTAAATCAGCTCCAACAAAAAATTACTGCCAAATTTCACGTCCTGTGAAGTCGCCGGATCAATTTCTGCAAGTAGGAAATCTTGATGCAGTCATTTTGAAATGAACTGGCATTTTTCCCCGCCTGCGTATTGATCCCAGCTCCTTCGCGTCTTCTTTCTTCTGATCTTCGTTCTTGTTCATCTTCTCGCTCTCGTCTACATTGTATACTCTCTCTGACCGATGCTCATTCTCTCCAATAATTTATAGCTGTGCTCTAACTTCTGTCGCATTAGTTCCATCTGATAAAAATTGTTTTGTTTTCTGCATCGCAGTAAGTTCATCCAATGATCTTCATTCTACTTTCTATACTTCAACACATCCATCCCGTAACTAACGCTCCTTTTGCTTTCTGTGCCATGGCAATTTTATCCAATAACACTCCGTCTACTTTCTAAACCGCAATCAGTCCATCCGGCGATACTCATTCTAATTCCCGTAAATAGCAATAATTCTGTCCTGTATCCCTTACTCTATTTTCTATACGGCATTAAGTTGAATCCGACAATGCTGATTCTATTATTTGTGCCGCAACAGTTCCATCCGATGACACTTAGTCCAACCTCTATCTGATCGATAGAAGATACCACATTAGATCACTATTTATCAAATTGCCTGTTCCTGTTACCCAGCAAGAGAGAGTTCACTGTAGAAATCGCCCCACCATCGATTTGAAGATTCTCTCCTTGATGCTATCCTGAATCCCGATTGGTAAGATCTTCCTGTAGTAGCTGAGACTTACCGTATTAAAGGGCGTGTCAGGAGAGATTAGAATGAGTAGAAGTTGATTAGTTCCCACTGATCATTATTAACATTCTGTTGTTCGTTGTACTCTGTTTGAGTAGCATACTGGGTTTTCTTTGTTGTGTAGCCTAATGCCGGATATTGTTGATTTTTCCTGTTGATAACAAGGCCGTCGTCATTTTCGAGCTGGACCAGAGAAGATCTTAGTGGGTCGATATTGAATCCTGATGCATCTCAAGAGAATTAATCTGTGTGTGTTTTCATGGTGCACGAGAGCGAGATGTCGAGTGTTGGAACGAAACTCTTCAGGGCACGACACACACTTTCTATCACAGACTGATTCTCTTGAGATACAAATTGCATCAATGCGCTTTCTGTGTCAGGTCGTGACGAATTTTTTGCCAAAAACTGATCTTTTGTAGTTTCAGATGTGCTTGGTAGCACGTGACCCTCTTCTGCGAACAGTTCCGTGTTGTCCGTTTTGACTGGAGGTTCACGCATCATTTTCTCTGCTTGCGCGCGCACTTTTCGCCTGTCCATCACAAGTGCATCCAACGAAAGAGGACTGAATACCATATGTGTAATATTGGCACGTGTAATTTCGATCTGTGCTGCGATGTCCCAGATCATTTTCTCGAGCTCAGCATGCACATCGGTGACGTCTGTCTTTAGCACTGGATCATGGGCATTCACGAATTTGATGTTGCCTCGCATGACATGATTTTTGCTGAGTCCAAAGACTCCCAGACGCTCAGGATCTCCGTCTCCGATCGTGATTACCTTGGCCCAGGGGCTATTGCGGGAACTGAGATTTTCAAACTTATTTTTGGAGACGCGATCTTCATCTTTCTCCCAGTCGTATACTAGCCAAGAGATGATTTTTTCTTTAGACGCATACCAGGTGAGACCCTTGTCCTGGCGATCCAGGTCTTGTACAGTGGAGATCAGACCTATGCGCTGGAGTGGTGATTTCTGATCGTTCGATGCCGGTGCCTGATGCAGATCAACGGAGAGAGGGCGATCAGCAACGGAGGAGGAGAGATCATTAAACTTGTGACGATGAGGAGGTGTCTCTTCGATTCGCTCAATGACAGTGTAGTGGCCGAAGAATTCTTGCAACTTTTCTCGGACCTTCGTTTCAGCGACCCAGGAAAATCCAAGGATGAGCCGCGCCCACATTGCATCAGCGCTGGTCAGTACTAAGATGTCAGCAAACGGAGTCTTGCTGCAGATGTGCTGGACGAGAGCAGCCAGACGCTGCGCAATCGCAGCGAAGGCTTCTGGTTTCCAATCGACGAATGCCTGCAATCTAGTCTTCTCTTTGTCCAAAGCGGATAGCGATGCTTCGGATTTTTCGCCAACAGACTGAAATCCGGTCTGTTTATACGATTTCCAGGCCTTCGACGGAAAGATGGTATCATCAATGTCGAGTATAATCAGGGCTCCTCTTCCTTTCGCGTATCCGGCCCCATCTCCTGCCATATCCTCTTCCGCGTTTTTATGCTCTATTCTGAAATTCGCATGTTCACAATGCGCCTCGTTATTGATTTCTTCTATTTGCTGATCATTCACGCGCTGCAGCACCGTCAGCGCATTCAATTCTGCGAGCGCAGTCTCGAATGTTTCTGCGTCTGCCCCCGCTACTTTGATCTTGTTTGTCGCTTCGACGAGCTCGCGTTTCAGTCCATCAAGAAGTCCAGGGGTTGTCTCCGTCACAGCCTCTTTGAGTGCGGCGTATTTTTCATAATTAGCCACGTAGGCATCATTCATGTCCTCGACCTCCGTCTTCTTCGTAGCGCAACGCCGTTTAAGCCGAATCACATCATCTATCCGGTCGTCCCGTTTTTCGAGGTTCAACAACAGCCCCCTCTTTTCCAATTGGCATTGCCACTTCTCCAGACGTTTTACGATTTCTTGCTGTCGCAACTTCAATCTCTTGCTGAGATCGTCCAAAGTGTGCTTTGAGGAATCTTGCTCGTGAGCACCTCCGCCAAGTGCCGCATCTCGTGCTCCGAGATAATGTGCGGAGGATGATCGGAGATACTCTGCATAAACTTCGATCGGACACGAGCGCAGCATTGCCGCTTTTTGGCGCGCAGCTTTATTTTCTTCATCGTACAAAGAGGACATTTCGTTGAGCCCGGAAGCGGCGGTATGGTTTGTTTCGCTGAGCCCGAATGCGGCGGTATAGTTCGTTTCGCTGAGTTCGGGTGCGGCGGTATTGGTCATGTGAGTAAGTTCGGATGCGGCGGTATTGGTCATGTCACGGAGTCTGGATGCGTAGGTTGTGTCGCTGAGTCCGGATGCGTAGGTCGGGTCGCTGAGTCCGGATGCATCGGCCGTGTAGCTGAGTCCGGATGCATCGGCCGTGTCACCGAGTCTGGATGCGTAGGTCGTGTCGCTGAGTCCGGATGCATCGGCCGTGTAGTTGAGTCCGGATGCATCGGCCGTGTAGCTCAGTCCGCCGCCGAACCGCTCTCCCATTGTGGAAGCCTGCACTTCGCAGAGGCACCAAATCATGGTGCTGAGGACGAACAACTTTGTAGCGAGCATTTTGTCTGACGCTTTGCTATTTACATCTAACACGATCTATATTGACGTAGACGGAGCGGTTAAGCTTGAGACTATAGAAATTGGCCTCTGTTAGAAGGAGCAATTATGTGTGAGAGTGTTTGGTATGGTTGCGTTTAAATAGAGCTACGCGCTTGTCGATGTGAAATTCGGAAACTCCGGATTCGAAATTTGAGGAGGAACAAAAAGATGTGCCATTCTTAGAAGCAATTATGACCGATCTGTCGGTTTCGATGCGTAATTTCTTAATTTGAAAAGGAACGTCGTTTGGATTGTTTTTGGACATTTTGGAACATGTCAAATTTTCGATTGTATGAACAGGAAGACAAAATTCTTTTTGTGAGCGATGCTTACTTTGAAATGGGCTGGTAAAAAATTGGTGTGACAATTTAGGAGAATGACGAGCAAGAAAATTTCTGAAGGACGATAAAGACCAACGCAAATATAACTATCGCAATTCGTAACTCGCGATGTCCGTGCTTGGAAACAACGACAACCTCATCTCACTGTCTCCAGCATATTAGAGCACGCTGTCGAAGAATCTATCTTTGCCTCCACGAGCTTCTTTCTCGTCCTTCCTCACAAGGAGCTGGCTCAGCTCCCATCTTGTCCATTTCCGTGTCAAACCTAAACCCCTTAGCACAATCTCCAGAACACGTCCACTAACTTTGCCATGCTAATACCTCGCAACCATGGGCACATCTACTCTTTTTCTGTCAATTACATTCTCTTGATTTGAGCCGCCGTCTCGTGGACAAACCAAGAGCCACCTCACCGAAATTCATTCACAAGCTAGCCTCACCAAAATGAATTGCGAACCAGCTATAAGCAGCTTTCTATGACTATGTAGAAATGGACTTAGCAATGCACAACAAACCTCAATATCAGAGGTCTGCTTTACCTGGACTCAGGATACAGGTAAAAGATACAAAATTGTACGTTATAAAACGAACTAGCTGAAAAGTAAAACGCGCAACTTAATAGTAATTGACAACACAGATCAATATTTCTCATTTTCTTGCAGTTACAAGGGTTATTTATCATCCGCTGGGCGTCCCATGGGGGAATAGGATATTCTCCTTGCTTAGAGCAAACACAGTTTCACTGGGATCAAATACCGAAAAATGCACAGGGCAACAGATACAATCTTCCACACAAGTATTTTCATTCTTCCGCTGGTCTTCCACTCATCTCTTCGCTAGTCCACCAGTTGTCACCTCATTTCTTTTTTTCTCACATCAGCTTTTTTCAACGAGCCAATTGTATTCCGATGATGCATACCCACGTGTCGCAATCGTCCACGATTCATCCATACAAATTACCATTTTCGATCGCGATAGTGGCACCGGAACGCAAACGCTCGATGTTGCAAAAGAGCTTTTATGGTGGCTGTTGAGTATTTGTACTTCTTTCCCACTGAGAAAGACGGAGCTTTGGCGCTGTACTAGAAGAGGGCTGCGAGTGACATGCACTGCGAACCCGATCAATCCAAAATGTCTCTGTTACAAAGAGCAGGATATTAATCATGTGTCTGGAAGTTCGCGTGAAGTTTAGAATCAAACAATCGTTTGTTAAAATAGAGACGGGTTTTAGATAGTATTTTGTTGTTCGCTTCACTGCTTATATTGTATGTACTCCGTTTTCCTTTTTTCCTACAGAAATGAGAAATGTTCCACAAAAATCTGACGATCAAATTTCCACAATACGACATTTACGCTAACCAATAAATCACACTCTTTTGCGATAACAAATTTGCTGAAATCACACTCACTCAAAAACATCTTTACTTACTGAAATCACGCTTAAACAATCAATGCAAGACCTTTGTACCTATACTGAAGATCACACTCATCCAAAATGGCATTTTACTGAAATGTCTACGAAATCCAATCTAACGGAAAAATTTGGTTCATCAAGGGTTAGACTTCCGAGTGGGGATCGCACTCGGAGCTTCGATTAGAAATTAGGGTAAATGAAAACGAAAATGCAACATGTATGTGTATGGACTATACTAAGTATGGAGATCTTTAGGGGAAAGGGACGAGGTGTCATGTATGTGAAGCAAATTCTTGGGGTGGGTTCTCTCAGGGCAATTGAGACAGGGATGCAACATGTATGTACAAATTTTCAGACTTAGTAAATGTCAGGACAGTTTACCAAGTTTATTTAGTTAACTAATCCGGCCGACAATCTTACTTTCTTTTAATTATTTCATTCCCCCCCATCCTTGCGAAAGATGAGCGGAAGCCAGAATTCGAATCTCGACTTGATGGCCGATCATTAATAGTCGAGCCTGGACGATTGGCAGGACTAGGCGTTCCAAACTGCGGTGCGTGACTCTGATAAGAAACGCTTCCTCGGTTGTAGGAGTTTCTCAC
>JACKZZ010024112.1_pt1 | contig 12878 bp, 12 predicted proteins | sample 8027871 | NCBI WGS metagenome assembly JACKZZ01 (sample SAMN15724774, study PRJNA655200) | protist metagenome | isolation source: fluorescence activated cell sorting (FACS) single amplified genomes of... | place: USA: West Boothbay Harbor, Gulf of Maine | collected 2000-07-19
TTTTGCTAAAGTTATTTTTTCCGAAATGCTAGAAATCCTTAGTATAAAATCTTTATCTTTCTTACCTTGAGTATAGTTATTTAGTTTTTCTTTGATTTTTAGATTAACTGTTCTTTCCCCAACAAAATTTAATTCACTTACTGAAAAACTATAATTTATAGAATTCTTTTTAGAGTGAATTGCTTCGTACCCACAAGATGATAGTAAAAACAAAAGAAGAAGTATAATTTTTTTTTGGAACATTTTTTATAGTATAATATTTATAAGTCTGTTGGGTACAAATATCGATTTTTTTATTGTTTGGTCTTTTAAAAATTTTTCAATTTCTAGGTTTACTTTTATGATCTCTAAAATTTCTTTTTCAACCACATCTCTTTTTACCTTTAAAATAGCTCTTTTTTTACCATTTATCTGAACAACAAAATTAATATCTTCTTCTATCAAATCTTCATTTGAGATTTTTGGCCATTTTATCTGATTTTCATTAATGGTATTTAAGCATTCATTCGAAAAGTGTGGAATAAATGGATTCATTAGAATTAAAATCTTTTTGTAGTTTTCAATTAAAATTTCTTTTTTTATAGGTTTGTTCGTTTCTTTAATTAAAAAATTATACATTTCATAAAGGTTAGCAACTATTACGTTATAATGAAACTTTTCTAGGTTCAGGGTTACTTTATTAATTAGTTGATTGGTAAATTTAGTTAAATTTTTACCTTCATCTTTTTGGTTATTATCTTTTATTTTATCTAAAATTTTAGAATTTAATGTCCATAGTTTTTGAACAAATTTAAATGATGCCATCATACCTTGATCTGACCATTGAACATCTTTTTCAGGAGGACTGTCTGATAAAATAAATAATCTAACAGAATCTGCTCCATAATTTTTTATTATATTCTCTGGATCAATAGTATTTTTTTTAGACTTTGACATAGACTCTGTTGGTCCAACAATTATTTTTTCAGAAGGATTATCTTTTTTATAAAATTTTTTACCATCTTCTGAAGTTACTTCATCAGGACTTAACCATGCATTTGTCTGATCTTTATAGGTTTCGTGACAAACCATTCCTTGTGTAAACAATCCATCAAAAGGTTCTTTTAATTTAAAACCATCATTTTTATAAGAAAGAGCTTGCATAAAAAACCTTGAATATAATAAATGTAAAATAGCATGTTCAACACCACCGATATACTGGTCAACTGGCATCCAATAGTTAGCCTCTTCTTGGGTAAACCCATGATCTAAATTATGAGGTGAACAAAACCTTAAAAAGTACCAAGAAGAATCAACAAAAGTATCCAATGTATCAGTTTCTCTTCTATATTTTTTGCCATCTAAGATAAAGAATTTCCAACCATCTTCTGAGTCTAAAGGATTTCCTGTGTTGCTTAATTTTTCGATTTCTGGAAGTTTAACAGGTAACATATCTCTTGGAATTTTAATAGGTTGGTCATCTTCATCGTAGGCCATTGGAATGGGACAACCCCAATATCTCTGTCTTGATATTCCCCAATCTTTTAATCGATAATTGGTTTTTTTTGTCCCAAGATTATTCTTTTCAAGAAATTCTATAGTTTTGATAATAGATTCACTTGGAACTTTTAAACCATCAAGAAAATTTGAATTATAAAGATATCCTTCACCCGTAAAAGCCTCATTATTTATTTCAAAATCTTTATGTTTTTCAGGCTTAACAACAGGTGTAATTTTTAAATTGTATTTCTTTGCAAAATCTAAATCTCTTTGATCATGTGCGGGACAACCAAAAACAGCACCTAACCCATAATCCATTAATACAAAGTTTGCAAAATAAACGGGAACCTTCATATTTTTGTCTAGTGGGTTAACTGCAATCATATCAGTTTTAAAACCAAGTTTTTCTGCAGAAGCAATAGATTCTTCAGTAGTACCTGTTTTAGAACATTCCTCTCTAAATTTTTGAAATTCTTTATCTTCTTCATAATATTTTGCCAAAGGGTGATCAACTGAAAGAGCAAGAAAGGAAAAACCAAATAAAGTGTCAGGCCTTGTTGTATAACACTTAATATTTTTGATAGGTTTTTCACTTTCAATTTTAAATTCAACTTCACAACCAAACGATTTACCTATCCAGTTTTTTTGCATCACTTTTACTTTATTGGGCCAATTTTTTAATACATCTAATCCTTGCAATAAATCTTCTGAAAATTTTGAGATGTTAAAAAACCATTGATTTAGCTTCTTCCTTTCAACTATAGCTCCTGATCTCCAACCTTTACCATCTACTACCTGTTCATTAGCAAGAACAGTTTTGTCAACAGGATCCCAGTTAACATAATTCTCTTTTCTGTAAACTAATCCTTTATCATACAGTTCTAAAAAATATTCTTGTTGGTGTTTGTAATAATCCTCAGAACAAGTTGAAATTTCTTTATCCCAGTCAATCGATAACCCAAGTTTTTTAAGCTGAGATCTCATAGTCTCGATATTTGATTCAGTCCAAGTTTTAGGATCTAAATTATTTTGTCTTGCAGCATTTTCCGCTGGCATACCAAACGAGTCCCAGCCCATTGGATGAAGAACGTTGTAACCTTGCAAAGCTTTGAAACGGGCAAGTACATCACCGATTGTATAATTTCTAACATGACCCATATGGATTTTCCCTGATGGGTAGGGAAACATTTCTAAGCAGTAGAATTTTTTTTTATTCTTATCAACTTTAGTTGAAAATACTTTTTTATCTTGCCAGTGTTTTTGCCACTTTTCTTCTACTATTTTAAAATTGTATCTATCCACAAAATTAGATTTTATTAGTTGCGATTTTGTTATTTATGAAATTTCTATTTTTCTTTTTTTTCTTTTTTATTTTTTTCATAAATTGCTGCTGTCTTTAGAATTTTTTCTTTTAATTCAAAAATTAAGTTTCCACTTTTCTCAGTTATTACACAATTTGTTTGTGTTAAACATTTTTTATTAAAAACTTTTATATCCAAAGCATCTGACCTTACTTGATTGCTTAAAAATCTTATCGAAATTTTAATACTTTCATTCGAAGATTGGTCAGTTGAATACCAATCAGTCACGATAATTCCTCCGCTATAATTTACAGATGTTAGGGGCATAAAATCTATAGTATCAAGTGACGCTCTCCATAATTCATTTGAGCTTGCGAACTCAAAAACACCACCTTTAGATCCACCCAAGCTTTTGGAGAGATTAAAACCACGTCCCTCTTCTAGATTTTTTTGTACTCTCTTTTTTGGGTCCGGGTCGTATTTTCTAGCATCTGCACCTGGTAACTTCCCACCACAAGAATTTAAAAGAATGGGTAATAAAATCAAAATAAAGGTGATTTTTAAGTTTTTTATAGACTGCATATTGAAATTTCGAGTTAATTTAATAGATATATACATTATATTTAAAAAATTGCTAAAAATATAAGAAAATAGACCTAAAATATGATGTAAAAATGCAACAGTCATCAAATTTTTCATTAGAATAAAACATTTTCAGGAAAAAATTGACCTTAAATTGATATATGTACCATGTTTATTATTAATAATAACAATAACAACAAATAAAGGAAAATATGAACAACTTAAAAAAAATAGGTATGACAGCTTTAGCAGCTTCACTTGTTTCTACATCAGTATTTGCTGGTGAAATGACAGTGGCTGGTTCAGCTTCAATGACAATGGAAAACTATTCTATCGATTCAAGAAATAATGGAAAAGGTTTTTCAATGGGTAATCAACTTACTTTCACAGGTGGTGGAGAATTAGACAATGGAATGAATGTCTCTCTATCATTCATAATCGACCAAGGTGATGATGAAAATAATGCTGAAACATCTCCATTCGATAATCACTCTGTAACAGTTAGTTCTGACACTTTAGGAACACTAGTATTTCATGGTGAAGGTGGATCTTCTGCTCAATCAGCTTTAGATACTACTGCTGCAGGAGATATCTGGGATACGTTTGATGGAACTACTGGAACAACAGTATTCTCATCAACTACATCTGACAACATGATAGGATATACTTTACCTTCATTAGGTGTTGATGGTTTATCAGTGTCAGCTTCATACGTACCACAAGCTGCCGGTGCTGCATCTTCACTTTCATACGCTGCGACGTATACAGGTATTGATGGTTTATCAGTTAGCTATGGTGTTGGTGAACAAGAAACTTCATCAACTGCGCAAGGTGATACTACGACTATGAAAGCATCATATGCTTATGGTCCAGTAACTGTTGCTTACTCTAACAATGATCACGCAACTGAAACATCAAGCAAAGATCAAGAAACTACATCTTACCAACTGTCTTACACAGTTTCAGATGCAATTTCAGTATCTTACGGTGAAGAAACTATTGATGAAGAAGGCGATGCTTTAGACGCTGAGTTCTCAAAAATTGCAGTTTCTTACACATCTGGTGGAATGACTGTTTCAGCATCTTCAAGAGAAGCTAAAGATGCACTTCATGGAACAGCTGCAAACCAAGATAAAGACTACTGGTCTTTAGGTTTATCATTTGCATTCTAATTAATTTAGAACACAAATTAATAAAAGGGCCCCTTTTTAGGGGCCTTTTTTTTGTTCAAAAATAGAGATACCAGCAAAACTATAACAGTTAGTAAGAGCTAACTTTTTCAAATTGTTATTTGAAATACCCCCAAGCGCTATGAGTGGTTTTTTACTTAAAAGAGACAGTAATTTGAATTTATTAATTCCTAAAAAGTTTTTATTTTTTTTAAATAGTGAGGATAAAAAAATTGCTTTAACATTTTGTGACTCTTTAGTTCTTATTTCATAAATATTATGAGCAGAACCAAGAATAATAAATTTTTTTTTTAATGAATAAGAAAGATGTTTAGTGTCTTTATTAAATGAAGGGATATAAGCACCATCTAAGTTAAGCTTCAAGGCTAGTTTAATGTTGTTAGAAAGTAAAAATTTATTACCTTTTTTTTTACAATAACTTTTTAACTTTAAAATTAGTTTTTTATCTATTATTTGATCATAATTTCTAAAGATTATTGTCGTTTCTTTATCTTGTTTATCTAAATGACTTTGGTCAAATTTATTTATAAAGTAATATTTATTTAAAATTTTATTATGCATAATTCAGTTAAAAATTTAATTTATATAGAAGACCTTATTAAATCTAAAGGAAATCATGATAAATTATCTAAAATTATTGCAGTATCAAAGACTTTTTCAATAGAAAATATTTTACCATTAATTGAGCATGGTCATCTTGATTATGGGGAAAACAAAGTTCAGGAAGCACTAGATAAATGGAGTGATATAAAAAACCAAAACAACAGTATTAAACTTCATTTAATTGGAAAACTTCAAACTAATAAGGTTAAATTTGCTTTAAGAATATTTGATTATATTCATTCACTAGATAGTGAAAAATTAGCTAGGAAAATTGCAGATGAACAAATTAAACAAGGAAAAAAACTCAAGATGTTTATTCAAGTTAATATTGGCAATGAAAATCAAAAATCTGGAATAAATAAAGAAAGATTGGGTGATTTTTATAAATTTTGTAAAAATTTAAATTTAGATATCATTGGTACAATGTGTATTCCACCAAATGATGATAATACTGAAAAGTATTTTTCTGAGATGAATGTAATAAATCAAGAATTAAATCTTCAAGAATTAAGTATGGGTATGTCATCAGACTATTTGGAGGCAATTAAAAATAATGCAACATATATCAGAGTAGGCTCAAAAATATTTGGTAGCAGAACTTAGCCTATTTTAATTTTAGTTTTTTTATCTATTAATTTTAATAATATTTCAAAATCCTTTTTTTTTAGAGCAATACATCCGGCTGTTGGTTTGTAATCATCTGTTAGATGTATAAAAACAGCACTTCCCTTATTAGGAATTTTTTTTTCATTATGGCCAATAGAAATTATATAATCGTACTTATGATCTTTTCTATATAAGTTTTCTTTGAGATTTTTATTAACTGTTTTAATTTCTTCATTATATTTTTTATGGTTTGGGTCATCACACCAAGCCATATCTCTTTTAATGATTTTTTTACTTATTTTACATCTAGGAGTTCCAATACGATCTTTTCTAAAATATAATTTTCTTAAACTAAATATCCCTTTGGGAGTTGAATAATCACCCTCTTTTTTATTAGAATTTATGCCTTCTTTTCCAATACAACATCTCAATTTAAAATCGTCAATTATAAGAGTGTTTTTAGTTGGTACATGAATTATCATAAGTAATATTAAATACAATTATGCAAAATGTTTTTATTATAAATTTTAATTTACTATATGAAATCTTAGACGAGATTAAAGAAAATTTATTCTTTAAAGTTATAAAATTAGAAAATGAGAATAGTATTAAAAATAAGTTTCATTTAGATATGACAAACTCATTAATAATATCAAAAGCTGGTCATGATTTATTATTAAATAAAAATATTACAGATAAAAATCTTTTAAATTTTAATGGTTCACCTATATCTTTAAATAAACTTCTTGAGCTTATTAACATCAAATTAATGAAATTAAAGTTTAGCTATCAAGCAAAGATTAATATTAATGATTATGAATTAAATTTAAATTCTAAATTTCTTTCTAAGAATGGTTTAAATTTAAAACTCACTGAAAAAGAAACTGAAATTATTTTATACTTACATGAAACAAAAAAAAATCGAGATGTAGCAGACTTAAAAAAAAATATCTGGCGTTATTCTGTAGGAATGGAAACCCATACTGTTGAAACTCATATTTATAGACTTAGAAAAAAAATTCTTAAAAATTTTGACGATAAAAATTTTTTGGTTAGTCAAAAAGATGGATATCAAATTATATAAGAAGTTTCATTATTAAAAATTCACTATTTTAGTTAGTAATATATTTGAGTCGATGGTTTTCTTTATCACTTAATATCAACATTAAAACTTATCACTATTCGATCTTCACCAGATTGATTTGCCCTAACCTTATGTGGTAAATAGCCAGGGAAAATTAATAAATCTCCCTCATCAATTTCTATTCCAGCCACTTGTAAGTTTAGTTCATTTTTTGTTTTAATTTCAGGATAAAAGTTTCTCTTTGCAATATTAGGATTTTCTATTTGAAACCTTCCACATTTTTCTGGTGCTTTTACATAATACGCTGCACTCAAATAACAATTTGGATGGGTGTGTAGAACATTAAAGTCTCCATTTTTATTTATTATTGCCCACATTTCTTTAATACGAATATTTTTATTTTCAGTTTTCCACCCATTGTTCTGAAAAACTTTCAAAATGTACTTCTGAATTATTATAGCAAATCTATTCTGTATTGAGCCCTTAACTCTTATTTCAAAATCCTTAGAGTGCCATCCACCTTTATTTGATCTTTCCAATCCACTCCTATCCTCATCTTGTAGTTTATAAATATATTCAGATAATTCTTTATTTAAATCTTTAAAATCCTCTAGCTTAAATTTAAAAACGGGTTCAGGAAAAAATTTAATAATTTCTGGCTCTTTCATAATTTAATTATAATATTTTTTATAATTGATATAAATCAAATTCTAGCTCCAATTTTTTGAATTATTTTTGATGATAATTCAGTACCCTTAGCTAAACTTTCATTTATTGACATTTTATTTATCAGTCCATTTAAGTAACCTGCAGCAAATAAATCTCCAGCACCAGTAAGATCAATTATATTAAGATTTTTTTGAGCTGGAAATTCAAAAGTTTTGCCATCATTTATTGATATAGCTCCTTTTTCGCCTCTTGTGATTACCATGATTTTATTTAAACTTTTTGCATAAGATATCGCATCATTAAATGATTTACTGCTGATTAATGATAAAATTTCTTGTTCATTAGCAAAAACTATATCTAATTTATTCTCAACTAAATCTAGAAATTGTTTTTTATGCCTTTCAACACAAAATAGATCTGATAACGACATTGCAACCTTATTAGAATTGTTTATAGCTTTATCAAAAGCTTTTTTAGGTTCTCCCTCGTCCCACAGATAACCCTCTAAGAAAGTTATTTCTGAATTTCTAATAATTTGTTCATCAATATCCTCATCATTAATTTTAGCAGCAGTTCCTAAAAAAGTGCACATAGTTCTCTCAGAATCAGGAGTAATTAAAATTAAACAAGTACCTGTAGGAAATGGCTCAATTTTTTTTGAATATAAGTAATTAACTTTTTCTTTTTTTAGTCCATCTTCATATTTTTGACCTAAGTCATCAGCATTAACTTTACCTATAAATCCAACATTATTTCCTAATTGAGATAGTCCAACAATAGAGTTTGCAACCGATCCACCAGAGATAGTTTCTTTAATATTTAATGTAGATAAAAGTTTTTTAAACTCAATTTCATCAACCAGCTTCATTGTACTTTTTGTTAATTGATTATTTATCAAATATTGTTCATCAACTTTACAAATAACATCAACAATTGCATTACCAATTCCTAGTATTTTCATATTAAGCTTTTTTTATTTTAACTGGATTTTTTCTATTAGGATAACAAGTCGTACAAATTTTACAAGTCAAACCATAACACTCTCTTGCTTTACAAAATTCTCTTCCATAATAAATTATTTGTAAATGTAATTTGCTCCATGTTTTTTCTGGAAATATTCTTTTTAAATCTCTTTCAGTTTGAATAACATTTTTTCCACTCGTTAAGCCCCATCTTTGAGCCAATCTATGTATATGAGTATCAACCGCAAAAGCAGGAACTCCAAAACCCTGAGACATGACTACACTTGCTGTTTTATGGCCTACACCGGGCAATTTTTCGAGCTCTACGAAGCTTTTAGGCACTTTACCACCATGCTTTTCTAGAAGCTGTTTAGACATCAAATAAACGCTTTTTGCCTTAACACGAAAGAGACCAATACTTTTAATCAATTTTTCTATTCGTTTTTTGCCTAATTTTACAAAATGCTCAGGTCTATTATATTTTGGATATATACTTTTAGTTACATTATTAACATTTAGATCAGTACATTGTGCAGATAAAAGAACTGACATTAAGAGAGTAAAATTGCTAGTATGATTTAGTGGGATAGGGGTTGTTGGATAAATTTTATTTAAAATTTTTAGTATTTTTTTAGCTTTTTCTTTTTCATTCATTATTTAAAGTTCAATAAATCTCTCATTGAGTAAAGCCCTGGTTTTTTATTAATCAACCATTTTGCAGCAATTAGAGCTCCATCTGAATAAAGTGCCCTATCAAACGCTTCATGGTTTAATTTTATTATCTCTTTTCCACTTGAGAATGTAACCTCATGTTCTCCAATAACCTCACCTTTTCTAATTGAATTAAAATTAATTTTTTTTCCATAAGGAAAAGATTTTTTATTTAAAAATTTTTTACCCATTAAATTATAAAGGTTTCTATTTTTTCCATCTGCAATTCCTTTTCCCAGCATTAAAGCTGTTCCTGATGGGTAATCTTTTTTGTGTTTGTGATGAACCTCAAATACCTTACTTAAATATTCATCATTTAGTGATTTTGAGGCAATTTCAGTTAAATACATTAATAAATTAACACCAAGGCTCATATTGCCAGCTTTCAAAATGGGGATTTTATTAGAAAATTTTTTAATCAAGGCCTCTTCTTTCTGAGTAAATCCTGTTGTTCCAATTACTACTCTTTTTTTTAATTTTGAGGCAATTTTTAAAATATCTAAAGTACAGTTTGGGACTGTAAAATCTATTATTACATCAGTTTTTTTAAAAGCTTCTTCAGTATTTATATCAAGTTTAATGCCAGCAATTTTTTTACTGATAGCTTTATTTTCTGTGAGAACAGCCAATCTAAAGTTTTTATTATTTTTTGAGGATTTAATAAGTTGTTGACCCATTCTCCCTAGACAACCAGAAATAGCTAAATTAATTTTTTTCATCTAAGAAAATATTAACCTTTTTTAGTTAATTAGTCTTTAATTTTTCCAAAAACTTTTTGCTTTTTGAAAGAATTGTTTGATACTTGGGTTGGATTTTTCGTTTTCAATTTCTCTAAATTTTTCAAGTAATTCTTTTTGTTCTTTATTTAAAGAAATAGGAACTTCAGTATTTACTTGGACATAAAGGTCTCCATTTCCACTACCTCTCATATAAGGCATACCCTTACCCTTTAATCTAAATTGTTTTCCATTTTGAGTTCCATCAGGTATTTTAATTTTAGCTTTTCCACCATCAATTGTTGGTATCTCTATTGTAGTTCCCAATGCTGCATCAGCAATAGATATGGGAAATTCAAAGAATAGGTTTTCATCAGATCTTTTAAATAAATCATGTGAATGAACATTTATAAAAAGATAAAGATCACCACTTGCTCCACCTTTAGAACCTGCTTCACCTTTCCCAGCCAATCTAATCCTAGTTCCATCATCAACGCCTTTGGGTATTGTAACTGATATTTTTTTTGATGCCTGTTTGTTGCCTTGCCCATTACAATCTGTACATGGATTTGTTATTTCTTCACCTGAGCCTGCACATTGAGGACAAGTTTGTTGAACAGTAAAAAAACCTTGGTTAGATCTTACTTTGCCGTTTCCACCACAAACCGTACATCTGTCTGGAGAATGACCAGGTTTAGAGCCATTACCTTTACAAGTGTTACATTTTTCTGTCGTTGAGAATTTTATATCTTGTTTTTTACCTTCATAGGCTTCCTTAAGAGTAATAGATAAATCATATCGAAGATCAGAGCCTCTATTATTGGTTTTTCGTCCTCCTCTTGATTGTCCACCACCAAAATCTCCAAAAAAATCTTCAAAAATATCTGAGAAATCAGCTCCACCAAAACCACCTCCTTGTCTTCCGCCACCTCCACCCTCAAAAGCAGCATGGCCAAAGTTATCATAATTTTGTTTTTTTTCTTTATCTGAAAGGATGCCGTAAGCTTCACCAGCTTCCTTAAACTTATCTTCAGAGGCTTTGTCACCTGGATTTTTGTCTGGATGATGTTTTACAGCTAACTTTCTATAGGCAGATTTTAGTTCTTCAGGGCTTGCACTTTTACTAACACCCAAGACGTCATAAAAATCTCTTTTAGCCATAAGTTACCTAAGATGATAGTTGCTGTAAGTCTTAGGCGCTTTTTTCTTTATCTTCTTCTGTGCCTTCTGTGCTTTCTTCTTTAACTTCTTCAAAGTCAGCATCAACTACATTATCGTCTTTTTTTCCTTCATCATTTTTATCACCTTCTTTTGGTGAGCCTTCTTTTTTCTCTTGAGATTTATAAATTGCCTCACCTAACTTCATAGAAGCTTGAACTAAAGTTTCAGTTTTCTTTTTAATTTCTTCAGTATCAGTTCCTTTAATAGCTTCTTTCAACTCAGTTGATGCATCTTCTATTGCTTTTTTATCAGCATCAGAAACTTTAGCACCATGTTCTTTTAGATTTTTTTCTGTGGAGTGTAAAAGAGTATCTGCTTGATTTCTAGCATCAACAGATTCTCTTTTCTTCTTATCCTCTTCTTTATTTGCCTCAGCATCTTTTACCATTTTTTCGATCTCTTCATCACTTAAGCCACCTGAAGCCTGGATTTGAATTTTTTGTTCTTTTCCAGTTCCTTTATCTTTAGCAGAAACACTTACAATTCCATTTGCATCAATATCAAAAGTTACTTCAATTTGAGGCACTCCCCTTTGAGCAGGCGCAATTCCAACTAGTTCAAAGTTTCCTAACATTTTGTTATCAGAAGCCATCTCTCTTTCACCTTGGAGCACTCTTATTGATACTGCAGGTTGATTATCGTCAGCTGTAGAAAATACTTGGCTTTTTTTCGTTGGTATTGTTGTATTTTTTTCAATTAATTTTGTTGATACTCCACCTAACGTTTCAATTCCAAGCGATAAAGGTGTTACATCTAAAAGAAGTACGTCTTTCACATCTCCTTGAAGAACACCAGCTTGAATTGCAGCACCCATTGCAACAACTTCATCAGGGTTTACACTTTTATTTGGCTCTTTGCCAAAAAAGTTTTTAACCTCAGCTAGAACTTTAGGCATTCTTGTCATTCCACCTACCATTACAATTTCATCAATTTCACTTGCAGCAAGTCCTGCATCTTTAAGGGCAGTTTTACATGGTGGTAACGTTTTTGAGATTAAATCTTCAACCAAAGCTTCTAATTTTGCTCTAGTCATTTTTAGATTGATATGTTTTGGACCAGTTTTATCAGCTGTTATAAAAGGTAAATTAACATCTGTTTGTTCTGCAGAAGATAATTCAATTTTTGCTTTTTCAGCAGCTTCTTTTAATCTTTGAAGGGCTAATTTATCTGATCTTAAATCAATTCCAGAATCTTTTTTGAACTCACCAATTAAATAATCAACGATTGTATTATCAAAGTCTTCACCACCTAAAAATGTATCACCATTTGTAGATTTAACTTCAAATACACCATCACCCAACTCAAGGATAGAGACATCAAAAGTTCCACCACCCAAGTCATAAACGGCTATTTTTTTATTTTGTTTTTTATCTAAACCGTAAGCAAGAGACGCTGCAGTTGGTTCGTTAATAATTCTTAAAACTTCAAGACCAGCAATTTTACCAGCGTCTTTGGTTGCTTGTCTTTGAGCGTCATTAAAATATGCAGGAACTGTAATTACAGCTTTAGTTACTTCTTGACCTAAATATTTTTCAGCAGTCTCCTTCATTTTTTGAAGAATAAAAGCAGAAATTTGAGAGGGTGAATATTTTTCTCCTCTAGCTTCAATCCAAGCATCTCCTTTTTCTGAATTTACAATTTTAAAAGGGGCAGCTGCAATATCTTTTTTTACAGTAGGGTCTTCAAAATTTCTTCCAATCAATCTCTTTACAGCAAAAATAGTATTTTCAGGGTTGGTCACAGCCTGCCTTTTT
>JACKZZ010009769.1_pt1 | contig 12875 bp, 15 predicted proteins | sample 8027871 | NCBI WGS metagenome assembly JACKZZ01 (sample SAMN15724774, study PRJNA655200) | protist metagenome | isolation source: fluorescence activated cell sorting (FACS) single amplified genomes of... | place: USA: West Boothbay Harbor, Gulf of Maine | collected 2000-07-19
ACTCTTATTGCACTTGCTGGTCTTGTAACTGCCGAATTATTCTCGTTTGAAGTGTGCAACGGCAATACCGGCATATACGAAGATATGTAGTCTTTGACATATTTGAAAGTGTAATCAAAAGCACTAAACAATGGCAATATATGTTTGTTCAATCTCAAATCAGAATCATGTAAGTTTAAGTTTATATGGTGTAGACTATTAATGCACGTGCTGGTACTACTGATGTCGTGATAACAATTGCTGTGACTCACGTAACTGTCACTGTTATTACACAAATGCTGTATAGGTATCCTCTCAAGTGAAGTTAAGGCCGTGACAGACATTGACATCTTTGTATTCATATCAGTACCTTTGAATATTTTTCTGAGATGACTGCTCACATGCATGTCCCTCATTATAACTTATTTTCTTAGCAGCTGGCAGACATATAGCAGCAATTTGAAATGTTCAATTCGTTTTGTAATCTCACGATGTGCGTCAAAACACCTCTTTTCGGACGCATTAGCCTGTTGTTTAACAATTTCTAGTGCCTTGGCAAAAAATTCTTCTCTGTTTGATAGACGTTGTACGTGCCTGATTTCTGCATTACTGCTGTATACGAGTTTAGCTATGTCAAATCGCAGTTTCTCAATACGTTCTACACTATTTTTCATCGATAGTTTTGCACTATCTATGCGTAACAGTGCATCGATGTGAGTTTTTTTTTGATTTGATCGTAAACGAGAGAGATAAATTGCCATCGCCCTGTTGATATCCTTGAAAAATTCTAGTTTTTGTTGTTGTTGTACGTGTTTGTAATCTGTACGAGTAATCACATCACCATGTGTTCGTGTTAAGAGCAGATTGCTCAAATTGTGGGATATATCTGACAACAAAGTGTTTCTATGGTCTTTTATCTCGTCAACTGTGTCAGTGTTAGTAGCTGTGTTGTCTTGTTGGAATTGGAATTGGAATTGGAATTGAAATTGTTTTAGCCATTTTAAGTTTTCTTGTCCAACACCTCCACGGGAGAGACCAGGTCCATCAGAAATACTGCAGAAAAAAAGAAGAAGAAATTATTACACAACGCGGCACACAGCAGCACACAGCACACGGCACACAGCTCGTATGCTAACACTACTTATTCTAGTGGTACTAACCTGTGAATTCGTATCTTGGACCATTTTGACGATTTTGTGGATTTGGACGATTTTGCATTTGATCTTTTGATTGCTCTACCAGCATGCACGTGCTCCACGTGCTCCAAGTGCACGTGTTCTTGTTCGCATTTCTCTTCTGGTAAAGTGGTAGGAACTTGTATTTGGGCATTCATATTAGGGCGAGGCCCCCTCCGCCCTCCTCTTTTTCTTTTTTCATATCGTGTGTGTGTCTGTGCAGCTGTTCTGGATGTTGCTGTAGCTGCTGATAGGTGTAGGGATGTTGATGATGCCGATATCAATGCTGATGCTGTAGCATGCACTTTTAGCCAAGTGTGCACCTCATCCACGCAGCTGTTGCAACTGCTGCTGTCTGTATCAGTGTCACTACCATGCATATGATCATCACAATAACCACTACCACTACCAACTCGATTATCACCAAGATAGCGATAACGATGCAGACACGCCAACAGTTTGCCATCAACATCATTGATATATTTCACAGAGGATCTGATAGAGGGTGGACTTTGTGTATTCTCGTGGTGCTCAATGTCACGTGACTCTAATATGTCAGATTCTGAACCAACCGCAACACGAGAAGATTGCAGGTGCATGTGCATGTGCATGATACGAGAAATCAACGAAAACTAACGACATAACACATAAGACACAACACACAACAGTCAGTGAGTGTGAGTCGAGTCAGTGAGGATTTTTATAAATCTTGGAAAACATGCAATAAAACACAAAACACCGTGCCAACCTTTTCGCTGTATATCGTGCTGCTTAGTGCCATTTCTGTTTTAATTTTCTTGATATGCAAGCTTTCAGTATCCCGTGATGCTTTGGACTTGTGCAGAGTGTTTGACAAGGTATTTAGAGCACGTTTTGCCTTACGCTGAGAAGAATTGTGAAACCGAATTTCTTCTTTTATCTCTGAAATTATAGCTTTGAGACTATTCTCACTGTACCCGTTGTACCCTTTGTTGTTCGTTTGTATACCCGTAGCAATGTTATCGTTATGATAGCCATATCCATAGCCATAGTCGTGAACTGAATCGAGTGAATTAGCGGCTGAATCGGCTGCTGTTAAAATGCCACCAAGCAAGTCATTGGAACGTAATTGCTGGTATTGACAATCATTTATCCAAGATGAAGAGAAACTGTTTAGCTGTTGAACCTGTTGAGATAAGAACTCTTCTTCTAAACCAATTATGTCACAGCTTTCTCGTGTCTGTAGTGCAATGTTGTGTTGTGTTGTGTTGTGTTGTGGTGCAGGTGTTGACCATATTGTCGAGAAATCAAGTTTAAATCAGTGCATAATGAGAAATAGAGTACAGCAGCCGTAAAATTCAAACAATAATAACCACACTCATACAGGCTAGTCTAGTTACACAGTTTCAGTCTACTCAGCTAGGTTTCATGCAGTATGTGTACGTAGCCTATAATCATTATTCATCTTAGTCAAAAGTTTGTACCTGAGAGTTGACAATACGCATTGCCATTGTTTTGCCAAATGATGTCGCCATAATGTCCTATTTGTTATGTTACGGCAGTATCGTATGGTGGTACAAAATAAGAGAGCAGTTTTACGTACCATACGATTGTACATTGTGCACAGCAATCGTACATATTTCAATAAAGACACGATTCATACCTGCATCAACGTAAAGGGTCGCATTCCATCATGCTTTCTTTCCATAGTGTTTCCTGTTCGAAAGGCATCTGCACTGACCACTGCCAGAACCCAAAACCGCAGCCCCAGCCCGCCACACATGCTGTTTGTCCTGGGTGAGCAGCGTTCAAAATTTTGAACTGAGCGCTTTCTTGTGTTTTTAAAATTGGTAATTTCAATTGATTTGCCGAAAAATTACGTTAACATTTTGTTAGAGCAGCAATAGCAAGAGCAATGAATGATAGCAGAACGACAACGAAATCGATCCGATCCTGGAAATTATCGATCCACCGCGCCCGTACACCCATCCGACCCGACAGCAACAACCCACAGACAAAACTCTGCGACCACTCAGCAGCTTACCAGTGCTTCGAAGCTTTCAGCCAGACTTGAAATAGCGCAATACCTTTCAGCGTGGAGGAGCAGTGCGCTGCATACATTCATTACCAAAACAAGCGAACCGGAAACAGGTGCGGTAATTCAAGACAGCCATGGACGCGCTTCGTTTCCAGAAGCTACACCCCAGGGAGTTTCACAGAAAGTTTCTAGAAGCAGGCGTCCGACCAGATGGTAGAGGGGCGATGACTGTTCGCAAGACGTTGGTCACTCCAGCTGCCATCTCGTCTGCTGATGGGTCTGCATTGGCCAAAGTTGGAAACACCACGGTGCTCTGTGGGCTCAAGCTGGAGATTGGATCGCCGAGTGCACTTGCACCAAAACAAGGCGGTCTTGTTGTCGATGTGCGAATGGCACCACTCGCATCACCAGGCCATTCCAAGCAGGCTGCACAAAGTGGTGGGTTCATTTCAAACGGCAACGCACTCGACAAGGAGCTCAAGTCTATATCTAGGGTGATATCCCAAGTCATTTCCAGCTCAGAAATGCTAAACTTGGACGAATTGTGCATCAAAGAAGGTGATGCCGTATGGGTTGTGTACGTAGATTGCCTGTGCATAGACTATTCTGGCAACGTGCTGGATGCTGCTCTATTGGCAGTTGTAGCTGCACTAGGTAACCTCAAGTTGCCAGCAACCGAGATAGTAGACTCCACAGCTGGTGCTGGTGCCACCTCTGCTGCTGCTAGTGAAATATTAATAAGCGCATCTGGTTCAACCTCAAACCTTGTTCTAAGCTGCAGACCGGTGCCACTCACGTTTGGCTTGCTAGATGAGGTAATTTTCCAATTTCCACACCCACATTGAATATTGCAAATTAATCACCCAACACTTCTATTGTGTCTGTGCACGTGTTTGTGCACTTGTCGTCTGATATCTGAGTTATTCTCTTTTTTGACATTCCATTGCAAAATATTATACCCAGAAATATACAATTGCCGATCCAAGTGCAAAGGAAGAGGAGCTGTTACAGGGGACTTTGACCATTGTCTACACTAGCAAAGGCAGACTTTGTCTGGTGCATAAACAAGGTGGTGCGTCAATCTCTGCACAGAAAACAAAAGAATGCATGAAAATTGCAAGAAATCACACGAAAACAATTCTGCAGCAGCAGCTAAACATCACGAGATAGAGTCACTATAGCCCCAGCCTTGTCCGATACGCCACCCACGTACTGTATACGATTGTACGTACATGTATACATTGTATTGCCGTACTGGGGGTACTGGTAGCTTGCCAGATTAATATAAGCTGCTATGGCAAGCTGGTGATTAGTGCTATTGCCATTTTGAAATAAAGCTACCAGTGGCCACGCGTATGCGCCGCTATTACATACGTACATACGTACAGTAACAACTATCGTATATACCGCAACAATTATCGCACCAGCGCTGTGCAAAGAGTTTTACTAAAAAAAAAAAGAGACAGCAGTCACGATAGAATGGAGGCAAAAGTAGATGCGGCCATGAGACGCTAATAAGCGGACAAGCGGATCTAAGCAAAATTAACGAAGCGTGGCTGCTGGCGTGCCTAGCTATAAACAGCGCTACACTATATAGCATGGGCCCTAGCTGCTAGGGGCCCGCCAGCACACGTAGCTTGCTGATTATTGCGCGTATTAATGTAGCATTTGTTCGCATTATACGCTGCTAGTGCTTTATATTGTTGTGCGAGTTGCTATGCAGCCGAAAAAAGAGCCACAGTGCAGATTGAATGTAGATGCGTATGGCTGCTAAGAGATCTAAGCTTTGTAACAAGCATGGGCTTAACAATATTATTGTACAGTTGTGGCGGGCAGAAATTCGCAGTTCTAGCAATATGTGCCATGTATAAGTAGCTGACGAAAAACCCAGTATGTATTATAATTCATATTTATTTTCGCCCAGCCGTGTGTGCTTTCCACTTGTTTCTACGAAATGAACATCTCATCTCTCTTTATGTATCGTCGTGGTTAATCTAGAGGATTAAAATTGTAGTTTTTCCTATCACTGCAACATCGGATACTAAACACCATACCTGTGGACCCCCGGCAGTTGCTGTGCTGTAGCTGCACTATGCTCATCATAATCTGTGTGCTCGACTAGAATGCTAAGCCAAGAGTTAAACGTCTCTTCCGCGTGTGGTACATACATGAAAATCAACACCAAGCTAAACTGAAATCCAATAATGATTGCTTGAATGCTACGGTTCTGTGCCTTTGTCCGGTGTGAGGTAATGAGCTGAAACAACAGTGAAACAATAGAACCACCCAACAGCTCGCACGAGTGAATCACAAGCCCAGGAACTCGGGTAATCCGCTTATACGCCCAGTTAGCCTGCATTGATGCCAACTGGGTATAGAGTAGGCATTCATTTCAAAACAAAACGAGAACAAGTCTACAACGAAAACACACACACACACACACACACACTTTGGGAAAGCAAACACACCTTGTCGTATATATTGAGCGCCAAAGTGCAGCAACTTATAGCCAACGACACTTGCTGCCACCTCGGAGAATCAACTAACCATCCAGAAAAGAGCGAATCGAGCAGGAAAAACGTGACTGTGGCGGGTATCACAAATGCAGAATGCCTTGCAAACACGTCTCGTTTCCTCCTCATGTGCACAATAAGTTAATGTGCAACCCAGCCTACTGAAATTTCCGACTCGCACCTCCACCCTTGTATTTATAGTGCACAGGCAAAGGGTGCGTGTAGCACGTGCGGGTACGTATGTGTGCAAGAGGAGTCAGGTCAGCCAACTGCGTGACAAAACCGGGAAATCATGACAACAAATGACCTGTTGTTAGTTAACAATTTCACGGTTATTGTATAACAGCAGTCGTTCTCGTGGTCTAGTGGTATGACGTCTGCTTAACACGCAGAAGGTCCCCAGTTCAATCCTGGGCGAGAATATTATTTTTTTTGTTTGAATGGGCTAAATAAACATCTGTGGCTGGGTTCGACCAAAATCACCAACTATCGATCGCCCGCCAACCATGATTCGGTTGGTGATTGCACACACCATGGTAGTAATGATGGTTGGAGCCCAATACAGGGAATGCTTGGGCGAATTTTCTGTTTGCGACACGGGAGATTGTACCATGGGGCCATGTGGTGAGTTTCCATTTCACATCTGCCGTGCAATTTGCGACCACCACCTTACCTAACCTGTTTTTCTGTCTGAAGGTGTTTGCAACCAGGGCCAGTACCTATGCCCGTCCGATAACACCACATGTGTAGACAGTGCGAGCGATTACGTCAAATGCCCAAACATGGTTGGGACCCATTTCGACTGGAACTTGCCAGATGAAGCCAGACTGGATTACTTGGTTAAACAAAGTAGCCTAGAGGAGCAGATTGCCCAGCTCACGAACAAAGCACCTTCAATCGAGCGTCTTGGCATTCCCGAGTACAATTGGCTCAATGATGACCAGCATGGAGTTGCTCGCACTGGTGCTAACGCCACTGTTTTCCCGAATGGCTGTGGCCTGGGAGCCACGTGGTCGAAAGAGACACTGAGAGCAGTCGGCCAGGCACTAGGGACTGAAGCCAGAGGGCTGCACAACGGCTTTGTACACCAAGTTAATGGGCACAGTGATTCGCAAACCTGCAATGGCTGTGGAATTACCCTTTATTCTCCGTAAGATGAAATCTATTCGATATATAATAATTATATTTATATTTTTATATTTTTTATTTATTTTGACAACAGAAACCTAAACTTGGTACGAGATCCTAGATGGGGTCGTGCGCAAGAAACATTTGGAGAAGATCCTGTGCACATGTCACGACTTGTCTATGAATTTGTTACAGCAGCTCAAGACCAGAACCAGTCAAACGGCATTGACACTGCCAGTCCTTCACTACTATTGCCATTGCCAAACCCAAATAATAATTCAGAGATTCAACATTCATCTCCAACCAGACTGTTGAGTGGCATGTGCTGCAAACATTTTGCCGCATATGATATCGAAGGAAATCGGGTCGGATTTCCGGCTAAAGTTGATGCACGAAATCTTTGGGAATCCTACTTGCCAGCGTTCCAAGCATGCGTTCAAGAGGCGCAGGCCACGCATATAATGTGCTCGTACAATAAAATTAACGGTGTACCCACATGCGGCGAGGATGGTTTGCTGAACAATGTTGCACGTGAGCAGTGGGGTTTTAAAGGCTTTGTGGTGTCAGACTACGATGCGTGGAAAAATATGTACAATATCAATTTTACTGAGACAATAGAAGAGGCTGCCATAGTTGGTATCAATGCAGGCTTAGACCAGGAAGGTGGAGGTACAAGTGTGATTAATACATTAGCAGGTGCTGTGCAAGATAACAAAGTCAACACGTCTACAGTTGCAAAAAGCTTTAGACGTCTTATGAGAATACGATTGAAACTTGGAATGTTTGATCCACCCACTACAGTCAAGGCCAACTATATCCAAAACACAACTGCACAGAGCCCAGCACACATGTCAACAGCACGATTAGCTGCGCAGCAATCAATATGTCTTTACAAAAATAACGAAAAGGTGCTGCCTCTATTACCTGAGCCTGCTGGTGCTGGTACAGCTTCAGCAGCCAGAAATGCAGAGAAAACGATATTGATCGTGGGAACACAAGCAACGAGCTCTGGTCTGCTGATGGGAAATTACGCCGAGAGTGCAGCTCAAGGAAATTGGGGAACGTCGATTTTAGATGAGTTCAAAAATAGAGAATCCTCTACTGGATATCGTATAACATATTCACCTGGCTGCAACTCTGTCACATGCAGCACAACAGATGGATTCAAATCTGCTGTCGATGCTGCCATAACCGCAGATGTGGTAATCGTATGTTTAGGTCTGCATTTCAACAATTTTTGCAAAGACGGCCATAACCAAAAGCAAGATCCTGCTTGTGAGAAGGAGGGTTTGGATCGAACACAAATTGAATTGCCTGGAAACCAGTCGCAGCTGGTTCATGCCCTTCGACAGGCCACCAGTAAACCGATCATTATCCTGCTGATACACGGAGGTTCAATTGCACTTGGAAAAGCAGCTGGGGAAGCTGATGCTGTGCTTGATGCATGGTACCCAGGGATCCAAGGGGCATCTGCGATTGCTGATGTAGTGTTTGGGTTATATAATCCTGGTGGTAGGACAGCAGTGACATGGTATACAAAGTCCACTGATCTTCCTCCAAGTATTGCTACTTCTATGGATTTCTACAATGGCAATGGTCTGACCTACAGGTATTACAACGGTTCAGTACTCTATCCATACGGATATGGGCTATCCTACACGACATTTTCATACTCAAATATGTCTGTTTCAAAAACAGAAATCGACCCATGTGAGACATTTCATGTTACAGTTACTGTGACAAACACTGGTAATCGTGATGGGGATGAAGTTGTCCAATTGTATGCTAAACAGCCGTATGCGTCAGTAAAAGTACCTCGAGTAAGGTTGGTTGCCTTTGAACGCATAGTTGCTATCAAATCAGGTCAGTCTGTTACGATTTCGCTAGAGGTCAGGCCTGACTCGCACACTGCTGTGCTTGATGGTGAAAAACAGACTGACATATACAATCACCGCATGAATGGCAATGTTGTGGTTCAGAAAGGAATCTTGTCTCTTTTTGTGGGTGGTGGTCAACCAGACTACTATCATGGCCACCAAACATCCAAGGTTATGGTGAAAAATTCCGCCGCAATTAATTCCTGCACTTAGCGTGCGCGGCGCGTGCGCGCTTGCCATGTGTGGGCGCACTGCGACAGCATGCGCGAGCCTCCATATGGCACAATTAAGGGTAGTAGCACAGGCGGGGCACCCACGCTCGCCTACTACTGCAAGCACCGGGCTTGTGTGCATAGCTTCGCGCTTATAGCCCCGCTTACTTCCTTACTTCCTTAGAGCGGAACCCAAGGGCTAGAACACACGGCCCTAGCAGCTATAGCATAATTCTCGATATTAATGCATTCGCACTCGCACGCCTTCGCTTCTGGCTCAATACTACGGCTCGAATAGGACACGGGCACGCACGTAGCGCCTACCGCCACCAGTGCCGCAGGCCGAGTAGTGCTCGCGCTAGTAGTCGCGCACGCTACTATGCTGGCTGCACCTACTTATATTGGCCGAGCTGCTCCGTGCCTTTCGGCCACTACTGTCTCTTTTTTTTTAGTAAAACTGCCTTACATTAGGCGGCTAGCGGGGCTTGCCGCGCCTGCGTGCTAGAGACGCGGTCCCTGCGCTGCAGGCAGCCCCTATGTGGATCTGAGAGCCTGCAATACATCCGATAGTGTTATCAGACCGAGAGGTTCTTCCCCTTTGCACACACCATTGCCATTTCCATTGCCATTTCCAGATACAATATACACTCGATGAACCCTAGACTCGTATATAGTATGCAAAAGGCCTCCAAATGTTGCCGTGTATGGGAGACTGATAGCTCGGAGACGATTCAGGCGTGCATTTAGCACTGCAGGACCTATTTAAGTACGCAGAGTAGTAAAATCGAATGTACGTACGTAGCATGGATATTCTAGGATATTATCATTATTCCCACGATTACAACAAACATCTCATGATATCATCTCACCGTGTCGAGCGAAGAGAGACGAGATGGACTTTTCACATCTGAGAAAATCAAGTACAGGCTACGCATGCATTGCGTGCATGTGCATCCACAAAAAAAAATATACAGACGAATTAAATTAGAAAATTTATCAGCTCAAAACACTGTAAATCAGCATGAAAAATCGAGCAGCCACAATTTTGAAGGATAACATTGTTTTTTTTACCATTGTCAATGATGGGAATCGAGAGGCATGTAGCCCTCTAAGGTCTGTGCGACTGATATTTGCCACAAGCATGCCCTTAGAATCCACCTGAATTGACCCCAATCAATGCCAGCACATATTATATCAGTGGAGGTATTAGTGTCAATGTGTGTCATGTGTTTGTTGTGGATGATCTGTATCAGTTCCATTTACAAAATGTAAACGTGCACACCAATCGAATAAACAAATAAAGAAATAAAATTTGAGTAAAATTCCATTTTTTTGTATGCAGTGTAGGTATAGTCGTACGATTCCAAGACAGCTAAGCCTTAGCCTGAACATTTTACGAAATGATTCAAGTGCCGATATCTCTGAACCAACACAAACAACTGTTTTTGACACGTTATCATACAGACCTAAATCCGACAATGTTGAATCAAGAAGAGATTTTTTGCCATTGCTGTTTTCACTGCTGTGATTGAGTTCTTTTTCGTGCTGACAGATGAACTTAAGAATATCAGATTGAGTGACAATTGACCGAATACGTGATTGTGGTTGTGGTGTCAGACCAACTTCATGCTTTTTTTGCTCTTTGATCTGTTTTCCCATAATCGCGACTCTGTGGACCATCAGTGATCTGTACCTGATGATAACGATAATGATAACGATAATGATTATGAGGATGATAATAATGATAATGATAACGATAATGATGATGATTATGAGTGTGATCCCACACACAAATGGTTAAAAAAGAAGCAGAAAAACAAAAAAATACTTGAATCCTCCTCTTGGAACTGTCATTTGTGCAATGAGATCCTTTAGACTTGTTTCAAGATAGGCCTACACATGTACACACACAAATAAGACCTTGCTCTCCGATCCACCTCTTGCATCTAATTTGAAAACTTCCTAGATTAAATTTATTTTAAGAAATAAACATTACCTGCTGCCGTGCTGGTACTCCAGGATTCCATGGATTTCCGATAATATCCTTGATCTTCCGATTCCAAAAATCTTTTCCGACCTTGAGCAATTCTTTCCAATCCGGCATTTGCTTCGTTCCACCAGCCTTTTCTTCCTCCTCATCTTCTTCATCCTTATCAGATTGCGTTCATATCACGCAGAGTTAGAACGAAAACACGCGTTTGAATTCCGTAGTCGAGTGTGCTATTTGTGTGATTTCTCGTGTGACAAGCACGTTTTTTAAATTAGATCATCTTCCACACAGCACACAACACGAAATACCTGTTCATAGCCCTCGATATCTGATTCTTGAAACAACTTCTCCAATACAACTCCTGCGTCTATCATACCTAAGAAATCACCTGGTGACCTGGTGAGAAAACAACTCTTAGCGGGACACTTTTATAACGTATACGTGCGATCCGGCAACCACTTCACGAAAATTACAGTAGAATAAGCCAGAAACACCCTCAATGACCTTAGAACCTTCACATTGCCTCCCCTCGTCTCCCGACCCTCAACCTGCTTTCCAAGTTTTTTTCCAATGATGACAGGTGCACTGGTGATTCGTCTTTTGGCTAAGGTTTTCAGAGCTTCCGAGATCGTCATTTCATCAGTAAACGCGACCATTTGCCGCGGAATGCCCTTGTCTTTCTGCAAGTCTTTGGCTTTGATCAAGTCCGCAACCGTGGTGGTGGAGATCAGTTTGTCAATGCTGCTCGAGTAGGTTTTATTCGCCATTTTTCGATTCTTTTGCTTTTCCCTTCTTTGGGTTGTGAGGAGGCCTACCAGGGTACCAGCCAAAAAAGGCAATTTTTTCGGACTAGATCAAGCTCTAAATTGGGTTGGGTTGACAAGATGCAGCATGCTCGAGCATGAGCATGAGGATGCATGCTGGACTCTTCTGGCAACTAACTAGAACGGGCGACCTGTACCGACTGTGACTGGTAAACGTACGTGTAGAACCGCACACACACATACACACGCACACACACGCGCACACATAATCATTCGCACAGAGAGAGACACACCCACACGCACACACGAGCTTAGCCTTGTGATCACTGCTTTCGTAGTACCGGCTTGCCCTTCCATTGGCCGAGTGTTATGAATGGCGAGATTGTGAAGGAGGTAAAGGACTATTACACGGGATCAAATGAACTTCTGAGTGGACAGGATTTAAATTTGGTAAGAGAACAGGAGGAGCTCTTCACCAGCGTGCACCGCAATATGTATGTGATGGTTGGCCGAAACACAAAGGTATCTATCTCTATACCACATAATCGAATATCGCGAATACTCTTTGATGGGTACGAGACTTACACGTTGTCACTCTTTCTCATTCCAACGACCCGACTGATACGAGTGATTTTATTTGTTTGGTCTTGGTCAGGTCCGGAAAACAATAGCACACAGGTTGCAACGATTCCTGAGGTGGCGTGGGATAAAAACAAAAGTGTTTGAAATTGACGATGATTCATTCGAAAAGGGAGGCGGGTACAGCGAGGACGAGGCAGAAAGTGAGTTTTTGAACGCAATAAGTGGGATATTTCAGTGGTTTGGGAATGGTGGTGTTGTCGGGATACTCGACTCGGACAGCACAGGATCAGAAGAAAAGAGAATGCAAGTTGAAGCTGCTTTTGAAGAGTTTAACGGTGTTGGAGTGGTTTTTATTGAGGTTGCGCATGCACAGGATCAGAATATGGATACAATTGTACCAACACTCGATTCAAAATTGAAATTGAACAACGACGCATCGGACACTCTTTCTCCTTCTCCCTCTCCTCCACCGTCACATCAAAGGCAAAACAGACAGAAGGCTCACAACACAAACCCCAACACCAACACCAACACCAACACCAACACCATCATCACTACAATCATTATTTCCCTCTGTAGATGTGGTTTGAGTTGTTGTTGCTGTAAATTTAGCTATAGCACGCATAGCTTCCTCTTCA
>JACKZZ010010669.1_pt1 | contig 12868 bp, 9 predicted proteins | sample 8027871 | NCBI WGS metagenome assembly JACKZZ01 (sample SAMN15724774, study PRJNA655200) | protist metagenome | isolation source: fluorescence activated cell sorting (FACS) single amplified genomes of... | place: USA: West Boothbay Harbor, Gulf of Maine | collected 2000-07-19
TCTATGAAAAAATAGCCTAGTTGTTTGTAGTTAGATTTTTGCACTACATCCAATAATTCCATATTTTGTAATTCATTCTTAGAATCTGTTTCTAGATACTTAAAACAATTATTATATGGAATATCATGATTACAACTAAACATTAGCAAATTTTCTTTAGGAATTACTGATGTTGAATTGTTAACATACTCAAAGTATTTTTGTAATTTTAATTTATTTTTCATCAATTTTATTGAATTATGAAGTAGTGGAAAATTGTATAAATGTATTTTATTTGAATAGTTTTCACCAATATCTTTCATACTATCTAAATATGGTTTTAATTTTGTCATATTTGCTGATATAATTTCAAGCAATATTATTGGTGCTATTGAAGTTTTTTTTCTTAATGTGTGATTATTATAGTATTCTATAAAAGTCTTGTTAATATATGTTGTGTATGTCACTGGTAGATGCTTAGCAGCGTCTACACGGATACCGGAAATACCCAAATCAATCAAAAAATGTAAATATTCTTTATGTATATTTCTAACATATGGATGAGTAATATCTAAATCAGGTAATGTTCCTAAATTTCCATATTTCACTTCAGTATCATCAGAATAATCAGATATTGTATGTTCATCATGAGTGAAAAAATGTTCTTCTGTAAATTTCAATTTATGATTATCTGGTAATAATGACAATTCATTGCTATATTTTGAAAATAACGAATGGTTTAATATACGCTCATCATTTTCGCCATACGTCAAAGATTTATCTTTAGGATCTGCCATGTGATTTAATACACAATCTGCGACTATACCTATGCCATATTTATTTGCAGTTTTGCACATATTTTTGAAACATTTTTTATTTCCTAATGGTCCATGGATAATAAAGTAATGTAATGGTTGATACCTACCCCACCATTCATTTGTATCTATAGATAAAGACGGTGGGGATACATGGATATATTTCACACCAATACTACTTAATTGTGGAATTACAGAAATCACCTGTGTAAAGTTCCAATTAAATAATTGTACTATCATTATAGTTATTAATTATAAATATATTATAAATATATTAAAAATATAATTACTTAATATACTTTAAATACAAGCATGTTATTATATAAATTCCGAATTAAATTGTTGATATAAAATATTTCAAGTGAAAAATGTAATGCGACCGACATAGACACGTTATTGTTTTGACACGTTATTGTTTTTCTTCTTCATTACTATCTTTATCTTTATCTTTATTATTTTCGAAGTATAAATATGATAATGTTATTACCCCTAATATAGCACCGACACCTATAATTCCTAGTAACTTGGAATCATTTGTACTATTTTTATAATATATATCATACTCTAGAGATTCATTTTGTTTATATACATTCCAGTACTTGCTATCACGTATTTTAATATTTAACTTCTTCAAATTAATAATTGCATCATGAATTTTATCGAATAATATAATGTTATTTTCTTGATCATTGAAATCTAAAATAAAATCTGGATCATTTAATCGCATTGTAATAACATTTAATACCATTTTGTTATTACTTTGTATTTTTTTATATGATATATAAATTGCTTCAATTTTAGACGAGATATCAATATATATATGTTTTGTATAATTGTTTAATTCATTAACTTCTGGAATTGGTAACTCAATTCCCAATTTATTCAAAGATAAATTATAATTTTGACATGATTTATTTGTTTGAATATTATAATAACCTATAAAACTTTCAGAATTGTCAAATATAGGTAAGTATTGATGAGAAATCTCATATAAGTTATCACCTTTATTATGGATGTTAAATATTAGTTGTTCTTTTGAATCATCCCAATTTCTGTTTGAATTTTGAATATTACATGTTTTAGATGACGATTCCGGTACGTTTAAATCTTTTATATCACTAAAAGTCTGAGTAAAATCTGTATTAAAATTTAGTATGTTTGAATCATCTATAAAATTATAAATTCGTGTTTGAATCTTTCCATCAATATATTCTATTTCATAAAATTTATTATCATTATCAACATCTACGTGTATAATACTGTCATTTATTTCCGGGAGTTTGTAAGAATTTCCCATAATAGCAATAAGGTTACAATTATTATCAACTGTAGTTTCACCAATATAACCCATTTTATTAATTATTTATTCGTTATTTAATATTAAAAAAAATATAAGTTAATAATATGATATCTATGAATACAATCAGTTCAACAAATATCAAATATATGAAAACATGTGATGTGCAAGAAATTACTAAATGTAATATGGAAATTGCTTTTAAGGGTAAGATATATTATGGAACAAATGTTCTTATAAGATTGAATAATATGGATAAAAATATACCACTTAAGTATATAGATAATGATATATGGAAAGTTTATATATCAAACACCAATTCAATTACAGGACACTTTGTTATAGAAAAAAATGGAATTGAGTGTCATTTATTAAAAGAACACATTTTAGAAAATAATAAAATCAATATCTTTGAATATCCGTGTATTTCTCAATATTCTTTAGAGATAAATCGATCTAGATCTTTGATTGATCCTCATTACCATTCATGTACTGACGGGGAAATGTGGTGTTCTATAAAATGGTTGCAATCTAATGGAAATAAATTTAAGAATGAACAGTTTACTTTTGATTCCATAGAAAATTTTAATCCAGAAGTTTGTCATCGTAAATTGTATAAAATTTTAACCCCTACCTCTCGATACTTGTTTTCACCACTAGCTCAAGCAGATAATAAATTTACTCCAATTAATGAATTTGTTAATTATAAATTTTCAAATTTACTTAACCCACCGGAAAGTATTTACTTTCCCAAAACATCTTTATGTCTAATTGAAAATTTAGGATTAGGCTCTTTGAAAACATTTATTGACATAAACGATAAACGTGTAACCACTAAATCTTTAGGAAAAACTGATGCAGCATGGGTAAATTGTTATGATTTTATTATTGTAAATATTGAAAGAAATTGGAATGATCATATTTGTACTGATAAAAATGGTATATTTTGCCTACTTGATAATGATACTGGACTATCACATCTTGAAAAATTAAGAAAAAATTTCAAATTTGAAAAAATAAAGCACCTGGATGATTCGACAAAAAAAATATTAAGAGAAATTCATCAAAAAAAAGGTAGTACATTTTCACATTTTTTAGACATTAGAGCCCCCCCATATTGGTATAATACGGTGCTTTCACAAATTAGTATTATAATCAATTATTTTGATAACTAATTTTTAGAAAAACCTTTAAACCAAAGTCTTAAGCATCCCCCAATGATATTTTTATTTTCAGAAAGTACATTCAAACATGAAACTTCTTTAATTGATTTAGAAAACGATTCAATATAATTAATCTTATGATCAAATCCTATTCTTAAGTTGAACTCATGATCAAGAATATTTAAACAAACTATATCTTTTAAATTATTATTTTCATTATCTTTAATATTTTCAAAATCTAAAAATACAATTTCAATAGCGAAAACATTAAGTAATTTAGGTAAAATATCAATATTTTCATTTATATTAAAGTATAATGTTTTAATCTTATTCTGCGCCGATAATGATATAATGTTAACATCTTTTAAATTATTATTTTCATTAATAAGTTTTGCGGATGACAATTTACGATCAATCAATTCAAACGTCTTATCTAAATAGTTTTGACATATAGTCTTACAAGTAGATTCAACAACTTCAACTTTTTCATTCAATAAATTTGTATTGTGTATAATTTCATCTTCTAATTGTCTTGATTTTACATTTATAGATTCGCGTAACGACAAAACGTCAATAATTTCTTCATATGTATTTATTAATTTCTCTTCAAACTTATCACTTATTATAATTTCGTTTCCTTTTAAAGCACGCGTATCTTTGTAATTATCAATTATATTGTGTGAATCTAGAGATTCGAGTATTTCCGGTTGTTGAGATTGAGGAATTGATTGTTGGGATTGAGGAATTGATTGTTTGGATTGTGGAATTGATTGAGATCTTTCGGCTTGTATTTGTTGAATTGATTTCGCATAGGCTGAATTCGACCTTTCTTTAAATTCATTTGATTCTTCTTTTACAATAGGGGGCGCAAAAGCATCATTAAATGATGATAATGTTTCGTCTCGATCGTCTTTGAAGCTAAATGCGTTTTGATTAGTATTTTGTTGAAGTCCATCTCGAGACATATCATTTGACCTAGAATTGGTTGAGATTGGTGGTTGCATTGTTGGAATAGATTGGTTCTGGTTAATTTGACCTAAACCTCTATCCTTTTTCATCTGTTCGAAAATTTTAGTAGGATCGTTTTTATCAAATGTATGTTGAGGTCTTGGTGGTTGGTTATTATTCAATACCTGTTTTGGTTGTGGTGGTTGCATATCTTGGTAATTAAATCGGTTATTATCACTTTGATTTAATATAGGTTCTTGTCTAGGTTGTTGTCTGGATTGTTGTCCATGGTGTTGTGGTTGTGGTTGTTCCCTGGATTGCTGGTCGTAATGTTGTATTTGTTGTGTTTGTTGTTGGTGATGCTGGTTTTTGAAAAAATTAATTTTGTATTTAATAAAATTTTCCATTGCATAATGTCTGATTCTATCAGGCTGTTCCGAATTCTGAAACTTTTCAATATTTCTATAAAGAATATCTACAAAATCGTCATAATCTTGTTGATTATTAATTATTAGCTTTTTAGTTTTGAGAAATGATTTTAATTCTTCATATGCTCTATTTATAGCTTTTTTATTACAAAGATAATTTACTATCTGTTCATTATAGCGCGTCATAATATAATTACTTTTTTTTTAAACGCGTCATAATATAATTACCTTTTTTTTACTTAAATATATATTATAATGTCACAAACAACAACAAATACGTCATTGAATAGTTTGCAAAATAAGGATGAAATTAAAAAGAAATTGTTAAAATATACAAAAAAAAGTATCGTTAACATCAAAATTAAAACTCATGTTAGATATTTTTCTGCACTTAGAGATAATGCTACACATAAGATTAAATTAAATTCACGTGGTGATCCAAGGATAACATTCAAGAATGGTGGTTTTCTGAAAAAAAAAGTTATATCAACAAATAGTGATGGGGAGATTATTGGTTATGTTATCTTACGTAATAAACCAGTTCAAGATACAAAATCGAAAAATGTTATTGAATGGTCTGTACCGGTTTGTGAATCAACAACATTTTATGCAATAAATCCTCCCAAAAATAAAGATGAAGTTATTCAAAAACGTTTTGATAACCAGGAAAAGGAAATTGAAAGTCTAAAATCACAACTAAGTAAATTACGTCGATCAAATAAGGGGAAAAAAAGAATGAATGAATGAATCAATCAATCAATCAATTTCTTTTAATTAATGGAATAAGATCATATTGTAAACTTCCATCGTCATATGACGATTCTTTTAAAGAAATTGAATCTCTGATATAACCATTTTTAAAATAGAAATCACAAAGTAAAGATGATTTACCAATAGTATGTTGCCATGCTACTAATTTAAAAGTATTAACGTTATACAAATTATGAAGAAATTTTTCGGCATCATTTAGTATTTTTGAGCCATTACCCGCCATTTGAAACTTCTTATTTACGGATATTTTGTTTATATATCCTATATTATTAGAGTGTGATACATAAACTTCACCTATTTTAAAATCATGTTTACTACTTAAAAAGTTCAACTTAAAACTATTGATACCTAATTTATTAATAAATATGCGCATTTCTAAAGTAATATAAATTAAAAGATGAATGTAAAAAAAAAATGTAAAAAAAAATCACAAAACAATTCGTTCATTCCTGGTTTTATAGAATATATTTTTCTATTTGGTCTTTCCTATGTTTTTGGTTTCCAATTTTTTGATAAATAGAATACCTTATTAGACTGAATATATCTTTATAAACTTCTTCTGACTCCAATTCAAATATTGATTTTAGTTTATCGAGCTTAAAAGATTCATGTAGATCAACATTAATCTTACTCAAAGATGATGTTTCATGTTTAAAAATTGGTAAGATATTGATTAACAATTCACTTTCACAACATATCATATCTCCTTTTTTAGAAATAACATCATTAAACCATTCGTAATTAATAATGTTGCTTGAATAAAACATTGGTTGGTCTGTAAGATAATTTTCAACCTCATAGGTTGAACCGGTTGTAACATTATTTTTTTGCTTATTATCAAAATTATTAGAGCTCAGTTTTAGTAATGTTTTATCTTTGTGTTTCAAATCAACAACATGACCATATTTTAGAAACAATTTTTTTAATGATTCCCCATCAAAATCAATAGTAATAAGGTAACCATTTTCCGCCAATTGTGAATTAATATTAAGCATAAAATTATCGAGTGTTTGAGAGTCTTGAAGTACCGCTCCCATTGAATAATGACAGACAACAACACTATAAGTATGTAATTTCTTAAAATATTTATCGACATCATTTTTCACCAAATTAAAAACTTTCTTTTGGTCATTAAATTTTAATGGCTTTGTAATATCGGAAAGTGTTGTATTGATAATTGGATTTTTAGTCCTATTGATTGTACTATTATTTCGAAGTGCAAATAAAGGGGAAACCAATGATTTAGTTTCAGAAAGAAGTTGATTTATTTTAGATTTTGAGTTAATGATATTTTTTTCTTTCATATCAATGGCTGTAACCTTATTAATCATTGAACTGAAATAAACGGGAAACATCGATCCATGATTAAAATTAAATTCCAATACTTTGCTTCTTGAATATTTCTTTAATTTATGGTTAAATTTGGGTAAAAGGTATTTCTGCATTATTCTACTAATAAGTGCTTTTACGGTAGATTGTAATTCATTAGTATTAGTAGTACTTACTAACTTACTATGCATTTGATTCTTTACATCAGCAATTAACTTCCAATATTCTCCATTGGATTTGACTTTCGTAATTTTTTTTACGAAATCAAATGGAAGTCTTTCTGAATTGTAATCTAATGCTGATCTCAGGAACTCAACTCTATCACCATATGTATTAAACTTTCCCCCCATGTGTTTATTACGTACACAAATTGGTACCCATTTTTTATTCATTGGTCTATCATTTTTCAATGCAAATGAAACAATGTCTCCGTCTCTAATTATATTACCGTCCATTGTTCTAGGAAAATTATTACTATCAATTTTCAAATGACAATCATAAGTCTGAAGATTTTCCATATAAACACTTTTACCCATATTTCTGTATTCAATCTTGTTATTATAAAGTGTAGCTGAGATAAAAACTTCATTGGAAATATTCTTATCAAAAACTAATGATGGTATATTAGTAACCTTATTTTTATACAATTCAACATAAAAATCTACAATAATTTCATGATCGGAGTCTAGGAACCAGACATATTGCTCAGGGGTTTCCAATATTGTATTTTTATTTGGTGTATGATTAGAAGGAACTGTAACAATACTCTTAAGATTCACATTGTTGGGAGTATTATTAATACATTGTAACATGTTACACCATAAAATATCATCACTAGTTGATTTGGTAGAAATAATATTATGTGGTTCAATATATAACTTTGGGGCAATTATTAAGTTTGATTTTGACTTTTTAACAATTGAATCAATATTTTTCCAATAATTCGAAATATCAGAACTGATTTTTTTCTTATAATCAGTTTTAGTTTTAAAATTACCAGAATCTGTAATATCAAAATCAATACTTTTAGAATGAGATAAAGTGTTACATATTTTCATCAAAGTTCTTAATCTAGTTTTTAATGAAAGAATTGTTTTACTGAACGGTGTTTTTTCCAATTGCGATTCACCTTGAAGAATCAAAATATCTTCAACCCAAAATACGTTTTGACCTAAATACGGATACATTTCTCCATAAAGTATAGAACCGACGTATTCATTTGGGACATCAAAATCAACACAAAACATTTCATTGGATGATCTATAATAATATACCTTATCCAACAAAACTAAATAAGATCTATTTACACCAAATCCAAAAGTAATATAATGATTAGAGATGATATTAGTAAGCGTTGATAACATTCTATTTTTGGATAAATAATTTGCTTTCGGGTTTTGTATTTTTTGTAAACATTTTATATTATTTGAATCAATCAAACTACTAAAACTTTTAGTAAAGTTATCGACTTCAAGTTTAGACATTATACTTGTTGAATTTTGTTTAATTCTAATGATAAGATCTGTAATTAAGATGATTTTTTGAAAAATTTCATTTTGATCATTTTTTGTTAAATTACCCAATATTTCTATATCAATCTCAACTTCATATTTTTGTGGTTTAGTACCAAGTTCGGATAAATTCATAATTTGAGTAACTTCTGAACAATCTACCGAAATCTTATAACTCTTAGTTTCCTTCATAATATAAGATTTTCTAGTAATTAATCTTCCAATACAATTTAATTCCGTGAGATCGGATTCAATTATATTATTTTTAGAATCGTCATTTACAATATTTTCAACTGATGTTCGAATATAGAAATAGTAGTTATTTTGTTGAAAGAATAATTCAGGTACCAGCTTCTTAATTTGTAGCTCGTTACCTTGATCTAATAAAATATTGAATAGATTATTCATTGACCCATAAAGCTCCGAATTTGTTTTTTGCAATATTTGGTCAATATTATCCATAATAAACATTCTGTATCGAATATTTGAATTATTTTGACTTGTTGCGGAGAGTTGGAAATAATGTTTTGAAATATTGCTTTTATTTATTGATATATCTTGGAATACATCACATAATCTCTTCATATCTTCATATTTCCACTTATTTCCAACGACTGTTTCCAATTCCACAACATTGTTTGAAATATCGCTAACATTTTTATCAATAACATTATCTAATTTTGAAATGAGATTTTTAATGTTACTCTTATCAATAGAGCTAAGTTTATTAAGAAGATGTTTTTTTTCCATGATTTAAGAGTAAGAAGATAATAAATAAGACAATTTAATCAAATATATTATAATAAACTGTAAGAAAAATTAAGAAGCATATTTCATTTTTTTATAAGATATTCATATTTTTTATTGTTAAAAAAATGAATATTTATTTATATATATACCAGTATATTCTTGTTTATATTAAAATGAAGATATTTTTTATATTGACGGCTTATCGCAATATTGTAGAATTATTAAGTATTTTTGAAAATGTTTACTATAACATTTTGGGCTTTGATTAATTAAGTAATAATTAATTACTATCCCAGTCTTTTTTTTTACATTTTTCCAGTTTTTTCAACGAAAAAAAAACAGATTAACAATATATCATTTATTTTTGGTTATATAATGTCAGCAAAATTACAACTCTCAATAAAGGGAGCAGAGAACTCTTACTTATCATATAAACCAACAAATTCTTTGTTTCAATCATGTTATAAAAGATTATCAAACTTTGCAATAGAATCAGATTCAATATCCCCAAATAATGGTAGTAATATTAATTTTGGTTCAACAATTGAATTTAATATTCCCCCCAATGGTCATTTATTGAGTAATCTATATCTTAGATTAGATGTTCGAATGAATAGTGATATCGCCTCAGATGTAGAATGGGTAAATACCTTAGGACATGCAATTATATCATCCGTTGAACTTAAATTATCAAATACAGTTTTGGCCACATTGAATGGAAAATTACTGGATATATTATCCGAATTTATACCAAGTGATAAAAGAAAAGGATATGAAGTGATGGTAGGAAAAAAGAATAGGAGGGAATATTTCAATAATTTAAATAGTAATTTTACTAGAATTGGTAATCGACAAAAGACATTAATAATTCCTTTAAATTTTTGGTTTACACGTCACATTTCTAATGCATTTCCTCTATTTAGATTACGTAAAGATAATCTTAAAGTTATTGTAAAACTTAATACATTAAATGAATGTATAGTAAGGAAAGAAAACAATGAATATGGTGATGATTATACATATGATTCTAAAATAAAGGCGGAGCTTATTACAAATAGTATATACTTAGAAAATGATGAACTGAAAACATTAATATCAAGGAAAAAAACTGTGCATATAATAGAACAATATCAATATGAAGAAAGAAAGATATCAAAGTACGAAAAGAATGTGAAAATTGATTTAAAATTTAATCACCCTGTTAAGGGAATGTATTGGGTTATACAAAGAAATGATCGGAACGACTATATCGTACAGGACCCAATGAATAACGATGGTGGCGGTTTAGATCATTATGAAAATATACATTATGAGAATGATGAATTTAATTATTCATATACTTTACCATACTTCCAACCTATCACCGAGTCATATAAAATGGATGATTTTGAAACAGAAAATGAAGCAAAAATGTTTAATGAAGCGAAAATTAATTTCAATAACAAGACAAGAAATAAGTTTTTCAACTCTGAATACTATAAATATATCCAACCATATCAACACCATACAGTGATACCTAAAAGTAATATATTTAATTACAATTTTTCAATAAATAGCGACCATTTTCAACCGAATGGTTTTTGTAATTTTACTCCTATTTCTAATGTTTCATTAGAAATTAATATGGAAAATACGGAAGAAGAATGTGAAAAAACGGCATATATATATGCCATAAATTATAACATAATAAAATTTGAAAATAATAAAACTAATCTAATTTTTTAATAATTTTCGAAATTGCTATATTAATTGCATAAGGAGTTGTAAAAGCTTTTTTAGTCAACATTATTTTTTTAGAAATAAGTTTTTCATTAATTTTAACTGTGGATGTATTTTTAGTATGTATAATTAATGCTAAAGATAATATTTTTTCAGCAATATCATTTAAATTATGCTCGTAATATTTCGAAATTATATCAACAATATTATTAATAGTAAACAATTCTGGTTTTAAAAAATGTTTTGATTTAGTTATCATAATAATGTATATTATACAAATAATATATGTTATTAAATTTTATAAATATTTTTTCTTATTAACTGTATACGAAATTATGTTTCCTTTTAATTACGAGTCTTCTGAAGAGGATAGCGATTCATTATCAGTAACCGATAATAGTTATAACATATACCCAAATGATAAAGAGGATGAAATACAGAGTATGGATATGATTTCAGTGGATAGATTACCAACACCTGAGAATATAGAGGATGCTATATACAAGAGAAAATATATAAAATATAAGAAGAAGTTACAATCATTAAGAACAAATTTGAATAATGATCCAACACTATTGGAAAATAATACTAGAGGAGAAAAAAATACAGATTATTCTATGTATAAAACTAAATATATGAAGTATCGTTCAAAACTCGAATCACTATATAAAACATATGAAATTGATACAGATGCTGATGTAAAATATGGAGGGGCATTTGGGTCTATTGACGATATAAATACAGATGAGGATCGTTTTGATGCTATCTTAGAAAAACATATAAGAAATGAAAAATAAAAACCATCAAGAGAAGTAAATTTTTAATAATTGTTTTTTTTTAATAAATTGATAATAAGTTTAAGTTTAAGTTTAAGTTAATTAATTGTAATAGAACTGATGGATATATATGATATAATCAAAATAGAAAATTGTGTAGAAAGAAATAGAAAACTAAATAATTTTATAAACGAAAATAATGAAAATCTAGAATATATCGATTTCAATTTAATTATACAAAAATTAATTCAGGATATGTATTATGATACTTTAGGAATTATATACAAGGTGCGAAAAGAGAGGACAATAGAGGCGATACAAACATTTGTGAATATAAATAAAACAGTATTTAAATCAAAACCCGGAATCAAATCTGAACTAAGTGGTTATGAAGATGATCCATTGGAAGAAAACCAAACAAAAAAAACCATTCAAGAGGATCCAATGTATGATATACATGATAAAAATGATAAAATAATATCTGGGCAACGAATATCCAAAAGTGAAATAAAAAACTATTCACGTTCTAAAAAAATCAATTTGTTAAAATTAAAGTTATTAGTAAATGATTCAGCAATATATTTTACTTTACGGGATTCTACAATGATGCAATATTCATTTACATCTATGTTAAAAAGTGATATCAAGATAAAAGAAAGCGATGATAAAGAAGAAGATAATATAAAAGTAGATATAATAAGTCATAAAAACTGTAAAAAAAATAGAAATGAGACATTCGATACTGTAATAAAATATAAAAAAAATGGGAAAACTATTCCATATGATATACAAATGATAAATGAAGAATATGAAATACTGTTAAAAAAAGTAAGCAATAACCAATTAAAAGTAATAACTCAACGAAAATATAATCAATATGAAAAACTAAATGAGATATTACAAAGTGATATTAGTAAATATGAAGATTCTTCACTATCAGATGATTTATTCATAAAGAAATGTCTAATAAATGTTTCTAATCAAAATATTATATCAAGAATTCAGAATGAATATGGAATATTAATCAATGAACCGATCATAATAATTCCTTCAATTATTGAATGGAAAAATAATTTCAATTTTGATAATAATTATATAAAAATAAATGACTTAGAAATTGATTGGAAAGTAACATTTGCAACTCATAATTCTAAATATTCATCAAAATATACTTGTATAAAAGATAAGTTGTGGAAAAATAAGCTAATAAGTAATTTAAATGACATAGGAGTTGATCAAAATGATCAAAAAGAGTTGATACGTAATCTCAACCCATTAATTTATAAAATGGCAAATGATGGATTGCGAAACCCCAAACCTTTGTTAGATACTCTATTACGTAATTCATGTATCGATCTACAAGAGTTTGAAAGGTCACGAAT
>JACKZZ010017738.1_pt1 | contig 12868 bp, 10 predicted proteins | sample 8027871 | NCBI WGS metagenome assembly JACKZZ01 (sample SAMN15724774, study PRJNA655200) | protist metagenome | isolation source: fluorescence activated cell sorting (FACS) single amplified genomes of... | place: USA: West Boothbay Harbor, Gulf of Maine | collected 2000-07-19
CGAAATCAAGGTCGCTGAGAGTCTGCGAAATGATGGTGAAGAGCGAGGCAAGTCGAGTGGTGAAGAAGCTTGCATATCTGAAGACACTGTCGAAGAGGTCGCCCAAGCGGGAAGCTCATCGGATGAGCGACAGGCACGCGACTTTCACGTTCCAGGATCGAGTGCGGCTCAGGTTTCACCAGTCCCCAGCCCCAGCGCGCTGATGCAGCCCGACATAGCGAAGGCTCGCGAGCACTCACATACATTCATTCCAGAATCTTCCAAGATAGATTTATCAAAGGTTGGATCATCAGATTGTGGAATTTCGAAGTTGAATAAAGACAAAGATCGGGATGCACAGAAGGAAGAGAGGTCCGATCCTCCTCCCAGCACCGCAGAACGAAAGAATCGCGAACCGCCTGTGAATCCGAACGCACGCTACATGAAAAGCGGGTTGGAGCCGAATCGCTCGCCCAAAGAGTACAAAGATATGATGCGGGGTAAAACAGCTGAAGAAAGACGCATTCGCGAGGCGTCACCACCTCGTGAAGAGCGTTCTCCATCTCCAGGTCCGTTTGCGAAGAGGGAAGGTCTCATGTCTCTGTACAGTGGTAACGCTGAAACTTTACGACGACTCAAGGAGGCTGCCGAAAAACAAGAGAAAATAACTGACAAGCCCAGCATTCGTCTCCGCTCAGCCGAACCGGACGGCGCAAAGCAAGAAGTTGACCTTCGGCGCGCCTTCGGCGACGTTGTGACTGGAGCGTTTCACCGTGGAAAGAGTGCTTTACTCGGGGCTCTGGGACAAGAGAGGTCAGGCGCGTCTCGAACGCGGCAACGTCGTCCATCGCTTTTCGACCGGCTTTATAAGGAAGCGGATCAAAAGAGCAAGAAGAAGGCAACGACTCTGGAAGAAAAAGAGAAGGAAGACAAACAGAACTGGACTGAAAACAAATTCGAGACGGTGGAACGTCCTCAGTATTCTGATGCGATACCGATGGATAGGCCCCATTACCGTCCACCCGCTACAAGATGGAATGTCGGGGCAAAGTATCTTAAGGAAGATCTGAACGATAACTTGGATCTGACCATCGACGAAAAATCATTCGAAGAAGAGGAAGAGGGGATCTTCTTTCGCAAGAGAAAGAAGACGGATGCACTCAAAGGCGCCGCCGTTTCGTACAGCACGCCGCAGAGAAAGAATGGCGGCGGCAGATTAGCTGACGACAAACTGTCGCTTCAGTCCGTGAGTCGATCGCCGGACAAAGGAAGGGCGCAGAAAGGAAGCCGTCCGGCTTCGTCAGCGTACAACACCAATCCAGTTGGAGCAACCACGCCACCACCGGTTGTTCCGCCGGCCAAGCCGCAATTCGCTGAGATGAGTAAGGGGAATTACATCAAGAAAATATCTATGGAAAACCTGGCGCGCGCCGAGAGCGCAAGCGCTAGTGAGGTAACACCGCCGACCACATCAAAGCGAAGCGGACAAGGTCTCTTAGCTCAAGGATCTTTCGCATTGGTCGGGGGTTCGCAGTTACCGTCGGACCTTGAACTTCAACGCGAATACGACGAAAAACGAGCGGCGGCGATTCGAGCCAATGAGGAGATGCTAGCCAGGCAGAAGAAATTTCTGAAGCAGGGCAAGGGTGATAATTCTCGACCGAATACCTCGACATTGAGTCAGAGTATCGCGAATTCCCCATATGGAAAGATGCCGCACCAGTATCTGTCTCGCGCTGTTTCGGCCGGTGGTTTGCAGCAGCGTAAGGGTGGAGTTGATTGTTGGCACGTGCGCCACGACTACCATTTGTATATGATGGCTCGCGAGCCGAGTCCTAAAATGCGTAGACGTTACCAGGAGTTCGTGAACTGGGAAGTGGGGCAACGCTCAGGGTTGCGATCGGCCGGTGCTATAGGTGGGGGTGGTGATGGCAGTGAGTCTCCGCCAGCACCAAATCCAAGGACACGTGAAGATGCTATCATCGCGCGCCTCGTCACGAATCCGAATGAAGGAAAGCCGCGCGTTCGAGAGGAAGCGAGGTACAAGGGAGAGTTGGAAGAAAACAAATTAAAGTGGGAGATCCATAAAGCGAAGGAACAGAAAAGCTTCAATTCGTTGATTAAGAAGAATATCGAGGATTTAAAACGAAATCCTCCGAAGCATTTGCCCGAAAGTTTCCATTTGCCAGAGATTGTAAGCAGTCCAGAAAAACGAGTCGGACAGAGATGGGGACGAGACGAGGCGTCAGGAGTGAGTGCTCGTGATCCTGTGACGCAAGCTGCTGGCGACCGGAATGGGAAACCGGAGACTGTCTTTCGGACTGTCGTAGCAGATGGCGAAGCTCCAGGAACGATCGAAGCTCCAGGAACGGATGAGTGTGGCACGGAGACAGCCACCGTGATTGATGCTGAACATGAGCTCGATGACAGCGGTGAAGCTGACATGCGGGGGGCCACTCCATCTGCAAGCGAGGTTGGAGGTCGCATTGAAATGGTCGCAGAGAAGACTCGAAAACCAGCAGCCAGCGGAGCCAAAGTGAGTACTAAGGCCGACGCAAAGCCGACCAATGCCGCCGCGGCAAGAGCTTCCCCATACGAGGAAGCAGTTCACCCTGGCAATCTTTCTGCGAGCCCCGAGAAATTGCTGGGGAGTAAGTGGAATTCAGCGAAGACGCGAGCGAATGCCTCCGTCGCACTCAAGAGTGCGCAGCAGCGTAAGAACGATCTAGCTCAATCGAAAGGAGAGTCGATGACGTCAGACATTACGTACATCACAGACGGAGATGCAAATGGTGCAGCGCGCACCATTCGTTTCAACGACGACCCACCTCCGAACACCGGAAACTTAGCGATCGACCCTGACGCTCTTCATGAAAATCGAGCGAAAGCTTTGCCGCACGGTGTGACCAGCAATTTACCGTCGGAGAAGATCCTCGCGATGTCTACAGAGTCGAAATTACCAAAAAGCAGGGAGATCCGTCCAGCTGAGCTGACGGAGTATCGGGCAAGCGCACGCTTGAAGGACAGGAATCAGGGCATACGACAAAGCATCTGGGACGAGGATGCCCAGAAGGATGCCCAGAGACAACGATCTCGATCGCCGAAAAGTCCGAACTACGGCAAGGGCGAGCGATTCAACTATAAGGGTTTGGAGACGCAGAAGCGCTTTGAGCAGCGATATCTAAGTCCGCAGCGATGCGACGACGACGACGAAGAAGAGAATGAAAAGAAGGGCTCCTCCGCGCGCAAACGGTCGTCTTCTCGCACCAAGGTAACATCCACTGCCACCGCCGCGGACCGAGAGAGAAGCAACGTTTACGGGAGCAAGAGTATGGGAGGTACCGGTGCGGAGCTGGATGCCACCGTGGAGAGTCTCGATGACAAGAGCAACGTTTACGTGAATTCCGGTATCGAAAAAACGCGCGCGCCATTGAGTGCTCTGAGAACGCTCACCGGAGACGACCTGAGTGGTGTCGTGGAAGCGGCAAAGATCGTTGATAGCGGCGCGTACGACCCAAAAGTGTCGACGTCCCACTTTCGTTCATACCATCTCCGATAGCACCCAAACCATTGCTGGACGCGAGCGTCGCATCACCCGTTCGCAAGCTTCGACGCTCGCGCTTCTCTTCATCCCGTTTGGCTCTCTCTCGCTGCTCGATCTCGAGATGAGTACCTACAAGACGCAATAGAGATCTGCAAAAGGCATCACAGCTCTCCGTACTGAACCGCTTATCGGCACCGGACATCGACGTTTTGTAGAGCGTGCTGATATCCTCCAGAGCTTTTATGGCTGTGATTTGAAATTCGTCAATGATTTTCTGCGTCAATGAATAGCACTGCTTCGCTGAGTAGTAGGTCACCGATGGCGTACTCTGGGTCGATGGGGTCTGAGAAAAAATTTTGTGACCATGAATTCCAAACAATCCAATTATTGGTTCAAGCAATCAATCATCGTGCTGTACGTCAATGCAATGTAGAGTAAAAGTCTTATTTCTTACCATCGTCTGCACTTGCGCTCGAATTTCATCATCAGACTGGAGCCAGTGCTGCAGCTTGATAAGCCGCTCAGCGACTGGCATTCGTGGCGGCATGTTCTCGATCTAGACGGATGCTACCTATTTAAATCCCTACCAAATGTTTTCTTTGTCCCCGGAGTCAAAATGACTCATAAATAATTTTAGCCCCAGTCCAATTTGACATTCTTCAGTCATCATCATATGTAATGTTTCACGATGCGGTCCTTCTTTTATCTTTAACGTCTGCTCTCGCTTTTGTGGATCAAATCGCTCGTAGCCCCAGGACTCGTCTCGTTCCTCATCGTCCACCTTCTTCTTGTTGTGCGACTCTGGCATTAAGACGTGGATACTCTCTCTGCCGCTTCGGGCCCCGATTGGGCCTTGGGCGAAGACCCTCAGCACTGCTCTCGGAAGTAACGCCAAATGAGCGTCCCGAACAGAATTCTAGAGGCCTTCTCCGAGGAGAGTTTTGCTAATAATGCTCTTTCCACTCAACTCTCCCCCACTGGGCCCAAGCACGTAAAAACAAGAACCAACACAGAATGTAAAGTACGAAGTTGACGACTGCATAGATAGACAAGACCGACTGAAACGGTGGTCGCAACGCCACATCCGTGACATAGGGAATCAAAACTTCCGGCTGTTGTCCGGAGACCAGAAGCGGAAATATATTCGAGGTTCCCAAAACCAATGCGACAATCATCTGCAAGGACAGATTAACTCCCAGGGCAGGGCGAGCTCTCACAAATGAGGCGAAAAGCGATGAATAAGCTAGTAACCTCCCACAGGGTGAACAAACATTTTGACTTCGTGACGTGGTGATACTGTCACCGATGGAAGAAACCATAGAAACTCTAGTTGATGCGAGCGTACTAGCGGACTGCGGGTCTTGCATATCATGCTCCCCTTGTTCTCCATATTCGCGCTGCTCTCCGTCGATCGCCACCGCACTGCTCCGGCTTTTGCCGTCTAAGTTCAACTCCCTCTCCAATATCCGATACCGCGTTCGCCAGTACCCCCCGATCGCGAACAATGCGCAAATGCTAAACAAAGTCAACACAACTGACTCCTTCCCGTAGTTCTGCACGTAGAACGAGTAGATTTGGATGCGCGGATCGTCTGAGTCTAGGGAGGCTAGGCGCCGTGCAAGCGTTGTCGGCACGAATGGGGAAGAGACGGACTCTCCCGACCCTCGCAGAGATACGTCCAGAGGTTGGGCATCGCCGTAGACGAGAGCATTAGCGGAAAAGAAGAGCGCGATGTCTGTAATGTCAAATCTCGAGAAGTTTTTACCGTAGCCATAAGCTCGGGCATCGGCGGGAGAACTGAAAGGGCCCAGCGAAGCGTTCGTGCCGTGGATGTTGAAATACCACTTGGTCGAATCTCCATACGTCAACGGAAACAATGGATTGTCTCCCAGCTCACCATTCTCAATCTGCTTTTCTATGAAAGGATGCGACTTTATGAAACGAGGAAAGGCCTTGAAATTCGCTAGGTTGCGCTCAGTTAGATTCGCTGGAAGCGGCCCGAGATCGTCGTCGCTCGGGTCATCGTCAAGGACTGTGCTGTCCAACTCTTCCATCTCTGCACTCTCACTCATTTTCCGCAGTGCTCTTCGACCGAGTGGACATGGCGGTTTCCCCGTTCGTTCTGGACCATCATGATTTGGCACGAGCTTCAGAAGTCGCTGCAGCGTCTCCGATTCGTCGTCTACACCATCGGGGGAAACATCGAGAGGGTCTCTGGCGGTGCTCTTCAGCGATTCTATGCCAATGTCGGCGGAGGGACCGAAACCATTCGCAGAGAGATCACCAAGGCCAAGTTCCTGATGCATTAGCGCGGGGTCTATCTTGAAGGTGTATAGCTCCGAAGCGGCTTTCGGATCCAGATAATAGTGCAAGATATGGTAGTACCACAGCCAAAATACGCACCTGCCATGATGATGATAGTGATGCTTTAATGGAAGGGGTCCGTACAGAGCGAGCTCTCGCATCCAATGATGTACACAATAGCCATGCACTCAATAGCTTTGTACCTGTGCACCCCTGGGTCGCAAGTCCACATTGTGCTCATCAAAAGATGATCTAGATGCGTGTCTATCGCTTTCAATTTCCGAATTGTAAACGAGTCCTGTCCTCTCCTGACGGTTTTCCCAGTTTCAAGTGGAGCAACCCGCGCGCGACGGACTGCGTATATCGCCAGCCCCAGGTTCACAACGCCTCCCATGTAAAGCAGTTCAGTGAACCAGAAAACGATGCTAGTGGGCGGATCACCTTCGGGAAATTGCCATGCCAGCGCAGCCAGTCCAAGGGCAAGGACGAGGAGACCAAAGAGCAAATAACCGAAACTCTTGTGCACCAGTGCCAACAGACTCCGCAATCTCCCAACCACACGAGATGAAGCTCCCAGATAGCCTGCGCGCCAGAGAACGAGCAGCGCACCCACCGAGACTTGGAACCAAAAAGCAGGAATCCACGTTAGCATGCCAGCCGCATGTCCCCAAAGCGCCCACGAAGCGTGATCGTGCGGACAGTTGCAGGTCGCGCTCCATAGCACAGGAGAGTGCTGCCGCACTTCTTTTACAGACCCGGGTTCATCCGGATCGTAGTAGGCTCGCTCGAGGATATGTCGTGTACTTTCGAAAGCTTCTCTAGTGCCAGGCGAAATGTATCCGGAAAACACGTCACGGATCGCAGTGAAGAATATACCGAACTCCCGTTGAAAATTGCGCGAGAAACCGACAAAAGACAACGAGATCAGCAAAAGCATTGAAGGTATGTAGAAAAGTGCTTTGTAGAAGAGGAGCCTTTGAAGAAGCTGCTCTTTCCGGGCTTGGCGAGAAGCTCCGAGCAGCGGATCGTCCTTCGTAGCCATCTTCAGCGCTGTGTTGACCTTTGACGGCAGACCCGGGAAACACGATTTTCCCGATCTCCGAGTTTTTGGAACTTACGACCATTTGCGCTCAATGCGCTTGGCATGACAGGGCCAATAACCCTCTCAATTAGGATTCGAATCTCGGCTACGAATTCCATTTCTCAAGCGATGTCAGCTCGGGAGAAGTCACGCTCGTGTCCGTGCTTTTGTCAGTGAACTTCCGACAAAATCACTTTTCACTGATGGAGACACGCAATCTCATGCAACTGAATTCACGCAGCCGTACGCTTGTAGCATACAGAGTAGACCGGCTCAGACTTGAGCCATACATGCCAGATATAAATTCTCGTGCGCTGCAAAATGAATGTATACTAGATAAGCGAAGCGTTCTAGATATCAGAAAATGTCCGCAAATGGATCTTTGTTTGCTGTCGTGGCTGGCGGAGGCGGCGCATGTGCAGTTGCTGCAACTGCCCCTTGCCCGCCCAACATCTTCTGGACTTGCTGCAACTGGTCTGGGTTTAATGATGCTCCCGACGCAAGCAAACCCATCAGTTGCTCTCGAGTCATTTCTCCTGAAGGATTCCCTCCAGTGGCCGCCTGCATTTGGTTCATCGAGTTCGCGAAGCTGATCATTTGAGGTACTTCTTGCCTATCCACCGGCTTTGAGAAGTCCGTTGGCGCCGATGGCTCCATTGAGAGCAGATCCATTGCCCCACCACCACCTCCCGTTTTATTGTCGAGAGACAGCAAGTCCACCACGTTGTTAGCATTGCTCGCTGCTGTTGCGGTCGCAGGGTCATCCATGCTGAAATATCAGTAAGAAATAGAGTGGTAAACTTAAACAAAAACTCATTTCACCGCACTTCTTCCGGAGTATCAAAGTATACGATAACAAGTCGACGGGCGGCTGAGGAGGAGGGGCCGCCGGCGGCGGCTTTGGCTGCTCGCCGTTGGAGGACGAGTTTCGCGATGCTGCCGTTGCGGAGCCAGAGGACGGCGCCATCTTCTGTTGCTCAACAGCTTCTCTGGCGGCTTTCTCCGCTCGTAGACGTTCTCTCTCTTCCTTTCTCTTGGTCCGAAGTTTTTGGATGCGCCGTATTGTGGTGGGCATTCTGACCCCATCTGCCACATCCGTCTGCGTCGGGCCCTCCTTTCCGCCATTCACTATCCAATCCATAGCAGCCTGCGTGTCGTTGTTGTGCATCCGCAAGGCTCTCCGCGCATCGGTCTCATCGAAGCCTTGCGAAAGTAAAGAAGATAGCGACAGCGGATCCACCATGACGTTCTTAGGAGGCGATTTATAGGTTACATGATCCCAGCTAAGGCTTAGTAAAAGTTATTCGAAAAGGATCTGTCACTAAGAGAAATCCATCAGTACGAAGCAGAATGTCTTTATCAGTAAGAAGCAGATAGTACAGGTGTCTCATCTGCACCCCGACCGTCCTTCTCGAGTTTGGAAATGAGTTTCATTCCAAAGTCTGTTATGGGCTCCTCGTCATTCGTATCTTCCTCCTGCAATTCGATATCCACTTGATTCTCCAAATGTTCCGGGGTCATCTCCACCATTGGTCTGAACTCCATCCTGAAAGAGTAACACTAATGAATGTTAAACGTCAAGGATTTAAAATTCTGGTGCTACAGGGACAGTTCTTTGACGCCAAACGCAAAATACCTCTTTGGCAGGACAGTTGACAAGGCATGTGCGGAACTGGCGAAGAACTCATACTGCAGGTACTTGATGGTCTGAATCGTTGAGTCCAGTATGTCCCCCTTGTACTCGTCCAGAATGTAGAGCCATTCGAAACAGTTCCGGTCCGTCTCCATAAAAAGCGTTTTCGAGGACGCGAGATTCGCTTCTGCGGACATGTATGCTTTACTTGTCTTCCCTTTGTCTGTCACCTTTTCTAGGGCTTTCTTCGCCGACTTATACTCCATCAACCTTCGCCGCCTTTGCTCGAGCATCGTCTTTAAATTCCGGTTATTCATCAAATGCTGCCGCATTGGGGTTAGAATATTGAAATCCATATCGCGTCGAAGCTTTGCGATCGCACTATGTGGTGCGTCTTGTCGCGTGATCTGATTGCTAGCCTCCTTCAACTTGCAACTCTCCGCCGCTGAGATGAAAATGATAATCACCAAAGAAGAATCATCGACAGTTGCCCAAGCAAAAGAAAGTCCATTGGTCTGAAATCGCAAACCACGAAAGAAATATCGAATGAAATGAGTCGTGAGTCGTGAAATACCGATCTGCGGATCCTTCTCCTTCCCCATGCCCTGAACGACAACTTCGGCCACTTGCATCACACCTTTGCAGATGCCTTCACAGCTCCTCATAAAGTTCTCTATCGATTTGTAGAGCTCCTGAAGATTGTGGTCGAAGTCATTGAAATCTCGGACAACCCCCTCGAAGACAGGATCCACTTGCTCGCCATGGAACCATTTCTCCTTGGCGACTACCCACTCGGTGCGGAGCGCATTCAAGTGATCCTCCATACCGTCAGCAAACCCAGACATTGAGTGTTCGATGAAACACGAGAGCTGGGCCCAAACGCATTTCACTTTCCTACGCTGTGCGACTTCAGTCTTGAACCCAGCGTGAGTCGGAGACGCAGGCGGCGGACGGCTACAAAATGCGTCAAAGGCCAAAGTGTGCCCGAAATTGAACCCTTTGAGGCATTGATGTAGATCTTCAAGCTCTCTAGTAACCCACGAAACGAACTTGCGTCGGATCGCTTGAATGCAAAGGATCTTTATATAAAAACGACACGTGACACCTGAGCAGGGGCTAGAAAGAGGCTGTCATACAGCGGCATGTACGCAAAATCATTATGGCGTTTGGTTGTAAAACTGATATAGAGTTCATTTGTGGCCTGATGATCCGGCACGATGAAGAAACTACTTTTCACCTCTCTCAATGACCACGGGCTACACCTTTCATCTTTCCATAGCACGGGAAAACACGCTCGCTCTATGTGCAGACCACTTCTCTCCGCGCTGTTTACTCATATTATTACGTACATGGCAAATTGGCAATTGCAGACATCCCATTTGACTTCGTGTTCCCATGGCATCGCAAAGATCATGGCGCCGATTGCAATCTACACAAACGTCGTTATCTTAGTCTACATCTTCACAGAATCATTCAAAGCGTATCTACAAAATTGTCATTGACATTAATTTGATTACGTATCGTTGAGTACTTGAGATTCGCATCAAATCATTTACGGTACTCCAAGCGTTTTTCCTTCACCATGCGCGATGTAGATCTTTCCCACATCATTTTCGTTGCTTGAGATGTAGGAACCCATCGCAGGCTTCGAATTGAAAGGAATGATTTCAGGACAGGTAGGACGATGCGAGCTTCTTAAGTGCTCGTCGAAATGCCACTTCCAGGGCGCGAACCCGACTGGCTGAATGTAGGAGTCGTAATAAATTCGCCCCGTCGTGTTGTAATGCGAATCCGTACGACATGTCTCATCCTCATGGCGGATAGGGGTTCCTTTGGAATGTAAATCCGTTGATACGTATCCGCGACCAAATTCGAAGATATATGTTTGCTAGTTACTTGTCTGCGAAATTTGTGACTTTAAATAAACGATAGTTACGTACCTTCGTTAGTCTCATGTCCAAACCACGGCTTCTGAAGATCCTCAACAGTTTCTGCCCATAGACGCGCAGGCCCAATAAGGTGAAGTCGTCTGCAAAAGAGCGCAAACTTCACGACTGCGGCAGTGACGAGAATAAGAACCAACACGATCATGAAACCCAATAACGTCACCAGACAAAACCATTCTTCTAGGTCTGGCGTCAGTTTCCATCCAGCTTGATCGAGAAGCTTTTGTTGATCTGAATTACGAGCGAGCAAGGTAGCTTTTTCACTTTTCGTACCCATCTTTGCTAACAACGGTTTTCTTCGGCTTTTAGCAAGTACAGTCTTTCCATGGCAATACATCCCACTTCGCTCCTGCCAAGGTCATAAGAACGTCTCGACTCATCCCTTGCGAACGCCACACCCGAACATTGCATCAAGCATAGAACGAAGTTATGTTTGCGTACTATATTTCCGCTCATGGCTTAGCTCCGTTCTGAGCTTTCGGCTCGATACGCATATCTTCCATAGCCCAATGTGTCATTGTTCAACCGCTCCCGATGCGTATTGCCATACAATTCACCGGCTAAAGGCGCATAACTGCGAACTTGCGCTTATTCAGCCAGAGCTCTTGAGAGTCATTCGAGGACGATACTCCATAGATCGAACTTTTCGCACCATATCGCAGGAAACGCTCCGCCTCACAGTCGAAATAGTACTCCAAGCTCAGATCCAGCTCGACCCGATCTTTTATCCGGAGATGCAGCTCAACCAACGCCTTAATGGTCTTCGCGAGTTTTGACCGAGGACCTGTATTGAAGAGTTCCACTGGGATTCTTGGCTCAGGTTCGTATTCTTCACGATCAGCGTCTGCGTGCGGTCTGGGACTGATAGCCCCAGTTCGTCGTGAAAAGTACTGAAAACCTTCGCCTCTCTCTACCTCTTCTAATTTTATAAGAGACGATAACACTTCTCGCTCCTGACGATTATCCAATCCAGACAGTGAACTCTCTACTTTCGGCGGGAGGACTTCCATAGCATCTGTGTAGGCGCTCCGTACGACTCCCAAAGCTTGAATACCTTTCCAAGGCCAGTGCGGAGGAGCTACTGCCGAGGCAGACGCGTCGGATGTTCGTTTATGCAACCGATCCTGTCCAATAACCAAAATAAGACTGTAAGGCATCCACCGTACCTCTGACCTTTTCACCTTTGAATCAGGCTTGGTAGGAAATCGAATCTCAGTCAATTCTCTCAGCACTTCTGTGGTTAACAGCTTCTCGATGTTGCGCTTGAATTTGAAAACAACATAGAGGAGAGGCACAGGCCAATCGACACTCCGATCCCACCGCTGCGGGTCTTCGGGCCATACCAACTTCAGACTCACTGTTGCGTTCTGGCTTGCGCGATCGCAGTGACGGCGGTCGCCAATTGTGGTCGGAGCGAGAGAGTTCGATGAATTTGTTCCTCCACCTGCGGCGCAACTGGCGAGGAGAGAAAGCTCCACTTGCTTTCGTCCCTCGGAAAGATCAGCCGTGCTCTCTTCGAGTGCACGATTGGATTCAGGCTCAATCTGCATCGTACGGAGAGCACGGATCCCACCAAACAGTTTGCGTATGTAGGGACATGGAAGATATGCATCGAGAAACGAGGTGCGCTCTTCCTCGGCGCGCAGCATTTTAGCTAAAATTATGTTCGCTACAACTATGGACCCATTCCCGTCTTCGCGAAGACTCTTGGTAATACCAAACCTTCTCGAGACCCAAAAACATGCCTTGGTCTGTCTTAGACATCGCAAATCTAAGTAGTCTAAACTATCTAAGACGTCAGGCACGATCGAAATGATATCAGTCAAGTCCATCTTTTTGGAGCGGCACTAAATGAGAAGAATTTAGACGCGAAAACGGAATGACTTGTGTGGTGGACTGATCTGCGAAAATTTATAGGGCTCCCCGTGTCACAAATCTCCACAAGACACGCTCGCCTCGCGCGAAGCGAGCGTCCAGTTCGCACAGACCAGCTACAACGCACTTTGAAAGGCTACTAGAGATCTGTTGACCTTTGGTCCTCAACGTACCTTGCGTCCTCACTACGAACACCGCACACAAAAGAGAGACGTCGTTCATATTATTTTTCAATAGAAACGCGAAATTTGCGCCGCAAAACCATGTTCGTAATTCTGGCATTCCTCGCTTATCCATTTTCAATGTCGTCACGCCGAAGTGTCTGACTTCGATGGACTTTTTTCTTCCACTGGTGTTGAATCAACAACACGCTGGCATTTTGCTGCAGTTTCTGAATCCTTGAGCATCCGTCCCCCGCAGACTCCTGTCTAATTTTGTCCCCTTTCTCTTTTCGAAGCTGAGCCTTGCTATTGCTACCACCCACGCTAGCATGTACTAAGACTGCG
>JACKZZ010019222.1_pt1 | contig 12866 bp, 16 predicted proteins | sample 8027871 | NCBI WGS metagenome assembly JACKZZ01 (sample SAMN15724774, study PRJNA655200) | protist metagenome | isolation source: fluorescence activated cell sorting (FACS) single amplified genomes of... | place: USA: West Boothbay Harbor, Gulf of Maine | collected 2000-07-19
ATATAGGCCTCCAAGCCCTCCAGCACGAGACGAACGAGACCCAACGACGGTGGAGGCCACCCCTCCACCCTCCTCCACGCCCTCCAACTGTTCACCGTATGGAAATGTGACGAGCAAAACAAAAATAAAAAGGGGCCCTTTTTTTATTTTTGATGGCTGGAAAAGGTTCGCCAGCGAACCTTTTTGTTTTTGAATTTTTTTGTTGTTTTGTTCACGGCACCGTTGGGAGGGCGGTGTTCACAGCCGCCATCGCCGTGGCCACACCTGGCGCGGCGGTCTGTGGAATGTACCACTGAAACCAGAACTTGGACCCTGCCGCAACGGTCTCGTTTGGCTTGAACCACACGTTGAAGTGATCTGTGCTCGCCGCGTCGCAGGGTATCACACCGCAAGCCATGCTGGTCATGTGACGCCAGTCGCCCGTGAAGGTCGCCGCCCCGCTGTCAAACGCAGACGCCGGAACGACCTGGGAAACGATGATGGGACACTCCTTGTTGACCATGGCAGTGGTCTTGACTTGGACGAGGTAGTGCTTGCTGCTGCTCAAGTCTGTCGAGCCCGAGTTTGTGACGGTGACGGTGCCAAAATTGTCTGCGCCGAAATCCGCAGCATTGGAGGCTTCAACTGAATGGTCGGCGGGAGGTGTCGCTCCGGACGAGAGCATCCCCGTCGCTTCGAGTTCAATTGGCGGCACTCCGTCGTGCCTCCTCCAGCCAGAGAAACTTGAGGTTTCGTACTTGAGGTCGTCTGTGATGAGGGTGTCGCACTGAACGGTCTGTGCTGTAAGTAGGGCACCAGCGGAAGGCATTATACCATTAGTGGACATTATTGTTCAACGGATGCGCAGGGCTGCTTCCGTAGCCACCCTTTTGACCGTGAAGATTCCCTCGTATGGGTTCGGCGTTGGCGATGCCTTCGTAAGATAGACCTGCGCGAAGGTTGTTCAGCCCCTCGCTCGTGTTTTTACAACTTTTGACCAAGAGAGGGTTGCTCACCTGCGACCTGTGCATGATGTTGGGCACTGCAAAGTGGTGTTTCATCAGCGCAGGTGGCATAGGCCGCACCTTTCCGTTTTCCCCTCCCACCTGAAAGCCCTGAGAGAAACTGGCCTGGCTCACGATTCCCGTCGGTCGATTACTGTGTTGTCGTGGCGGTAACATCTTTATTCTTTTCGCACATTTTTAATTGCGGACACTGACAGCCTGACCCGCGCCAATCATGAGCGTCCCCTGGGTCTGGCACAGCACGTAGGCGCTGCGCTCTGTCGCAGTGTGGCCACTGGTTCGAATGGTCATCGCAGCGTTGGTGCCCTGAGTGTTGGCCCCGGACATCAAACCGACGTCTTCACCACGGGACATACATCCACCCGAGGGGTGGTCGAAGCGGTAGGGCCACACAAAGAGGGCCTGCTTGTAGGCCTCGAGCGACCCGATGAGGTTGCCAGTCGCATTCATGCCCACGCGGTCGATGGCGTAGGCGCAGTCAGCACAGGCCTCGGGTGTCGTGAGCGCGTACTGTGGGTAGGAAACAGAGTTCAGGGTCATCTGTCCGCGGAAATCCGTATCTTTCTCGAAGTTCTGGAAGCGGGTGTAGTTCGAGACGTAGGATCGTCCGACGGCTCCAAGAGGTGCGAGGTCCGTGGCGAGATGCGAGGCCAACTGGTAGTCCTTGTCTCTCCAGGCACAGTACACTTTACACAGCGACTGTGTCGAGAGGGACCAATTGACGGTATCGGAGGTGCTGGCGATTCCATCCTTGAGGAAAGAGTAGTAGGCGAGGAAGTTGACTTCGAGCATGCCGTTGCGAGCAATCTGTTCTCGTAGCATCATCTGGTACATGGGGTCGAGGGAGACCGTGTCGATGGTGAAGTAGAAGTCGCTGAGAGTGTAGGACAGCGACGCACCCTGTACGGTGCCGTTGTCTGTGGCAGGAATGTCCGCAGGGTCTCTCGAGGTATACGAGAGGACACCTCCACTATTGTAAGCAGGGACGAGCACCTCGTTGCCGGCCAAGGTGATGCGAACTTGAATGGTTCCAACCAGCGAAGTATCCAGAAAACGTGTGGAAGTCTCGCCACCTATGAGGCCGAGCCAGTCGCACATGACGAAACGCTTGCCGGTATCACTTGCGAGGTCCTCCGAAAGAGCCGAGTTCTGAACGCACTTGTCGACTGACTGGTCACGGTCCTGCGTACCACGTATAAGTTTGAGCATCTGGAAGCCTGAGTTGTATTCAGAGAAGGCATGGTTGATGGCGACGCCGTTACAGAAGACATCGACGCGAGAGACGAGCGACTGAATGTTGTTGGGCAGTTTCGCGTAGTAGGTTCCCGTGGTCGAACCGCTCTTGACGGCCGAAGCATTACCTATGACCCACTTGAACGAGGCGAGGTCAATGATGCCGCCACCGCTCGGAAGGTTGACGGTGATGACCGAACCGGCACCCGCTGAGGAGGACGAAGTGCTTTCGATCTTGTACCGATTTCGTGTGTACTGGCTAATCTTGCTTGTCATATAAGCGAGGTTCTTCGGAATGAACGACATGGTTATATGATAGGCTGATATTTTCTTTAGGGCCTCGGAGCAATCATAGGCATCTGGTACGGTTCCACTTTCTTGGTCGGCCTGAAGTCCTGACCACGCATTTCTTGGAGCATCTCTTGTTCCTCATCGACGAGGACATCCCATCGAAGGACCATCTTGAAAGGAAGCATACCCACTCTAGATTGATCGTCACCAGATTCGCTGATGGGTCGGCCCTTGTCGTCTGTGATGCGGAACTCCACGCTGTCAAGAGAAGACCTCTCCAACATGACGAAGTAGTTGTTGTTCTGATTATCGTACACGAGGAACTCCTTCTGGTCGTCGAAGTAGGCATCTGTGAGGGGAATGCGCGCGAGGATATCCGTCGCGACAAGGCCATTCTGGTCGGGCAACCACCTCTCCATGCCAAAGGTCTGGTAGTTGCTGTTGAGGATGCTCGTCCGGACGTACAGGCACTCCATGCTGTTCAGACTGGCTGGATAGTACGAAATCCACGAGCGAGAGGGGTTGTTGGTGATTGCGTTGTTCTTGTCCATCATTGTAATGTACGGGATGCTGTCAAAGGCAAATCTCTCCACCTTGATTTTACAGTCATTATTGCCTCCTGGGACGGCGATGGCGTCGCCCATCTTGAAGCCCGCACCGGCTGTTGTAATTTCGAAGTCTGTAACTGTTCCCGCACCGTTGACACTCACAATCTCGCCAAAAGCCCCCTTTCCGAGGTCGATGCCGGCAGCAACGACGTACCCAGTACCGCCCTGGCTGATGGTGAGCGTCCCATTGCTCGCCTGACCAGCAATGCCATTCGTAGCCTGGCTGGCCGTTGCCGTGCGGACAGGAGCACCGCCCATAATTTCGTGGGTGTCCTGGAAGTACGACTCTGCGTCGACGCCCTCGTACGACCCCTGCTTGGCCGTGTCCTTGACCTGAAAGGAACACAAATCCACGCTGAAGTTGGCTTGTGGGTCTGCGGAGATCTCGATAATCAATTTCCTGTTGCCGGTTGCGAAAGCCGAAGCAGCAACGACACTGCTTGCCTGCTGACCCGGAGGAACTGTGCCCACGTCGGGTTCCGCGTCTTCGTACCCAACCTGTGCCGTTGTGCCGGCAGCGTACACACCCTCCACCACGAGGGCACCCGCATTGTCAAGAGCCGTGTCTAGCCCCGACTGAATGGCTAAGCACAACTCCATAAAGTTTTGATACGAGCCAGGCGGGATGATGACCTCGTAGAATTTGATGGCACTGGGAATGTTCCTCGCATCTTTGACTGCGAAGTAGAACTTGTTGTTGGTCTGGTTGACGCTGTACCAGTTCCGCCGTTGGTCGTAGGAGGTGAGCGTCAACTTCATCTTCTGGCCTGAGAGGATGCTGAAAGGTTCCTGTGGGAAATTCACTCGGTACGCAAACCCATCTCTGACGATGTTGCTCTCCGTGTCCAAATAGACATTGCGACTGAAAATGGTCTTCATGTTTGTAGTAAGGGGATATTTTATTCCACTTCCACCGTGCCATCGACAGTCGGCGACAGTGCCCCTTCAACTTCAGCGTAGTCCACTTCGCCGGCGGCAAATCGGTCGACAAGGTCGGGGTTCTCCAACCACGTCTTGACACACACCTCCACGGCACCGTAGTCCAACGACGGATTTTCAGCCATTAAGGCTTTAATGAGTTGCTCCTTAGAGAGAACCATACCATCACTGTCGCAGCATGTCATATACTGTAGACCCATAATATTTTTTTCGATTTTTATAAAAAAGGTTCGCTGGCGAACCTTTTCGTCTTCATATTTTTTTCCAAAAAGGTTCGCCAGCGAACCTTTTCAAACGTACACGGCTCCACTTGGTTGAGCGGCGTTCGTGGAGGCCAACTGGACGGGCGTGTAGGAGGGTTGTTCAGAGCCGTGGTGGTGGTGAAAGATGTCCTCGATCCCGTGTCGAATATCCCTCCCAGCCTGCTTCCAGTGACCATGGACCATATCACCAAAAGGGTAATTCATGGGATTCAGTCGCTCGATGCTCTGATGGGCAGCGTGTTTGTCGCCATACATCGCCTCCACACCAGCAGATATGAGATCAGTCGCTCCGCTGTATGACTGGGGCACAAATGAACCAGCAGTCTGGACAGTATCGACAGCCGCCCTTTCACTTCTCCCGCCCTTGAAGTCGCTGTTCTTTTGACCCTTAAACTGTTCATACAAAGTGCCAGCAATGATACCGCCACCAATAAGAGCACCCACAGCGCCACCGACCCCAGCCATACCCGAGGACTCCTCAACAGCAGCCCTGGAAGCCATCTGGGCGGCCTCCTCCTCAGAAGCCATGGCACCGTCCAACTCATCGGGGGTCATATCGTGCTTGTCCAGCACCTTCCTGTAGGACTGGTGGTATTTCATGCTATTCTCAGCCACGTTGTTTCCCTCGAAGAAACCCGAGGATGTGACGTTCTTCTTCTCATGGAGGAGGGCGCGAATGTCTCGCCCCTTCGGTGAATCAAAAGGCAGCCTCGCTCGCTCGATCCGCCGTGTTGCCCTACTGAGCATGCCCCCCCCCCTCCTCGTTGGGATTGAACTCCATTTCTTTCATGGCATACTCCTGATCCTCTCTGTTGGTAATTCTCTCTGGATCAGGAATCTTGTCCAGCCGTTCCCGTAAAGACCTGAGCACATCTTCATGGTCTACCCCATCGTCTTGGATTTCATTATCCTCGTCGAGATCGGCGTCGTCGTAATCAAGAATGTCAGGGTGGTATTTCGACCTTGAACCTACCAAGCGAGACTCGTCAAGTGGTTCAGACCCGAACCACTGGTCATCCATGGTGTCTCCAATACCCCTCGAGATAGACTTTGGCGAATTGCTTTTCCGAAGCCATCGCAGTCCCTTGGAGCCGGACTTCCACCGTAAAACCTTAAGTCCTGTACTGCCAGTTGAGCCCGCCTTATCGAACAAGGTGTTCAACTCCTCCTCCATTGTCTCCAACGCTTCCCTCGAGTGTCCGCCCTCTTCAATTTTCTCCGTCAGTTTGATAGCCTTGTCCAAATGGCTCGTGTTTCGGTACTGGTACATCTCGTAACCACCCTTTGCGACCGCTCCAACCGCGGCGGTCCCTGTACCTGCGCCCATATAGGCCTGCGCGACGGAGAGGGCATTTTTCTTCTTCTTTTTCGGCACTGGAATCGGGTCTGAAGGTTCCTCTGGGTCAATGAACTCCTTCGTGGTTCCACGATGTTTGTCTTCATAGTAACAATAGGTGTCTCCATACATTCGGCGGCATTTGAGTTTCTTCATACTGTAGAGCGACATTTTATGCCGCCTGGTCATTTCTTTTTATTGCCGCTTGGTTTCATGTGGACATCAAGGACTGGCTTTGGTCCTGGGGAATGAGGCGGGAACTTTTCCCTGTCCCGATGTTCGGGTTTTTTAACTCTCTCTTGCGTCTGAAGACTCTTTGAGGCTCGCGGAACATCTTTAGCCGTCGCATATTGTTTTTGCCGCTGAGCCTCACGATTTGCTCCAACAAGGCTGTTGTCTGCCTTTCGTTTTTTCTGGTCCAAACGGGTATTCACAGCAACCTGTTCTTTGCGCTTTTCAGTGAGAGCAGTGGCTCTATTGCTCTCATGTCTGTCCTTTGCCATTTGAGCCCTGTCACCGCGCTTCTTACCTTCTGGAAGAGGTCTCTTGAACGCTTGAGCCTCTTCACTCCAATCCGTGTTTGATGGACCCAGGTCTCTGGCCTCCTGATGTGCTTGGACGTGCCGACCGTTGCGCACACGCTGTTGAGGCGTTCCTGGTGGGGTCACGTCTCCCATTGACGTGTCGCGACTGCCATAGACGAGATACGGGTCTGCATTGAAATCATTCAAACCCCTCACTGCTCCGTCCGATCCAGACGCATCAAGCACCCGTTGACTTCTTTCGGCGATGGCGCTGTAGTCGAGAGGCTGTACCTGTTGTCTTCTAAAGCGAGTTGGTTCTCTATGCCCTCTGGCGAGCATATTTCCAACAACTTTGTGTACTCTGTTTTCTCCTTGCTGAACGCAATTTGTATCAACCCACGCGTTGTACTGAAGAAGGTTTTTCATCATCTTATAGAGTAAAGCACCATTTTTTTTAACCCTTCTTCTTCTTTATTTAGTTGTTGTATGTTTAGTTTTGTAAACATCTTTTTTTTTCCCATCTCCTCAAAGTTTTATTTTGCCAGCAAAAGGTTCGCTGGCGAACCTTTTTGAGTGTTGTGTGATTTTTTTTAGAGGACTTATGAAAGGATATGAATCATTGCCTATGTCAGTTATGGAGTCGTGCTGTGCTGTAGACACCGTTGAAGACGGACAGACCATTGAAATAGGGAGTGGTGTATGCATTTCACAAACATTGTTCTCACTGCAATTACACTCTGGGTTTGATCATAAGTTTCAAGCGGAAGCCATTACAGTTGAGGCTATTCACAGTTTTACGGAACAATGAACGTATCAAGGTTGCTTCGAAACTTGCTTGGAAAATGTTCCTTTGGATGTAAATCGACCAGCAAAAAACTATGGGGTTCCTTCGTGCCTTCTTCAAAGAGTTTTAAGAAGGTGTCCTTGTCAACCTCTGCTGCGCACTCTTCGGAGATCTCGTCCAACTCCTTCTGCGACTTCGTTTTGCCTATGGCCAGCAGAGTCGCGTTGTTGCGGATACACTTGCTGATGCCTCCGCTGCCTGCTCGGTAGGACTGAAGCAAGAAGAACAAGGAGCAACCTATGGCTCCGCCCTCGCTCATTTGGCCCAAGTGTCTGTGGAATATTGTCATCTGGTTGAGTTTGCGGATGCCTTTGGTGTACAATTGGCTGCCTATACAGTCATCGAAAATGACACCTATCGTTGGCTTCCTGCCGCCCCACCTGTGCTCTGGTGGTTGGAAAGAGCCATCGTTCCAGAATTCCAGAACCATTTCGTCGCTGATGGTGCTGTGCTGCTCCATTTTCTTGCGGAGACTTCTGTACCGTTTCATCTCCGCCAAGTAACGCTCGAGGTCGTCCCTCTCCTTCTCAATCTCGTGCTTGATTGTGTCAAGAATGGTCGCCCAATCGTCTGGGTCTTCAAATATGTCCTCTTCGTGTATGGCCTTCAGTCTGCTCATGAGAGCGTGGTTGCTCTTGAATGACGGCGAGACCACGAACAGTCTATCAAAGGGCATGCGTTCCACGAGGTTGACTGTGAGGCATGTCTTCCCGTGACCGCGAGGGGCAACAACGAGCATGTTACAGTGTAATTTGGGCAGCATGTGGGGTGTCTCCACGGTGAAGGGCGAGCCGTCAGGCACGTTGATTTGTAAACCGGAGACTTTCGCCTTCTTCATCTGTCTATACTAACGACCACCGAAAATTTGTCCGTACATGTGACCCATCCGTGCCTGTTCTGCTGGGGAAATTCTTGGTGGCTTGTGCGCCTTGCGGCGCCGAACGATGACCTCCTCATCGCTGGAACTTGAATCGCTCTCGTGCTCTTCGTAGATGACACGGGTTTTTTTCTTCTTCTTGGGTTTGGGCTGCGGTGGGGGTGCCTCTTCCTCTTCCTCCTCGCTGCTGCTTGGTGCTTCCTCTTTCTTTTCCTTCTCTGCCTCGTACTCAGCGAGTGCTGTCAGTTTCTTCTCCACCTCCATCTTTTCGGCCTCCTGAAGGCGCTTCTTCTCAACCGCCTTAGCCGAACGGCTTTCCGCGGCCTTCGCCCGAGCAGACGCGAGTTGTTCGTATTGTTCATCTGTGAGTGGCTCCCCTTTCTTTGGCATCCTCCTGTACAATCTCTCAAGAAAATTATTCCACTGAGTCTGACTGATGACCCACTGCTTGATCGAACAGTTCTGCCATGAGTTTGGGGGGGAGGGAATGCCTTTGGTCGATTGACTTTGTCCCAGTCCACGTGCATTTGTTGCCTTTCTGGGCATGTTGCATGTGACGTTTCGTCCCAGGGATTGTAGCGCCGCAGTCGTACTTACATCTCTGTCCTTCGAAATTGAAGTTGTTCCAGAGGTGGGTGGTCTTCCTGTAGGGGAAGCCGTACATACAGTAATCCACAGTTGAGAGATTGTTCTTCAACTCTTCCATGATGGGTCGTGTGGCAAGGAGGCCTTGAGGGTTCTCGATACACCAGTATGTGGGTTGGATCTCCTTGATGATTCGGATGCAGGCGGCCACGATCGAATCGTAGTGCTGGAAGTTCCTCACCCCCACAGTCTTGGCTTTCGAGTAGTGTTGACAGGGTGGACTACACCACACGAAGTCGAAGGACCCCTTGCCGAAGAAGAGAGTTCGGACGTCTACACACAAATCAGGATTCTCGTGATAATTACAATCTACCGTGAGGGTGGAATGGCCCAACTCCTGAGCATGCTTGCTAAAACTTTTGGTGCCACAACACAACTCTAATGTCCTCATACATTTGAGCCATCAAATTAATTTAGTCAAAAAGGTTCGCTGGCGAACCTTTTTAGAGAAACCCTAGTGCTCCATTCTCTATAAGTGAATTTTATCCCACTGCTTAGCAGTCACCCCCTGTCCACCCCCTCTCTCCGCCACCTTGAACAAATAATCATCGGCGTCAGGGTTAAGATCGTTTGGTCCTGGGTTCTCCAACTCATTTAAAAGACACGCTTGGCATTTGTCATCGGCAAGTTCATCTTCATCCCACGTAAAATAGTTTTGGCACCCATGGCACTTCTCTACGCCATCCTCATTTTTCCAGTACTTAGCCATTTTTTCATTCTCGGACTTTTTCAAGTATGCCACGATGCCCGTTCGAGCGTTACAAATGTCCGTAAAAGACTTGTTTGTGACAAACTTGAATCTAGGATATTCGTCGACAAATTTGTAGAAAGGAATGTAGAACTTCATTATTCTGCTCTCAGACTTTCCAATATCCCCACAGAACTTAGTAAACTCACTATTGCTACCCACGGTAAGTTTGCCTCCGTACATATTCAAAATCAACGAGCAGAGATGACCAAAATTTACCTGTAACAAATACAGTTTCTGTCCAGTCTGCGTCTCCAACCTAATGTAATCTTTGGCAGCCTGGACATATGAATCGCGGTCAGTGAACTCGGGAAGGGCCTCTACCAATCGAGCATCGCTATCCGTATCCATGGGATTGAACGCGTCGTACACAAGGTCAATCTCATTTAGAAATTCAATTGCATCGTTTTCTTTCTCCTCTGCCCTCTTTTGCGGTTTCCTTGTTGACGAGCCTGGCGTCAAAGGTGATGTTTGCTCAGGCGGAGCCGGAGTCGATATCCCTTCATCAGAAACAGGCGGTTTCTTAGTAGGAGTCGATGTTACTTTGTTCAATTTCTTGGACGGAACATAGGTTGGGTCACTAACGGAGGCTTTGGAGGCTTTAGCCATGCTCTTGTCAGAGACAGCCGGTTTAGATTTATCAGAGACAGGCGGCTGTGGAGTCAAACACACAACATCATTCTTTGAAACAAACTCTTCTCCCAAACCACAGGCTTTAAAAAGTTCTGCGTCCGAATCATAGCGTTCTTGTAACTGGCTGCCTAAAAGTGAGCCATGTAATTTACTGATCAGCACCGAAATGCGAATTAAGTCGTCACACGTTTTGAAAGAGTTGCGCTCCATTTCTTCTGCCATTTAATTTATCTGTCTGACAAATCCAAAAAGTTTTTTTCCGTCCTCCCCCAAAAAAGAAAAAGGTTCGCTGGCGAACCTTTTAGAATTTTGTTTTATCTGTCTGTCTAGAACTATTTCTGTCTTACTATTTTTAATGGAACACTTGCAAGATGCTGTATGAAAGGCAAGTTTGCTTTCACCTATGGAAAGAAGTGCATACATTTGACAGTGGTAATAAGGCTATATGCAAAGTGGGTTCGATGCAAGTTTGATATTTGCACAACCTGACTGTGGTGGTGCTGTGTGCAAAGGTCCATAATTTTCTTTCTGCAGCGAACCTTGTTTATATTCTGTAGCCAGGTCCGTAGGAGACGTACACCTCGTTGCCTGCCTGTATATTTTTCGTCGCTTTCAAGGACACCTTGTCCTTGTTGATTGCGAACTTCGAATTGTTCCTTTTACACGCTGGCTTGTTTTTGCTGCGACATGTGTTGGCATAGCGTCCGACGGCATTTTGGCTGCTTGTGCTGTTCATGAACTTGCCCTTCGGAAGAGCCACAGAGTAAAGCCCTTCGGGTTTAGCGGCCACAATTCCTGTGTACAGGGCAATGGGGGTTCCTTTCTTCCGTGCTGTGGTAGTGTAGAGGCCCATGCCAGCCCTGGGAATGTGCGAGGGCTTCACACGGAGGCCTTTGATTTTCTCAAGATGTTGGTAGCAGTAAGTGCTCGTGCGACAGGTCCTTCTCTTACAGCGTGTCCCGTCTTGTGTCTTTGCTTCACACTGAACACAAGAAATCATATACTGTTTGGTGACAAAATATTTTCCTCCTCTGATAGTATAAATGGCTCGTTCTCTTGGAAAGTACGCGCGTGTTGAAGTGCTCGATATTCTCGGCAGACTGCGCTTCGAAGATGACGCGGAGGTTGACGGCCTCCCAATTTCCAGCGTAGGCTCCATCACCTTGAAGGATGCTGGGACGAACGACAAACGCATTGAAGTCACCCAAGACGGGAGTTCGACTGGAACGTTTGTGGTGAGGAACGCAGGAACAGTCTATTCGAAGGACAGCATCAACCCCTCGTTCGTTGATAACCCGACGCCCTCCAATTGTACGCTGGGCAACGCTGGTCAACTGTGGCAGGGCGTCTACAGCACGTCCTACAACTTTCCTGACGGTTCCCAACAGACGTCGGCTGCCTTGCCGAGTGCTCAGACAGTAGTGTATGAGAATACATCACCCTCTGTTCCAAGTTGGACAGAGAACCCAGTTCTAACTGACCCGACGAAGCACTACAAGATCATCCTTCGAAACGTTCGCATCGCAGCGACGGGGACGCTGGAAATGAACTTTTATTCGAGCAGTGGCAACATCATTAACGGTGACACTTGCTGGACAGACTACAGGACGGGCGCCTTTGGTAACACGGCAATCGTTCCAGGCAGTCAATCCATCTTCCTACACGAGGCGGCTGAGACTCTCGGCGGAGGCCAGATTGCCCTGGTAGAGATCGACTTCTACCAACGCACGGGATCAAGGGCGAACATCTGTATCAACACCACCTACGGCAATGGTACAGGCAGACCTTGTAGAAGAAGCCAAGTCTACGGAACGAACGGAACCCAGGCGACGGGTATCAATCTCAGGTCCAGTGGGGGCAATGTCGGTGGTGACATCCAGGTGATTCAGTATGCCTGGTGAGAACACTTAAACAAAAAAATCTTAGGAAACAGTATATGTCTACCAGTGTGGTCGACGCGAACAGAGAAGAGGCAGCAAGGCAGCAAGCAAGAACGGCGATAGCACTCGAACGAGAAAGACAAGCGACTGTTGGCAACACCGCAGCCGCCGCTCGGTATTTTGAAAGGCACAGAGACAATGTGCTTAAGCGAAGGATTGAGTATCGAATTGCCGCTGGGTCTATTCCAACGAGTGTCAGCATGGAACGCTACGGGATCACAATTGAGCACGTCAACGCAATACGTCGTGGTGTTGGTTATCCCCCTCTGAAAACTGATGTGTTTCCCTTGCGTCTGACAGCAGTAGACCTGCCCCCAAGCCTGAATGCCGAGGTCAGTCGTCGGATGGCAGATGAGACAAGAATGCGAGAGTTGCAAGAGGCCAAGAGGAGGGCTGAAAGCATCGTCCGTGATCGACAGAGGGCCGAGGCGGCCACCTCGGAGGCGGCGGACGTCTTGGCCACAGATAGCGACTTGGTAAACCCAGATGGCACTTTCAAGACATCCATCCAAGACGTGCGTTCCTACTTTCTTACTCCTAACCCCAGAACGGGCGAGTTACCCGTCATCCGTGACCCTGCTGGTAATGACTTGAAGGAGGGAACGAGGAAACTGACTCTGGATTTGACCTTCCGAACGCTCACCAAAGCCATGAACTGCGACACAAGCCACGACATTGTGGACTGTATTAAGAACTTTGACAAGGTGAAGAAGTATTTTGCCGAGCAGTACAAATTACATTTGAAGGTTGTCAAGGACGGTTTGCCAAGGGCGGGATATACAGCGGGTTCCATCCTGACGTCTCTGCAGCGTTTGTACGCCGTCAATTTTTACTACCTCCTCAACTTCACGAGAGGCACAGATAAGCCACCGCTCATTCCAGATGCCATTGTTGAGAAATACAACAAGTTATCGCGATACTATCAAAGTCTCGCCCAGGCTCGGACGGCTAAGCAACAGCAAACCGACAAGGTGAGCACTT
>JACKZZ010005626.1_pt1 | contig 12855 bp, 8 predicted proteins | sample 8027871 | NCBI WGS metagenome assembly JACKZZ01 (sample SAMN15724774, study PRJNA655200) | protist metagenome | isolation source: fluorescence activated cell sorting (FACS) single amplified genomes of... | place: USA: West Boothbay Harbor, Gulf of Maine | collected 2000-07-19
CGCCTCTTGGGAGACGAAAAGTCTGGTGTTGCCGCTGCTGGGAAAGCTGGCTGGGATACTACCAAGAACCAAACAGATACAACTTCAACCAATGGTGGTGCCTACGGCCTATTTTTGATTAATAGTGCTTCCACTACTCCATTATTGAACGGTACATTGGCAGCTGTATGGTATTTGTCTGAAGGATCAATTGAACTTTCAGGTAATCTTCATGGCAGAGATGGGTTTTCAACCTCTGTTGATCTAGGTGCCGCAAAATTGATTGGCTCTGCTGGTGACGGAGAATATAGGGCAGTTATAAAAAATTCTGCTGGTGTTATTCAAGAAAATATAATCTTTTCTTTTGATCAAACAAGTGATAAATATATTCGAAATATGTTTAATACTGATGCTTATAAAACTAACACAGCAATAACACCAACTTCTGATCAGAAAACCTACTTTCTTGGTGAAACTTACGAAGAAATGGTTGATAGAAGAGTAACAGTAGCAGGTGCTGGTGGACAATTGGGTATAATCTTGGGTCTTGGTACTACCGAATCTGACAAGAAATATTTCCAAGATAATAGAACAAAAGCAACTCCATCGAAGACAGGATTTTTTATTAATAGAGACCCAAACCAAAATGCTTCGGATTACAATCCAGCGCAAGCAGAAAAGCTTTTCCGGCTTGCCTCTCTTCATGATGGCGAAGCATTTCAAAAAGAATATTATACAACTGTTGAAGATCTTTCTTTAGGAACCAGCATTAATCCAAATTCAACTTTTACTGTGAACATTAGAAAATGGTCTAATGACGCAATCGTTGAGAGTTTTAGTAGGCTAGACATGAATCCAGCTTCAGAAAACTTTATCGTAAAAAGAATCGGAGATATGAATCTAGAGTGGTCTGATGCTGATAAAAAATTCAATATTACAGGCGAATACCCTAATCAATCCGATTTTATCCGCGTAGAATTACCAGATGCCCTGAAAAATGGACAAATGACACAAGATCAGCAGGCGCTTCCATTTGGGTTTGAAGGCCCAATGAAGATGAAATCCTTCGCGATTAAATCTGGGTCCGCAGGTGCTGTATTGGCAACAGACTACAGTACACAATTCACTGAGTCTTTCTCTATGGGATCAGGCTCTATACCAACAAATACTATTGTTATAAATGAATTTGCTATTGGGTTAGCTGGTGATGTTACGGCCTCATTTGACTTTCCGGAATTCAGATTATCAACAATCAATTCAAATGGTAGCTTGAATACAAATTATCAAAATAATTCTATCTTTGGAATAAAGCAAACCCTTTCTTCTAGTACGAGTTTGGACCAAAGCTTGAAAGATCTATCTAGACATCTTCCGGCTGGGTTAGATGTGTTTGGAGAGACGCTCAATGCATCAATTGAGAGATCCTTTGTTTTCAGTCTGGATGACATTGTAAAAGATGTCGCTACTGGATTATATTATTATGAATCTGGATCGCGTGCTGCTGAATTATCGTGGACTGCTGCTAGTGGCACACTTAATTTACTTCAGACACAGCGTGTAAAAAGGTTCGCCGCTCCTTTCTTTGGAGGGTTTGATGGGGTTGATATTACTGAACTTGACCCTTTTGCCAATAGAAACATAGGATCTTCTGACGCTACTAGTTATGAATATTATACTGTCAACAAGGCCCTTGATATGGCAGCTGATACTGATACAGTTGAAATGGACTTACTAGCAATTCCGGGTATCAATAAATCTTCTATTACTAATAGAATGATTGAGGTTGCAGATGAGCGACAAGATTGTTTGGCCATAATTGATTTAGAAGATGCGTACACTCCACTGTCAGAGATTAACACGACTGAATCTGCCGGTACTGCACTTGAAGTAACTACTGCTGCAAGGTCAAGAAACTTTGATTCTTCATATGCTGCTGCTTACCATCCATGGGTACGAGTTCGTAATCCGGGTGGCAATGGAACAATTATAGCTGTTCCACCAAGTGTTGCTGCAATTGGGGCAATTGGTAAGTCACAAAAGCTTTCTTATCCATGGTTTGCTCCTGCTGGTTTCAATCGTGGTGGTATTAGCCAACTCGGTGGCGCTAGTGGTCCTCTTGTGTCCTCAACTGCTGAGACTCTGAATAAAGCAAATCGGGACGATTTATACGAAGATAATATCAATCCAATTGCTAGACTTCAAGGTGAATTCGTTATCTTCGGCCAAAAAACACTTCAGCAAACCCCAAGCGCTTTAGATAGAATCAATGTTCGTCGTTTGATGATTTATGTCAAGAAACAGATCGGTGCAATTGCCGACACAATTCTTTTTGATAATAATATTCAAGCAACTTGGAATAGTTTTTCTGCTAAAGCAAATCGAGTTCTTTCTCAAATTCAATCACAAGGTGGTATTGTAGAATACAAAGTACAACTTGATTCTTCAACTACCACACCAGATCTTCAAGATAGAAATATTCTTTATGCTAAGGTCTACATTAAGCCGGCTCGTGCTATAGAGTTCATCGCTGTGGACTTTATTATCACCAGATCAGGCGTTCAATTCTAAACACTACTAATTAAGTAAAAGGAGTATTAATTATGGCATTCTGGTCACAAGCAGATGTAGAACCAAAAAGAGGTTTTAGATTTATAGTTCAAATTGGCACCCAAGTAGTTTGGTGGGCAAAGCAAGTAAGCACCCCATCTTTCGATGTTGGTGAAGTTGAACATTCTTTTCTTGGAAATAAATATTATTTTCCGGGTAAAGTATCATGGTCAGAGGTTTCTTTGACTTTGGTTGATCCAATCTCTCCAGACGCTGTTGCCTTAACAAATCAATATTTAATTGACTCTGGTTATATGATACCAGTCAATGCTGATGATGACACCCAATGGAAAACTATTTCTAAATCAAAAGCCACCAATGTGGGTCTAGAAAATATAGATATACAAGTTGTTAATGCTGACGGTACAATCATTGAACACTGGGAACTTAAAAATCCTTTCATCAAGTCAGTAAAATATGGTGATCTTTCATATGAAGATGATGCTCTTAGAACAGTTGAGCTTGGCGTTCGTTATGATTGGGCCACATGTGAATTCCCACAAGGACCAGTTAGCGATAAATATTTTGTTGAGGGAGAATCTTCTGCTGCGAATGGCGGAGCGGGTCCTAATTATAATGGTGAAGAAACTAACTAACGGAGTTTAGATGGCTTTTTGGTCAACCGGTAATCCCACACCCACACGACAGTTTCGTTTTCTTGTTAGCAATAGCAGCGATAGCGAAGCTGTTTGGTATTGGGCCAAGGCTGTTTCAAAACCATCGTTCGAGGTTTCAAGTACAGAACATCAGCTTGTAAATCACAAATTTAAATATCCGGGTATCCTTACATGGAATGATATCTCAATGACTATTGTAGATACTGGTAAGAAGACAGAGGAACTATTAGAGCGGATAGTCAAAACAGGATATAACTACCCTACAAAATTTCAAGGAAAAGAAGGCATATCAAAGAGAACAGCATCCGAATACTTGGATGAGCTCACAATACAACAACTAGATGCCGACGGAAAAGCAATAGAAACTTGGAGGCTAAAAGGGGCTTTTATAAAATCAACCAACTTTGGTGACTTAGATTATGAATCAGATGCATTGGTTATCCTTCAGCTTTCAATTGGTTATGATTGGGCTGAATTAGAGACAGAATAACAACAGAGGTGAAATTTGTCAGTTAGAAATAATATGGATCGTTTAGGTGCTAACGATCAAGCAGAAACTAAAGCAGCACCAGCAGCATTATCTCCGCTTAATTTTGTTGCACCTACAGAATTTGTAGAACTCCCTTCCAAGGGACAGGGTTATTCGTCAGATCACCCACTAAGCGGAAAAGATGTTATTGAAATCAAATTTATGACTGCGAAGGAAGAAGATATTCTCACATCAGCGACTCTGTTGAAAAAAGGTATAGCAATTGATAGATTTATGCAAAATATTATATGTGATAAAAATATCAAGATAGACGATCTCTTAATTGGAGATAAAAATGCTATTCTAATTGCTGCTCGCGCATCCGGATATGGCGCTACCTATGAAACACAGGTTGCGTGCCCTAATTGTTCTACAAAGGCAGAAATGTCTTTTGATCTAACGACACCAAAAATATTAGAATCAAAATATGATACTGACTTAGGAATAAATAGAACCGAAAATGGCACTTTCACAATCAACATGCCTTATACAAAGTTTACCGTTGAGGTCAAACTATTAACAGGCAAAGATGAAAAATACATTGCAAAGTTGAACAAGAACAGAGCTAAAGGTGGACTTTTAGAGACTACAATGACTGATCAATATAAAAGAATGATTGTATCTGTTCAGGAGCTTACTGAAAGAGACACGATCAATCATTATGTTGACAACATGCCTCTTCGTGATGCTCGTCACTTGCGTTTAGCCTATAAAATGGTTTCTCCGGACATAAAAATTGCTGAAGATTTTGAATGTAGTGCTTGCGGACATGAGCAAGAACTGGAGGTGCCCTTTGGGGCAGACTTTCTTTGGCCTGACAGATAAATATATGGAAGCTGTGTATGAGCAGTTCTTTTTTCTGACTCATCATGGCTCGTGGTCCTTTATCGAAGCTTATAATTTACCTGTTGGTCTTCGTAACTGGTTCTCTAAGAGATTACAGAAGCATTTTGAAGATGAAGCCAAGGCATATGAAAAAGCAATGAAGAAATGAACTGATGCCCGAGAGGGCATTTTGTTTATAAAACTATTTATAACATGGAGAACTTGCTATGATCGATTTTACACGAAATCCTAGACTAATAACTGAATCTTGGATGAAAGCCTTTGGTGCTTGGAATAAAACCATTCTCAAATATATCTATGGAAAAGATGTCAATATGGTTGCTAATTTGAATGAAGAAAATTCAATCAACTTTGTTATACGAGGAGAGGTCGAAGATGTCAGGTCTTACGCTGACGCTATTATGGCCGAAAAGAACTATTTAGAGGCCTATACTCAATTTGGAAAAGAGCACCCAATGACTACAAAGCATCGCATTATTTTAGACAAAGCGGTAGGAACTTTCGAGCAGAAAACAGGCATTACTTGGCCGTTTGTTGATGAGGCCTAATAAGTGACTAAAGAAGAATTAATAGCCAAACTTTCTGAACTTACGGATAGCGATCTAGACAAAGCCGGCCTCCAAAAGAAAAGCTCAATAGATTCCGCGAGTGACGCGGGTAAATTACAAATAAAAAATCTTAGAGAAGAATTAGAGCTCCAGAGACAAATTGCGATCGCTCAGGATGATACACAGAAAGCATATAATAAAACTTTAGAACTTGGAAGGATAAGAATTGATCAAATGATGAAAGAGGGTGAAACGGCCCTGAATCGTCAGAATATGACAGATGAAATGAAAAATATTCTCAATGAAATTGGCGCTACCCAAGAAGAATATATAAATGGGGAGATAACCCTAGAGCAAATAAAAGTAAGAATAAATCAAAATATCAAAATTGCTAATAACGAAGGAAAAAAATATAGAAGAAACTTTGAAAGTATCGCAACTCACCTAGGCATGAGCTCAAAAGGTGTTGCAGGGATGCTAAATACCGCTGTTTCATATTCGCAAGAGTTGAATGAAAAAACTGAAGATGGAAATGAATTGTCAAAAGCGGCCTTAGAGAGACAAAAACAGTTAGCTGAAGCTTTCCGAAGTACTTTCAATATTACAAATCTGGCAGCGGCAGCCCTTACGGCATATATAGAAACAACAATCAAAAATATTGCACTCTTAGACACTGCTTTGACTTCATTCGCTGCTGCTACTGGTGCTGGTAGGGAATATGCTGATGTTATTGAGACTTCTCGTGCAAATAATATAAAATTCAATGTATCTGCCGCTGAAACTGCAAAATCAACCCAAGCCTTATTTGAAGGTTTTATTGGCTTTGGTTCTGCTGGAAAGGCAGCACAGACTGAACTTGCAGGATTCACTGCTCAACTTGGTAAGTTTGGCGTTGATGGACAAACCGCAGTTGGCATTTTGAACTTTTTTTCAACCAACCTTGGAAAGAGCTTTGAAGAATCTGAAAGACTAACAAAACAACTTGCAATGATGGGGCCAAAAATTGGTATCTCAACAGCAAAAATGACTAAAGATTTCCAATCGGCTCTTCCAACCCTCGCTGTCTATGGAGATAAGGCCATTGATGTATTTCAAGGGATTGCCGGCGCTGCTCGTTTGGCTGGTGTTGAGACAAGCAAAATGCTTGATCTGGCTAATAAATTTGACACCTTCTCTTCTTCAGCTGAAACTGCCGGTAAACTAAACGCAATTTTGGGCACACAGATATCCGCACAAGAAATGCTATTAGCGACAGAAGATGAAAGAATCGAAATGCTCATTCGCTCTACACAAGCTACGGGAGTTGCGTTTGATCAACTTGGTCGCTTTGAACAGAAAGCAATCGCTGCCGCTGCTGGTATTAGTGACCTCTCTGAGGCACAAAGAATATTTGGCATGGACTTAGCGGAATTCCAAAGGCAACAAGCTACATTAGACAAAAGCGCCAAGATCCAAGAAGACTTCAATCAAGCACTAAAAGATATGATTCCAATAAAAGAAAAGTTTATGGCGCTTTTTGCTAGGTTTGCACCTACTGTTAGTGCCTTTTTAGAGGGAGCACATTATGTATTGGATTCCATAGCTGAAACCTTAGATAAATTTGATCCCGAGACACTTAGACTTATAGGCGGCCTCGCAGCGACCTTCATTACTTTAGGCTTAAGCCTCAAAGCATTAGCGGCCTTTAAAGGGATAGCACTTGGAATAGCTGGCGGCTTCAAAATATTATCAGCTTCGGCACCTGCTGCGTCGTCAGCGACAACAGGCCTTGGTAAAGCGTTGGCAACTTTAGTCAACCCATATGTGATTGCTGGTATTGCTATTGTAACCGCAGCCGTATATGGACTAGCATATGCCTATAATTTATCTAATGAGAACTCTTCTAAAGAAGAAGAAGCCAAGGCAAGACAGATCGAGGGCAATGTTGCCCTCGCTGAATCTTTTGGAGAAATTGGTGTTACTTTAAGAAATTTGTCAATGTCAACATTCGAAAAACCAATCGCAGGACTTCAGCTAATGGCACAAGCACTTGGAAAGTTCAGCGATGTTGATGTTGATGCTAGAGCGACCCTAACAAACCTTGCCTTGATCTCCGCAGGTAAAGCAGCAGATAGTGCTCAAAATGCTAAAATTGTCGCAGCAGGAGTATCAACCATAAGCAATAATATTAGTAATTCTTTTGCTCCAAGCCTTGTATTGGAAATTGATGGAGAGCAATTCAAAGCTAAAGTAAGACAAGAAGTTGTCGGTACACTATCGGCTAACAACTAGAGAATAAATTATGATACCAAATCACCACTTTCAATCTGGAGACGCCTCAAGCAAGTATGCTGTTGACACAGGCGCAATGCTCATATTTCAAAGTATGATAAATGAGAAGATTGTTGCTTTCAAAGCATTTCTGACTTCTTTTACTCAAAACTTTCAATCATCTTGGAACCAAGAAAAAGTTTTTGGACGAATCGATCCAATTGCGACCTTTGATAGCACGACAAGAACCATCAATGTTGCTTGGGATATTCCTGCTTATGACTTTGAGGATGCAAAAAATAATCTTCATAAATGCGCAGTTCTCGTTCAAATGCTGTACCCTTCATATACGGGCACCCCAGAGGGCGGCTCAAGCACACAAGGAACAGAGAATTCAACAAATTCCAATACAATGCAAAAGACTCCACTAATCAAGCTAAAATATGCTAACCTAATTGCAAATTTTAGTAATAATGGCTCCAACGAAGGACTTCTTGGCTATATAACATCCGTAAATTGGAACCCTTCTTTAGAAGCCGGAATGTTTGTTGACACATCCGGAGGAAAACAGATCTATCCAAAGCTTATTCAACTAAGTTGTAATTTCAATGTTCTTCATCAAGATAATATTGTGCTCGATGGTAATGTAGCACAACCAAATTTCCCATTCGCTACATCTTTAGTTGAAGGTGAAAATTTTAGTCAGAGATCGGTGGATGATAGCGTTCTAGAAAGTCCCGGTATAATAAAACAACCAATTAGAGTTGATTTCGAATAGGATATTATGATGGGTAGATATAATAATAAAAAAACAGCCACAAATAAGAGTGATCAATACGAAAATTTATTTGAGGACAGAGATGTTAAGCAAATAAAACAATATCGCACACCAAAGATGAAATACCCTTCAAAAGAAGAGGTCGAAAATCTTAATCTCATAAAATATTATTGGAAATCTGGCGATACTTTTATGAAGGTTGCTTATAACTTCTATGGTAAGCAAGATTACTGGTGGATTATCGCACAGTTCAATAAAACTCCTTTTGAGGGAGACATTCGTGTCGGAGATGCTTTATTTGTTCCTCAACCGCTCGTGCGCGTCCTAAGCATGGTGGAGTAATAGATGTCTATTGAAGATTTAAAAGCGAAAATCGAACAAAATCCTACAGGCTTTATCATCACAGAACAAGATATTCAACTTGCTTTACAGGGTGGCTTGACCGGATTTATTTCAATACAGAGTGATAGTTTTTTGGCTGCTACTCCAATCGGCATAATTCTAGGTCTTGGAACTGGCGAGGAAAGCAGGTCAGTTGAAGATGTATTTGTTGGCCGATTTTCAGTCACAATAAAAGATAAACAATACCAAAACCTTTCATTCAACCAAGTCAGATATGCTATTAATATATTTGATGAAAATTCAAATGAATTTAAAGAAGTTGTCAAAAATCTTACAAATGATATTCTCGGACCAGCGCTGAGTCAATACTCTTTTGGCGAATTTGATAATGCTGTTTCTATAGCAGTAAATGAACAATTGGCTGCTGGGAGAACATATACTTTTACAAATCTGCCTTCCTTTCGTATTGGCGGTCCACCGTCTGTTTTAGTATCGACATTTCCCAACGACACTGTGCCTGAATTAAACCCATCTATTGAATCTGCAAAATGGAATGAGATCGCAAGTGCCTATGAATCTCAATTTGGATCCGACCCAAATAGCGCTGCCGGATCCGTCGCGGGTGATATAACAATACAACTGAATGGGAATGTAAGTACAAGCACAACAGAATTTCAATTGGCCGAAGTTGAAGCCGGCGGGTCTGGTCTATTTGACGCAATAATAGACTTTTTTGTTGACTACAGAAGCCCATCCAGCGTTGTAAATCTTCAATACAAAATGTTTTTAGTAAAAACTCTACGAGATTATGATTCTGTTGATTTTGATGCGTTTTTTGACAATCATGTAGAAGAAGCAGCAGATACTATAACTAAAAATTTATTATACGATTTTGAATATGAAAGAAGAGAAGGATTATATAGGGCAATCAAAACTGATCCGGACGCATCAGTAGAGGATATACTAAATGCCGCAGAAGCAGCCGCTCTAGATGGATTAGACTCTCTTGCCGGTGAAGGCGGGGTTGGCCAAAATATATTAGATCCTGACCAAATCGAAGAAAGACAGAGGTTTTTTGAACAATGCATTCTGTTAGCACAGATGGATTCTCTCAAAGAAGTTTTCACAGAGGCAATAAAGACAGAGGGAGAGGTTGAGCAAGCTCCCAGTCCAGAGCCTTCTTCGCCACCAACACCAGAAGGTATACATCAACCGAGTCCATATCAAGAAAGATTTTATATGGTTGAGGCACCATCTGGTAGAAATGACAGATTAGTAAATTTTCTAAATGCACCAAGTGATACTGTAGTAAATGATTTTCTAAATTTAACACCAGACATTCAGTCTTTTCTTTTGCCAAAAATAAGGCTTTATAAGGTTTTCAATGAGGGCAATGCACTAAAGCAAACTGAATTTATATTTAGAAATTCAACAGACAGCACAAATGTTCTAAATAATTTGTTCAAAGATAATGATAAGTTCTTTAGAGGCTCAGGCTACGGTATCAAGGATTTTTCAATATCTTTTGAAGGAGGAACACCTGCCACCGCTAAAAATGATATGGTTGCCAATCTGACCTTATTTTTTCAAGACTTCTCGGATTTTATCACCCCAGTTGAGACAGAACAAGGAACTTTTAGTTTTGTTGATTTAATTTTTTATGATAAAAAGAACACCAATAATCCAGCATATGGATATGGAAGTTCGCATCCAGACCAATACTCTCCGGCATATTATAGGATTAGAGCAGATATAGGTTGGCAAGCACCAGAGAATCTACCCCAGTTTGATGATGCTTGCAAGAAGCGTGGTTTGGATCCTGATAATATTCGCGATGTCATTGCTAGATCAAATAAATCATTCTATCTCAATATGGTAGAACATGATCTGAATTTTAAAACTGATGGAACTGTAGAAATAAAAGCACAATATAGAGGATATGTTGAAAGCGTACTCAAGGGCACTACCATGGATGCACTTACGGATAGTACTCTCATTGATGAAAGAAAATCAAGGCAAGAAGCGTTAACCGCTGCTACGAGAACATGCAGCCCCGGTGAACTAGCAAGAATAAAAAGAATATATTCTGCGGAAGAGCAGCTTATAATTGAGGATTTATACACAAGAACATTTGGAAGACTTTTAGAATTAGATAAAGTTAGGACCTTTCAAGTGGGCTATGACGGAGGCTTTAGAAAAGAAGGGTACTTTGCTAACGAACCTAGTATAACTGATGTCGGCACAAATCGAACTTCTGAAATAACCGACGAACATACTTATTATTTTCTAGGTGATTTATTATATGTTATGCTTGATGCTATGTATGCCGATAATAGCGCTGCTGAACCTATCGGTAAAACTAAACTTATATTACCTACTATTGAATTTGAAAACTTTTTTGAGGATTCCGGAACTTTTGCGATCAATTTGGCGCAAATACCAATATCTAACAGGTATTTTGGAGAATGGTGGGCACAGCATGTCATAAAACCAAAGAAAAAAGCATATCCTATCATGTTTTATCTAAGAGATATACTAAACAATTTAGTCGCTGATGCTTTAATAGATGTGTGCCTTAATAAGAATTATAAAAAATCGTTTAATTTTCAAACAACCAGCATAAATGCTTCTGGGGAACCTCTTGCTGGTGCTGCATCAAATACAGATCCGATAATAAGCTTAGACCAAAATGATTTACCTTTTGTTGTTGAGGAGAACGCAGATATAAATGATATAACAAATTATGTTCTAGTCTATGCTGCATACTCAACAACTTTGCCGTCTGGTGTTGGTAAATATACTGAGGACCTACAGAATGGAGTATATCATTTTCATCTTGGCCAAGACCGTGGAATTGTATATGATGTCAAATTTAGTAAAGTTGATATGGCTTATATTCGAGAAGCTAGATATCTGAGAGAAGGTATAGATGGGCTACTCCAGCTTGGAGCAGTCTATAGAGCTACTATCAATATGTTTGGAAATACCTTATTTTATCCGGGCATGCTTATTTATATCAACCCATTCGGTATTGGTGGCGAGCAATTCATGCCGAATAATTCAAATACAATTGCAAACAAGCTTGGCCTTGGTGGATATCATTTGATCACAAAAGTAAATTGCTCTATAGCATCAGGTCTATTCAAGACAACAATAGAGGCCATGTTTGTTTATTCTGGGGATGGTGATACGAGATTTAACATTCAAGGAAAACAAAAAGAAAGAGATGAAAATGATATCACAACCCCAGAGGAAGAAGAGGAAAAATGCGCAGGTTTAGTTAACGCTGTTCGAGCTGACTATCTTGCTACACTAGCAGGGGATGAAGTTACTCTGAGAGCACCCCAAGCAATAATTGATACCAATGCTGATAATTTAAGAGAAGCAGGAAACAGAATACGAGAAGCATCTAACGGTGCAGTTGATATTACGCTTGCTGTCGCAGAGGAGGAAGACCCCGAAGTTTCAACAACAGGTATTCCAAATACAGGAATAAATCTTGGTTTTAGTCCAGAAGATTTATTAGGAGACACTGAGTAATGGCCAGATTCTTTGGAAAAAATAATGAACGAATAACTCAAAACCTTGCTGGTGAAAGAGCAAGGTACAAAGTTAATGCATATCAAAAAGAAGCTGATGGCCTAGACCAAAAGCCAATTGTTGATTTCAACTTTGCCGAGAGAACACTTTATGGAAGAATAGATCAAGATTTAAATTCTGTTGTTCCGAATCCACAATTTATGGTGTCTTTGGCTAACACCGAAACTCCTGAGAGTGGAGTTCAGCTATTAGATTTTGTCGCTGATATGTATTCTGATTTAGCGAACAACTTTGAAAAAGCATGTCGGCTTCAAATATTAGATAATAACGATCCCTATCTCTCCAAGATTAATGCATATCGGTCTTATGAAGAGCCCGAATTTGATTATTCATCCTACATGTCCAGTGTTATGGATGCATATAATCAAGATTTTGTGATAATAGGTAATAGAGAAGACGAAATCTTCAATCTAACTCAATATGCTGAGAATCTTCTAAAATATTCAAAGTCTTTAGGTGCAGAGATACCTCTGACCTTTACTGGTTTTATGGCTAGTGCTCAAACATCATTATTTACTTCAGGTATAGCAGTATCTATATCGAGCCTTCCATTTAGTGAAGACGCCCAAAAAGACGATTTCTTCATTCAAAACGAAGCATTTCAATATTACTTGAACTTAGCAAAAAACATAGGTTTCTCTGTAGCTAAGAACTCCCCATGGGTATTAGTTGCGGATTTAGCGTCACCAGCAATCAAGCCATATTTGCAAAAATATGGTATGACCAGCGTTACTGATGTTTTTCAAACTAGATATACTC
>JACKZZ010015842.1_pt1 | contig 12848 bp, 13 predicted proteins | sample 8027871 | NCBI WGS metagenome assembly JACKZZ01 (sample SAMN15724774, study PRJNA655200) | protist metagenome | isolation source: fluorescence activated cell sorting (FACS) single amplified genomes of... | place: USA: West Boothbay Harbor, Gulf of Maine | collected 2000-07-19
AAAAGGTAGGTTTGAACTTGCTGCAAAACTCACCAGTTCTAGTACTAAAGAAGATATTGAAAATTCCTGCAAGATTTGCGACGTTATAATTGATTTTTCACAACCAACAGGCTTAAAAGCCCTAATGCATTCTGCTGCTAAATTTTCAACTAATATCCTGATTGGGACAACCGGTTTAGAGAGCAAGCATTTTCGTTATATAGAAACAGCTGCAAAAAATATTGCTGTTATTTATGCACCTAACACAAGTTTAGGAGCAAACCTCCTTGAAGATCTATCTATAAGAGCAGCTAATATATTGGATGGTTATGATGCAGAAATTATAGAAGCTCACCATAAGCATAAAAAAGGTATAGTAATTTGAATTTAGAAGGACATAAGTAATTATATAATCAGTTATGATAAAAACTAGCCGAAAAGGAGGCTGCAGGTATTATACTGACATCATCCTGAACCCTACCCTGCGTCATCTACTGTCTTAAAAATCAAGCAAAAAGAGAAGAATTTTTAAGACAGTAGATGACCTTAGTAAATTCTAATTGCCCTAGAAATATCACATAATATCTAAGAAAATAAGTAACTTATTTGTTTTAGTTGCAAAGCGAATAAGAAATCACATAGGATTATTAATTGATAGAATAACCTTGATTTACAACTAATGCACACAAGAAAAATATGAATGATGAATTTGCAGAACTCAAAATAAAAAACAAAACTTTTAAATTACCAATTAGAAAAGCATCTATTGGACCGGATGTAATCGACGTTACAAAATTATATAGAGAAACTGGTTATTTCACTTATGACCCAGGATTTATGTCCACTGCATCATGTACATCGTCTATCACATTTATTGACGGGAATAACGGTATACTTAGGCATAGAGGCTATGAAATCAAAGATTTGGCGGATAACAAAGACTTTCTAGAAGTATCGTACTTACTATTTAAAGGGGAATTGCCAAGTAAAACTGAATATGCAGATTTTAGAAAAAAGATATCGCATCACTCAATGGTCAATGAACAAACACGTAATATCTTTGGTGCATTCAGGCATTCAGCGCATCCAATGGCTGTTATACTTTCGGTCGTAGGCTCATTGTCTGCTTTTTATCATGATACAATAGACATGAATACTCCAGAAGGAAGAGAACTTTGTGCTATTAGAATGATAGCAAAAATGCCAACCATTGCTGCAATGACTTATAAATATTCTATGGGACAGGCCTTTGTTTATCCGGATGAGGACCTTTCTTTCACAGAAAATTTCTTATACATGATGTTTGGGGCCCCAAACAAAAAATTTAAGCAAAATTCAGTAATTTCAAAAGCTCTTGATAAAATTTTTATTTTACATGCCGATCACGAACAAAACGCTTCTACCTCTACTGTAAGAACCGCTGGTTCGTCTGGGCCAAATCCTTTTGCTTGCGTTAGTGCGGGTATTGCATCCCTTTGGGGGCCAGCACACGGCGGCGCTAATGAAGCGGTAATAAGGATGTTGTCAGAAATCGAATCTGTAAAAAATATCCCCCAATTTATTGAAAAAGCAAAAGATAAAGACGACCCTTTCAGGCTTATGGGGTTTGGTCATAGAGTTTATAAAAATTACGATCCCCGCGCGGCAGCGCTAAAAGATACATGCAGAGAAGTTCTGGAGGAGCTAGGCCAGCTTAAAGATAATCCTATGCTTTCCATTGCAATGGAACTTGAAAAAATAGCATTAAATGATCCGTATTTTATAGACCGAAAATTATACCCTAATGTAGATTTTTATTCTGGTATTATCTACAAGGCGCTTGGAATCCCACCGCAAATGTTCACAGTATTATTTGCTGTTGCAAGAACAGCTGGTTGGGTTTCGCAATGGAAAGAACTCTGGGAAGATCCCGAGTTCAAAATAGCAAGACCACGCCAATTATATAAAGGTTATTCTTCTAGGATTTTATAGCTAAAACTTTTTTAAGACTTCTTTCTAACTTTGCCTGGAAATGCCTAGATAGGATTTAGTAATATTTAAGTTGGGAATTAATATAGGTTATATATTTTCTTATTATTTCCGTAGGTAAGCTGGATTCTTTATTTTTTGTTTCTATAACTTTAGCGTGGATAGGTAATTTTTCTCGATAGCACCTGCATCCATAATCATCGCCAGGGTGCGTTATCTTATGCTCATGCTTAAAAACTTTTCCTTCAAGTTCTTGATGAGCAGGCCTTACCTTATCATCCGCGCGGGTTCTCCATATGTAATAATCACCTAAATTATTACTTTCTGGAAATTTTGCACTGATTTCTTTAGGAATAACTGTCTCTCCCAAAATAATTTCAATTTTCTTTTCTTTTGGAATTAGTCCATCATGTGGATTTGAGTATAAAGGACACTTCCTTGAGTCTAGGATAATCGCTCTTATGTCATTTCGATTCTGCAATCCTATTCGTTCTAGGGGATTTTTTGAATAGCTTGAATATAATTTTACTTCGCTTACAGCTAATTCTAAATAGTCCGAGCTACCTGTTCTATAATATTCTTTTAAATGAGTGGATATTCTTGTCTTATCATCTGCAAGTTTTGGATGCTGGTAATATAGATCTGTTAATACAGTCCTTTCATTGAGACGCATTTTATCCCAATATGGTTCATATATTTTTGCGAGTTCTTCTTCCCTTTTTACTACTCCATATCTTTTGAGCATTCGAGCTTGTTCTTTAGTAATCTCTAGGTCTCCTTTTTTTGCTGCATCAAAAGATATTAACCCTTTGAATATTTGATTCCATTCATTTTTAGACGCATTTCCTCTATCCATATTAAAACCATATCCTATAGTCAATATGCTTTTGCTATCCCCGTATATTTTGGAAGAAAAGCCCTCCCCACTTGCTATAATATAGTATAATTTTTCGTAATATACCTCATGATCATTAACGTTATGTATATCTAAGTTGTGTAATTCATCACGAAGTTTAGCTGCTTCTTTTTGGTTAATTTCCATAGTAACATTCTTAAAAATTGTATACAGGCAAAATGTACCAATAACTAACAGTAATAGAAAAAATATGTTTTTTTTCATGGTTAAGAATATCATTAATTTATCTTGCGCTAAGTCTAGTCAGATATGGAAAAGTCAATAGTCATAATTTTTAGGTTGAATTAATTAAAGTTAATTCAACCTAAAAACTTATATATACAAGCTTTTTAGCTATTTTTCATTAATTTGACTCGTATAATATTTGTCATTACCATCGCTATAAAACCTATAACAGCGATAGCTGTTGCTGCTGGGATAATGGAAATGCTGTTTATGAAAGCTTCTGCTTCATATAATTTAATGCTTTGAAGCATTTTACCTTTCCACTGCCAATCTAATGTAATACCAATGAACTTATGAAATATTAAGCCAAACGTCATAATAATCATGTTTGCAATAGCTGCAGCAACACCGCTTCTTTCTTCGGAAACAAAAGTTGCAATCTTAGAAATAATTACTACCTGGTAAGCGCAAAATACGCCAGAAACTATACATGCATAATACAAAGTACTTGCGGTTGCGCTACCACTTAATATATGGATAAAACAAAGAATCATTGCAATACCTGATGCTATAGTCACGCCAAAATACATTCTTGTTTTATCGGTAATATATGGAAGGATAATACAACCAATACACATTCCTAAAAATACTGATAGTGTAATCGAGTCAGCGGCTGATTTCTCAATATTATATACTGAAATCATAAAAGCGCTACCCCAAGCATCAGCGAATCCTTCCAAAGGTCCAACCATAAAGCCAGCTAATAAACTAACAGTAATTATCTTTGGATTTCCAAGGGTAGCCTTTATGTCTATTAAAATACTAGAATTAGAAGTTTCCCCAGCTGAATTTGGCATTAAGAAATAGGTAAAAAAAGCAAGCGCAATACCTGAATATAATAAGACTCCAATAGCTGTATCAATACCTATTATTGTAATCACATTTGCGATTGGTGAACCAGCATATACAACTGTAATCAAACCAAAAAACACCATAATCCCTAACATTCTGGAAAATTTATCGGGATAAATAATACGAAATATTTGCAAAGCCCCAACAATTGCCGCAGATGATCCAATACCCGTAATGATCCTACCAATTATAACAGCAGCCCAATTATCAAAATATGCTAAAGGTACGAGGCCAATTGCAGTTAATGCAATACAAGCCGGTAGAACTATCTTGGCACCAAGCCTACTCAGCAAGATACCAATCGGAATATGTACTATAACATAGCCTATATAATACATACCTGCAAATGAGCTAAATTCAGTCGCGCCTATACTATATTTATTCATAATATCTGGCATGATGATATTTGGAAGTGCGCGCAAAATGTACTGATAACAGTAAAACATTGTAATACAAAACCATACCATAATTGAAATAAATTTTGTTTTTTCTTCTGATTTCATTTTAATTTCCTATAATGAAAAAAATCTATTCATAAAAAATGCATTCTACAGAGTAAAAACTGTAGAAACTAATAAAAAAATAATAAAAATTTTAGAAAAGTTAAGTTGACAGCAGCTATGCCGCCAGCAGGATGCTAAGCAGAGAAAAAGATGATAATATTTTCGTAACGTAAATTTTTATCATATTCTTTAAGTTAAAATTCACCAAATAATTAAGTAAAAAGTTTTATACCAGATTGCGCGCACGTAGTCAAGATTTGTTAGAAATGCTTAAAAAGCTAGACACATTGACTTGATTTTTTTTATTTTAGCGATAAAATATCAATCTTTAATTAGATTAAAAACGCGCCTTGTTTTCGCAAAACGATGTAATTCCGGCGCTTTGTGAAACATTATTTAAGGTGTATTATGTCTGAGTCTCGTATTCGAGCTGAGTGGTTCTCTAATATTCGTGGTGATCTTTTATCTGGTATGGTTGTCGCGCTTGCGTTGATTCCTGAAGCTATTGCATTTTCTATTATAGCTGGTGTTGATCCTAAGGTGGGTTTATATTCTTCCTTTTGCATTTCAGTAGTGGTTGCTATCGTTGGCGGTCGTGTGGGCATGATTTCTGCTGCTACCGGTGCAATGGCGCTGGTGATGGTAACATTGGTGAAAGAAAACGGATTAGAATATCTTCTAGCGGCAACGGTACTGACCGGTTTCATTCAAATTGTAGCTGGTGCTTTGAAATTAGGCTCTCTGCTTCGTTTTGTTTCAAGATCAGTAGTTGTTGGTTTTGTTAATGCGCTGGCTATCCTAATTTTCCTTGCACAACTGCCTGAGTTTACAGGCGCGGGCTGGCAAATGTATACAATGGTGGCTGCAGGCCCCGGTATTATTTATGGTTTTCCATATATTACCAAAGCAATACCCTCGCCATTGGTGGCAATTGTGGTACTGACAGCCTTCAATATGTTTGTAGGGCTTGATTTACGCGCGGTTGGTGATATGGGGCAATTGCCTGATACATTGCCGATGTTCTTGGTTCCGGACATACCGCTGAGCTTTGAAACATTAATGATTATCTTGCCTTATTCAGTGACGTTGGCAGCTGTTGGTTTGCTGGAATCTTTGATGACAGCGGTAATAGTCGATGATTTAACTGACACACCTAGTCAGAAAAACCGCGAATGTGCTGGGCAAGGTGTAGCCAATATTGTTGCGGGTTTCTTCGGCGGTATGGCAGGTTGCGCGATGATCGGTCAATCGGTGATTAACGTCAAATCTGGTGGGCGTGGTAGGCTCTCCACTTTTTTTGCTGGAGCTTTTTTGTTATTCTTAATTCTGGTTTTAGCCGAATGGGTAAAACAAATTCCTATGGCAGCACTTGTGGCGGTGATGATTATGGTGTCAATCGGTACATTTAACTGGTCATCTATCAAAAATCTCCGCATCCCCCAAAAACATCAAGCCTTGTGATGTTAGTAACAGTGGTTGTTGTGGTTGCTACTCATAACCTTGCACTGGGTGTGTTTATAGGCGTGCTGATGAGTGCTTTGTTCTTTGCTAAAAAAGTCTCGCATCTTATGATGGTTCGTTCTGAGATAATAAAAGAAGGTAAACATCGCATTTACCGCGTATATGGGCAAATCTTTTTTGCTTCCGCGGAAAACTTTGTAGCACAGTTTGACTTCAAAGAAGTGATTGAAAAAGTTACAATCGATATGAGTCAAGCCCATTTCTGGGACTTAACGGGGGTTGGAGCTCTTGATAAGGGGGCGCTAAAATTCCGCCGGGAAGGTACGGAAGTAGAAATTCTTGGCATGAACGAGGCAAGTGCAACAATTGTTGAAAAGCTAGGAATACAAGACAAGCCAGACGCTATGGAGCTAATGCTAAAACATTAAAAAAAGGGAAAAATTATGGACAAAATTATCGCATGTATAGACGGGTCTGGGTATGCTGACAGCGTCAGTCATTTAAGCGCTTGGGTCCATAAGCGTACGGGTCTTGAGATCTCTTTGCTGCACGTAGTGGCACCACATTCCGAAATGGAAGCAAAGACGGACATGACTGGGCATATTGGGATTGGCGTAAAATCAAGTCTATTAGAAGAACTTACCAAGCTTGACGAAGAGCACGGCAAACTAGAATTGAAGAAAGGCCAATTGATGCTAGAGCATGCAAAAGAAGTACTGGATGCCAAAGGTGTTAATACGCAACCAGAGATACTTCATCGTCGCGGCTCGCTGGTAGAAACTATTCAAGAATTCGAATCACAGGCCGAATTTATAGTTATGGGAAAACGTGGTGAACATTATCATACGGCATCTGGTCACCTAGGATCCAATCTAGAGCGTGTTGCACGCGCCATACACAAACCATTACTGGTAGCAACGCAAGAAATAAACCCAATAAAAAAGTTCCTGATAGCCTATGATGGCAGTCCATCTGCAAATAAGGCAGTGGAATATATTTCCAGCAATGCCCTTCTTAAAGGCCTGGAATGTCATGTATTGAAAGTAGCTGATGCAACACCAGAAGCGCAGGAAATACTAAAGCAAGCTGAAGAAAAATTAAAAATGTCAGGCTTTAAGGTTCATATTCATTTTAAGCAAGGCATATCTGTTGAGGACGCAGTGGCTGAATATATTATAGCTCACGGCATTGATTTATTAGCGATTGGCGCTTATGGTCATTCCAAAATCCGCAGTCTAATATTAGGAAGCACAACTACATCGCTGATTCGTAAGTCCGAAATACCCGTTATGTTATTTCGCTAGGCATTACTTTCCAGTTTCTGGACTAATATTCTGGATTCTTTTTTAATAAGCTCGACTCCTGGTTGGTCAAATGGGTTTATTTTAAACATATTGCACAAAGTTATAATTTCTAGCATAGAGTGGGCCGTCAGCTGGCCTATAGAGTTTGCTGAGAGATCTTCTAAAATAATAGTTCTGACTGGTAAACCGTTCTTTATTAATGCAAGTTTCGTGGCCTCAAAATTTGCTGTATTGATATCGCTTAAAGCCTTGTTTGACATATAACCTAATTCGTTAAGATCACTAGTACTGAAATCTTTAGGCAAGTCGTTTACATAAAATAAGCTATATAATTTATCCTTCTTTCCGTCTAAATAAAGCTGCATCATGCTATGTTGATCATTTGGCCCAAGCCCCCTAATTGGAGTTATACCTCCTCCGTTTTTGCCAATTGATTCTGCAATAATTTGTGAATACCATTCTAAATAAACGCTAAAGCTCTGCAAATATCCAATATTTACCATCATATCCAAGCCAGTCCCATGTATTGATTCTGCTGAACGCGCAGGAGAGCTTTTAGCTCCTTCTTTTATAAAATTGTCAATAACGCTTGCCGCTCCAGCAAAAAAAGCTTTAATATCGATTCCTGCTATTTGGGCGATGAAGCTAGTAACGTTTGATAACCCCGAATATCTTCCGCTTATTTGCTCTTGATGCGCAATTAATTTTGCATTAATTTTTTTAGCGACTCCATGTAGTATGCCAGACTTAAGATTAGTTATAAAATAGAAATTCTTTCCTAAATCTTCGATACCAGCCTTTTTATATTCAGAAATCATCACACCTACTAAAGAGTTAGTCTCTAAAGTATCTCCTGAATTGCTAATTGCCAGAACTGCGCAATTTTTTAAGGAGATTTTTTTAAGTAAACTTTGCAAATAAAAAGGATCAGTATTATGCAAAAAATGTATATTAATGTTTGATTGATTATAGTGACATAAGTTGACTAAAGATTGGGGGTTTAAAACCGCTCCACCCATTCCGATTACTATTAGATCAGAAAAATTAGCCTTAATCTCATTAGCATAGTTCTGACAAGCATTTGCCATAGCTATAGATAAATCTATGGAAAAAATATTATAATATGGAGAGCCATTTTTTATTGAATCAATAGTTAATTCAGCAGCATTACTAGCTACTTGTTCTGATTTTTTGAATTCAGACGAATTAAAATCAAAATTATTATATTCTAGTGTCGGCATAGTTAAGTTATCGGCCTATTTTATTAAAATCCTTTCAAACCAACCAAGGTTATACCAAAACAAAAACTATGCCCAGAAATTTATAGTTTTACGGATAAAAAACTTCAGATATCTTTGTTTTTCCTCTATAGTATGATATCCTTCGTGCCTATATTTTTAAATGTTTGCTATGTCAATTTTTATAAATTTTATACCTATTTTATTGTTTGTTTCAATCTTTTTTGGATCTGGAATTTACTATTCAATGCAGGGTATTGAGAATGCTTTTTACCAAATTCCACCAACGGCAGCTATATTACCTTCTATAATTGTTGCTTGGATCATGCATAAAAATAATACTAAGCAAACAATGTCTAATTTTTTAGATGGAGCGCGGCATCCTGACATTATAACTATGTGTATTGTGTTTATGCTAGCAGGGGCACTTAGTAGTGTTACAAAATCCATTGGCAGCGTTGAATCAACAGTAAACTTTGCTTTGTCAGTTACGCCAGAAGATTTCCTGCTTATAGGAGTATTTATCATTAGCGCCATTATTTCAACTGCTATTGGTACTTCTATGGGAACTATTGCTGCTCTTGCGAGCCTTGTAACTCAACTGAGTAATCAAGGAGCTTTTGGTATAGAAATTGGCGCTGCCTCGCTCGTGGGTGGTGCTATGTTTGGCGATAATATGTCGGTTATATCTGATACTACAATTGCGTCAATTACTTCGCAAAAAGCTAACCTAAAAGAAAAACTAAAGCTGAATTTTAAAGTTGCTATAGTTGCTTCTATTATTACAATGACAATACTTGCATTTTCTGATGGTCCCGATATTGACATTGTAAATCGCGATTATCAATTATTACTAATTTTGCCATATATCTTTTTGATTATTTTAGCTGCTATTGGAGTAAATGTTTTTATTGTACTGGTTACCTCGCTTATATTTTCAGGCTTCATTGGAGCAGTTATCGTTGATTATAGCATAATGCAATTTGCTCAAGATATATCAAAGGGATTTCATGAAATGCATGAGATAATGCTCCTTTCAATATTGATCGGTGCGTTATCTGGATTGTCCAACCAAAATTCAAAAGAGCTTGCGCAAAATATAGCAAAATTATTACCAAAAAATGCAGGTAAAAAAGCAGCGGAACTACTTATATCTTTACTAGTTTCATTGTTTGATATTTTGCTTGCAAATAATGTAGTAGCAATTATTTTTTCTGGAGAAATCGCTAAAGAATTAGCAGAAAAATATAAGATAAAACCTCATGAAACCGCCGCTTGGCTTGATATTTTTTCTTGTGTGTTTCAGGGCATAATACCACACGGCGCACAAATTTTACTTATATGTACAATAGCGCATATTTCGCCTTTGAGCGTAATAGGTAAGGTTTATTACTGCTATATCTTAGCCGCAGTCACAATTATATACATTATTTGTAGGAAGCGATAATTTACTATAGCGCTGCCAAAAACGACTTTTCCACCACTTAATTGAGGGAGTCTATTGTTCCTCGCCGTCAGAATCACCCATACAAACACATCCTAATTCGTTATTACATTCCTGAGCAAAATTGATGTTATCTAAAAAAGCTTGTTCTAGCATATTTTTAGATGCTGCAGATATTGTTTTGCTAATTTCGCTTTTCAGGCTTTGTGAATCCGAACTAGATACTTTAAAGTTTGCGCAGGTTTTAGATATTTTTGTTTTGGAGCCAATTCCAAAAAAATTTTTTACAGCAACCCAACCGTTTTGATTATTTTTGAACATTATTTTTTCCCTATTAACTTATTACAAAATAAACATTAACATTAAGACGGTTATTGAAAAATAATGATTAATATAATTAACCAATTAAGCAAAATTCTGTGACTTTTATATCGTTTTTTTATTGTTTTTGATTCACTTCTATTTTTGCTATTTCTACCTGCAAGCGTAAATCAATTTCCTCAGCAATTTCAGCAAGCTCTGGGATTTCTATAATGAATTTACTACCTTTTAACGCATCTTTTAGGTTATGCAAGTGGCGTCCTTTAATATTCCCGCATAGCAGATCAATTTGGAGGTGTTTAAGTGTATCAAATGCTTGTTTGCTGAATTCTTCAAGGTTTTGCTGATCTTCCGCTCTCTGATCGATTTCTTGTAAGAATAGCATTCCTCCAATATCGGCAATATTATTTACTGTCTCTCCATTGGAACCTTCTTGTGCTTTTTGACTAGATAGAAACTTTGAATTTGTCTTTTGATTGGATACTTTTTTAAGCTTAGTTGTCCCGGTGATGCCTTGTGTTTTTGAATCGATTGTGATCATATATATATTATGTCCGGTATCACTTGAAATTACAGCTATTATAGCATATTTTAGTTTTTAAACTCAAATATATTTATATAAATCATATGTTTCAAACGTTAACACAAAATCTTACAAAAATTTTCGATAGAATTAAAGGCACTGGTGCGCTAAGTGAGGAACAAATTGATTCCGCAATGCGTGATATTCGAGTTGCTTTGCTAGAGGCTGATGTTGCGCTGCCTGTTGTTCGTGAATTTATTGCAAATGTGAAGGAAAAAGCAGAGGGACAAGAAGTTATAAAGTCTGTATCGCCTGCTCAGATGGTGATTAAGATTATTAATGATGAAATGGTGAGTTTTTTAGCGCCAGACGAAAATGAATCAAAATTAAATTTAAGCAGCACTCCGCCAGTTAATTTATTGATAGTAGGTTTGCAAGGAAGTGGTAAGACAACAGCAAGTGCAAAACTAGCTTTGCAAATAAAAAATCAGAATAAGAAAGTTCTTTTAGCATCTCTTGATACATATAGACCAGCAGCGCAAGATCAGCTGGAGATTCTAGCAAAAGATATCGGCGTTGAATCTTTACCAATTATAAAAGAACAAAAACCTCTAGAAATAACTAAGAGAGCAATGTCTGAATCCAAGCTCCTTGGCTATGATGTAGTGATTTACGATAGTGCTGGCCGGTTGCATATAGATGAGGAGATGATTGCAGAAGTATCTTCTGTTAAGCAAATGGTTAATCCTACCGAGACTCTGCTAGTTATTGATTCAATGATTGGTCAAGATGCTGTTACTGTCGCGAGTACTTTTGAAGAAAAACTTAATATATCTGGAGTTATTTTATCTAGGATAGATGGTGATTCAAGAGGCGGAGCCGCGCTTAGCGTACGCCATGTAACGGGAAAACCAATTAAGTTCTTAAGTACGGGTGAAAAACCAAAAGATTTCGAGGAATTCGATGCAAAGCGTATAACTTCTCGTATCCTTGATATGGGAGATATCGTTTCTTTTGTCGAGAAAGCAGCTAGTGTTATTGATCAAAAAGAAGCTAAAGAATCTGCTGCAAGACTTAAAAAAGGCAAGTTTGATTTAAATGATTATATTTCACAAATCAAAACTATCAGAAAGTTAGGAGGTTTTGGCAGTATGTTGAGTATGCTTCCAGGAGTTTCAAAATTCGCTGATAAGCTAGGAAGTAGTGTAGATGGAGATAAAATGCTTAACATGCAAGAAGCGATAGTTCTTTCTATGACCAAAAAAGAAAGACGTAATCCAGACCTTTTAAATGCATCAAGAAAAAAAAGAGTTGCAAGTGGCTCAGGTACAACTGTTCAGCAAGTAAATACGCTTTTGAAGCAATTTAAACAAATCAGCACTATGATGAAAAAAGCGTCAAAAATGGATCCAAAGTCTCTGATGCGCAGTGGAATTGGCAAACTTTTTTCTTGACTTCTTGTAAAAAAATACTTATGCTGCGGCTAATATTAAACCTAAATGACGAAAAATTATGGGTAAAGCAAAAATAGCCTCAAAAAATAACCCTGAAGGAAGAGGCCAGGCAAAAGAGTATTTCCATAATGGTAAAAAAATTAAGCCGGTAAAATTAATAACAAACACACAATCATTTTTTGGTGCAGAGTATGAAGATTCTGGCGAAGTTGTTGTTAACCAAAATGGTATGCCTCTGCCTTGGGGAAGCGCTAAGAATTTAGGCTAATTTTTAGTTTTTATAATAACTTTATGAATTTATCAGCCGAACTTCTGAAAATAATTACATGCCCTGTTTCTGGCGGAAAACTTGAATATGATGCAAAAAGAAACATTTTAATCAGTAAAGAAGCTAATCTAGAATATCCAGTAGTTAACGGAATCCCTTTGCTTCTTGAATCTGAAGCTAAAAAGCATAAATAAGGCAATATAGTAAAAGTAGTTGAATTAACGTATGTTTATAGGCATTGCTCAATAACTATAGATACTATACCACTGCTGGAGTCATCTTAAACTAATACAGCATCATCCCTCCCGGGCTTGATCCGGGATCTTCAAGATCCTTAAAAACAACAAACTACATTTTTCTTAAGATTCTCTAAAGATCCCGGATCAAGCTGT
>JACKZZ010019285.1_pt1 | contig 12847 bp, 11 predicted proteins | sample 8027871 | NCBI WGS metagenome assembly JACKZZ01 (sample SAMN15724774, study PRJNA655200) | protist metagenome | isolation source: fluorescence activated cell sorting (FACS) single amplified genomes of... | place: USA: West Boothbay Harbor, Gulf of Maine | collected 2000-07-19
CACTGTGTGTGCTGCACGTCGCTTCGAACCGATTGCGCCAAGAGATCCACCATAATAGCCCGGACCGGATTTTTGGAAGTTTATATGAAAGTTCCCCGGGACACGAGACGTATCGAAATGGCCGTAAATCTCGCATGATTCGTCTTTTTGGTCTTTACGCTCGCTGCGGTCTAGAGACCCATACGGACCTCCCCAAAAAATGGATTCCTCGTCATCGTCGAAAGAATTCAATTTTCGCCGTGGAGCGCTTTTCGCACTGCCACCAACGGTGTCCTCATCTCTGTTTGTATTTGGCTGTTTGCCGTCTCCCGATCCTTTTTCTAGCACTGATGAGGATGTTGTCCCAGGATCTGTGACTATGGACTGCTCCTCTTTCCCGCTTCCCGGAAAACATTCCCGCCTTCCAGTTGAGAAGCCGAAGTGCCACTCATCTGTGTGTTTCTCTCCTCGCAGCCAACACTTTCCCTTGGACAGCTCCGTCCCATATGTCCATGCATGGCAACCCTGAAGGGTTTTACAAACTACACCACACACGTCTGCGATTGGCGCGAAAAACTGATCCGTCTTTTTGCATGCCATCCCGTCAAGACAACCGGAGAGTCTAAAGTTCGTCCTGTCACTCTTTTTCGGATCAGTGTTTTCATCTGCGTCTCCGTCCTTTTCGCCACCTTCTTTGCCCTTGAGATTTCGAATGTCGTCCCATTCCGATATCCCAAAATTAATGATCCCCAAATTAGTGATGCCGCTGGTGCTAGTCTTGCGAGACTCTCCCCAAATCAGGTCCCGCAACGCCGTCAAATCGAATGTCACTGCGACGCCGTTCTCCTTGTCAGCGAGGCCGTGCGTCATCGAGTTGCGCAAAATACACCCAGGCCAGTCATTTAAAGCCTTCTCAGAGTTCCACGTTGTAATTTTTTTGGTGGCACCCAAAGTTCCGGCACCGTGGATCTTGTTTGGATGGGACAGGGAATCGGTGTTCAGTACTAAGCTGGCCATATCATCAGTGTGCAGCCTGCTTAGACCCCGATCTCGCTTCGTTATCACATCGGGTGAATAGTGGCTCCGCCCGAAATTCTCGGGGTCATTTTTGCATTGCTCAATCTGCTCGATCCGCGGCAGCGCCCATCGTTTCATGCGATAAGCGTGCAAAACATCCTTACAGGTGTCACAGCATTCAGTGTCTGGCAATGCGCCATAGCAGTCTCCGCAAGGCGCAGTCGAGTTCTTCAGATCCCTGTGATGAATGCCGGGATGATCGGGATCTAACACGTCTGCGGGATTATTCGGGAGGGGCGCGACCGGCACAGCACTACCTGTCAAAAATATCGGGAAGCAACACTTGAATCGTCGGCCATAAATTGATAAACGAAAGTTGAGTGAATACAATTTGAAAGAAGTATTCCCTGTACCGTCTTTTTTCAACCTTTTCTTGAAGACCCCTTTTCGGACGTCAACCGCCCTTGTTCCCATTGCATCCTGATAATCAAGGGAAAGATCAATGCATGGAACATCGTGAATAGTGATTGAAAACTTCACTCGCATTTTCTGTTCGAGATCCTGATCCAAGTACTGATCGATCTCGAAAACTTGGATCAGATCCGGATTCAAATAGTTCCATATCTCGATCAGGATACAGGTGACGACGAGTAACTGAGAGCCAAGACCGATCAGACGCAAGGATATCGGGAGCGGCTTGTTTTTTATGGGGGCAAGAGTGTCCTCTTTCAGACGAGGATACAAATCTATGGCGTGGACTAGTCGCCGCATAGTTCACGGCTCGCCGGTTTTAAAATCAATGTTTCCTTATCGTAAAGTGAGACTGCAGTCGTTCTTCTGTAGACGAGCATAACTCTTCCCGCCGAGTCAATCGTAATCCAATGTTCTGAGTTCACTTTGATTTACGTCTAGCCACATTTGACGCCTGGGTGCACGAATAAGTTAACGCTTACCACACTATCAATACGCGGAAAGAAACCAAAACCGAAAGAACCTGAACACAGACACAAGATCAATCGAATCTTCTTTGTTGTTGCCACCTTTTTCACGACTTTGAAAAGTGAAAATCTAATTTGGTAGTCTCGAAAGATACGTATCAACCGACAGTGTGATACGATCACGCTACGATTTTGCGCAGTTTATAACAGCCTTGAGTTTCTATTCAAGCACTCCTGGTTGTCCCAGTTCTGCCCTGGGTTACCTAGGCGGTTAACAAAATGAAAATGAATTCCTATGGACCAATTTTTTATCCATACACGGTGGAGGCACACTACGCATTTGGCCTAAATGCGCGCACTGCCATCGGGGGACGCAACTCGGGGGCAAAAACGGTGGTAGCACAGAATGCCTGCTCCAGACGTAGAATTAGTCATCGAGTTCGGCTCTTGGGGACAATGTAGCGAGGCTATGTCCATCTTGGATGTCGAATAAAGTCCTCTCACTGGACGCGCCGTCATCGGAAGCGACGTCAGTGCGTGAGGTTTCTTTGTCTTCTGGAAACCGGCTGCTCACTGTAGGAAAATTTTCTAGAAATTACGTCTGAAACCACCACAGCAAAACGAATCTAGCACAATAACACGAGCGACAGACATGGAATCTGTCAGGAGGGATTGGGGGATAGTGGATACTGCATTTGTAAAGACCCTCTGTCTAGCTTTGAGGACAAACGTCAAGGACAAACAATGTGAAGGATACCTTCAACAAATACATATTGGAGAATTTTGAAATCTCCAGACTCTTATACTCGAAGAGGGTGTTTGCAAGCTCGGCTTCCTTTGTGACCCACGACTAGCAGCTACGAAACCCAAATCTGTGAGAGTCGGAACGCTAACTCTGCCGGTGTTATCACTGGCAGGATTTCGACGTACCCAACCCGCGCCTCTGCAGAAATTTTCCAAAGCAATGTTTTGAGCGACGGCCGGAACAGTGGGAAGGACTTCCTTCGCAAATGCATGTGCTCTACAGGTCTGTAAATCCCTGACAAGAAGACTACTGGCCTTAGAACAGGGGTGAAACATCGCGCCCGATAGTGCACTACCGCTTCGACGAATCGCAGGACGGGGACTTCGATCGGTCGCAGGTGACGGCAAGTGAGAGACACTGACACGACTTTGTCCACTAGGACAAAGCGGCGTCGATCGAACTGCTGCCACACCGGGGGAACATGGAATCCACGGGACTTGCACGCTCATTGGATTCGCACTGCCACTGCTCATTTTCACGGGGAGAAAACTAGCTTCCGGACCCCTCGTACTTTGTTCTTGGAGACGGTGATTGTCCAAGGTAGACTTCAAAACAAAGCGGCTTGGTGGTCTGTTAATATCTCTGCATGTCGGAGCGGGATTCACCGAGCGAGAAGATACAGAACTCGCGCAGAGAGGAAGCCAATGCGAATTTGTCGCTGCAGTGCTTCCGGCTGTCACAGACCTTTGTACCAATGGTATTGCTGCACCTTTGTAGCATCCATTCGTCACGACTGAGTGCCGCGTATTCACTGAACGCTGACTGTGACACTCAGCAGTTTCGAACGGAGTAGAAAATACATGCGCTTGTGTGTGCGTATAAGTATGGTAGCCACCGACTGGGTCGGAGATGCTTCTCCTTGGAAACACCGTATTTGTGCACGCACTCGCTTCTTTCCCAAACTGCGAACCTGGAACTTGGAAACTACTCGTGGAAGTCCGAATCGTTGGTGTATTCAGCGTTTCAGCGTAAGGATTTATGAGCGAACTTCGCGTAATTGGAGGCATCGTCCATCTGTGAGACAAATTCGCACAGCTTGGCTTAAGCGCGACGGGAACCTGTTCACGACAATTAAATGCAGGCATGCAAATATGATTTGAGATCAGACTCGCTTGAGAAAGACTCTTTCTCGGAAGCATAGCATACACCGCAGGACATGAAACGCAAAGAAATGTGAGAACGGTGAAAACAGTCAACATCTTCAATCACCCGCCTTATACGTCAGACGATATCTGAGTAGGTTCTACCCAAACAAGGCGAAATTGACAACTTTAAGTTTTAGTGAGGATGTCAAATTTCCAAGTGCTCGAACAGTCTAACACTGGTAGCAACCTTTTCGTCGGATATTTCGCTTTCTTTCCATGGCAAAATATACAGCGTGCACTGTTTCTTCCACTACTGACCTCAACATGCGAGTCTACCAGGCTCAGGAACTCTAAGCAGCTCTCTTCGAATTTCGCAAGTATGAACTTCAATATCAACCATCTTATGTCTCCAAATCAACAATTGAGACTCAACATAAAAGCGCCATTATCTTAATTTTCTTCGAAAGATACAAAATCTGATTGGTAGGTATAATGCTGACGTTCTGTGCTCCGCTGGACCTCAAAATGAACTTCGTGCCAGTTTGTACAAGATCTCATTGACAATCCTTCTCTTTGTGATACTCCCTAGTCTCCCTCTCCTGGTTCTTCTGTCGTGATCTCCATCTTCAGCCACAATATTGCAATTCCAGTTGCTACGCTCTTTGCGAATTTGTGTCTGCATCCGTATCGCTTTGCTCTGCCGGGTCCGGAGCCTGCAGCTGTACTATGAATGTCTCTCCTTCCTTGTATCCTGGAGGGATCTGGACCTCGAAGACTTCTCCGCTCTCCAATGTGATCTCGACGGTATCCCCTCCGCTGCATCCTGCTGGGACAGTGATTTCTTCGTTACGCAAACCTGATCCTCCAGACGTGGTGGCAGACAACTTTCTGTTGTTTCCCTTTCGAAAACGCCCAACCACAAAGTAGCAGACGAATGAGAGCATTAACACCGCGACCACGATTGCAATCACTCCCATCGGCGGCTTCTTCGAATTCGCTGCGTCCTCTTTACGCAGTGTCTTATTCGCAGTATTGTTCACGGGAACGCGCTTTTGACTATAGAAGAGTTGGTCCATGCTGCGATTGTAGAACGCTTCATGTTGAACGTGCGTCCAGTTCCCGTGGGCGGCGTCCAGAACATGCGCAAATGACTGGATGTCTGAAAGAGTTGTTTACCGTTACGTTGAATTCGAAAAGTTGTTCAACTTCAACGCAGAATAACGAATGAAGCATACGAATAAGAAGTAATTTTGTGTTTCGAAAAGAATCCGTCACAATCGTACCGTTGTCAGACAAAATTTCGAAAAGTCCACCAGTGTCACCATTGGCGCCGTACTTCGAAGTGTCAAGAACGAGAAAGACGTCAGAGCGCTGACCGAGCAAATGGATGCCGTGCATAAACATGGCCGGTGTCGTGACAGAGTTTTCATCCCACGTCCACATAGTATAGGGCTTGTGTATGGGCCAATCGAACTGCGAAACGACGGAGGGTGTGGCTGTGGGGCGGTACCGCAGACAGGTAGATTCCAGATAGCTGTCCATCCCCAACATTGTCAACCTCTCTTTGGCCATGCTACGTAGAGGGTCGGTACTCAGCAAGTCAGCGGGATTGTGCATCGTGCACAAGTAATCGTGCATCTCGCCGCTCCATCCCTCCATCGACTCCTGGACAGCTTTTCCCTTCTCGCGATTCTCGCGGGCTGTTCGACGCGTCATGAAGCCCACTTCCTTTAGCGGCAGATACACCCAGGAGTTTCCGAAAACAAGAATAGACACGTATTGATTCGGCACAAAGCCCATCAAATCCAGGCACCTGATTTTAAGATCACACTGTTGAGCTTATAATTATTGATCTCATTGAAATAACGGGCGGAAGGTTGAAGGGTTAGAATACTGAGTGTGTTTCTAAATCTCAAAATATGTGATTCGAATGCATACGTATAGCTTTGTCTGATGTCCACAGGCGCGGACACGTCGAAAATTCCAGATTCATCCTTGAGAACAAAATTCGCCTTTCTAAAGCGGCCGTTGCCAAGATATCGCATGATGTCGACGATCACCCTTTCAGAGTCTGGTGACAGCATATCGCGCTCTATCCAGCCTCGAGTTTCCACGTGCTCACCCGAGGTTACGACCCCGTACATGTATTTTCCATAGTGATAAAGCCCCTCCAAGCTCTGAGCACTGCCAGTACTTCCATCGTTTCCATCGTTTCCGGTGAGTGAAGGTGGCTCAGAGCTCTCGATCTGTGCCGAGTCCGCGTGCGGCTCATGCGTGGCGAGTTCCACAAAGCTTGCTGCACTGTCGTAGAGTGGGGCTGCAGTCGTTGTCGCCGTTTCCTCGTTCAGCTTACTCATAATTTGCTCCCCCCCGAGGTTATTCGAGAGCCTGTCCTTGGACATCACCTCGGCCCAGGAAACTCGGAACTTCGTGTCTAATCAAGGAATAGAAGAAAGCGATTGAAATTGAAAAGAAAGCCAACGAATTGGGACGAAAATAAAGAATTCTTCTTGAAAGTGTGCAATACCTTTCGGCAATTTCACGACTTTATCTGGGTATTCGTTCGTGATTATTTCAGTTGCCGCGTGTGTTGTGAAGTAGTCCCCCAGAACGGTTTGAAAAGTAACAAACATATCGTTGACGCCGACCATGCAACGATCGATACGAGTTCTGGAGTACTCAGGCTTGCCATCGCCACTTCCCATGCCTCCAGACTTCCCGAATGCGCTCACTAAAGAAGCGGCCTCCATAGCCTCCTTCGCTTGAGCTGCGGTGATTTCACCGTTGCTATGTCTACTTTCACCGTCCATCAGTCCGCTTGATATTCGTCTATCAGATCCCGTCTTGGTGTCGATGAACATCGTGCCGCTCGCGTCTCGAGAGTTTCTTGATCCAACACTGCGTCGAGTGTTTTGGGAGGATGCGAGTTCGTCGTACCCACCATCCTCCTCTCGAACCTCCCGATATGGAGCCAGACCATGGCGCGATGGTGGGACCTTTCCCTTCTCCGCAGAGTCAATATGGCGACGAAGCTCAGTTAAATCCTCAGCTGTTTCCTGAACGAATCGGCGCGAGGAATGTTCCTCGTTCTCACTAGAAGATCCTTCCTGCCTATCATCTTCCAATCGATGGCCTGCGTCGGCGTACTCATCTTCATCTGAGTGGGTGCCCTCGTGATCCGCGTCTGAGACCGTATCCCCCGTACGGGCCGGAAACCGAGCGTGTATCGCTCTAAAGCCGGACTCGTGACGCGAAGGTTGATGGAAAGACCCCGCAAAGTCAACTTCTTCCTCCAGAAGGGACGGATAACGCTTCTTCGCGTCCAAGGAGGTTCCGGAAACCAGCTGCACCAAAACGCAGAGAAGAGGAAACCTCAGAATCATTTCGCACGAGAGACTGCTATGAGCAGTAATATCAACCCAGTCAAAATATGGCTTCCCCGAAGGACTGAGCTTGCTTGCACACTGCTACTATCACCTCGGAGGTCGCACGTTTCTTGCCACTGATATCAATAAGCCCGGAAACCGTCCGACATTATCCATTGGCAACTGACTCTTGCAATGTGGAACCTGACTCAAACTTTAGCTTCCTCTTTTCTCAGCACTTGTTTTCTAAACGTGGAATGAATTGATAAGACTGAGCAAAAACACTCAGAATAACCTTTCCTGCTCAACCACCTTCTGTTTCTCATGTCGTACTTCTTCGTGCTGTCTGAACATCAGGCGTTCTTCCACGGCACTTGATCTTTCCTTTCATCTCCTCTACGAAGTCTCGGTTTCGGCCACCGCTATGGCTTCATTTATGAATGACAGTCGCATAGCATGGTCTAATAGCCTCAGACGAACACGCAGGGATCTCTTCGGATTTCATAGTGAAAAGACTGGGAGTCACAAGGGTCTAGATCAGTACGACTGAGAATCCGTTAGACTCGAAAGCGCAGAGTCCTTTGTGTTGTTATGAACCTTCTCCCCGCAAAGTCCTTTGTAGGGATACTAATCGCATGTACTACATGACTTCACTTGATGTCTTCGTCTTGCTGTAAATAATAGCACGAAATCATGATGAAAATTCAAGCAACATGCACTCATGGATTGGATTGGACCTGACCATCTCGAGTGAAAAGTCTTATTGAGTAAGCGAAAGATGGACCACCGACTGCTCGATTTTAAGAGATGCATTTACTGAGAAATACCGGCATATACGAAATTGAATACTCTTACGTCACTAATGTCCCTTTTTTCTTCACTGAATTCGTATAAGTGCGACTTCAATCAATATACGTTCTTGGTTACTCTGACAGCTGTGACGCTTCCTTCTCGAGTCTAAGAGCTTGTTTCAGTTTGCTTTACGTTGTGCTTTGCTTGGAGTAAAACTGACACTCCCTTAGGACCCTATAAAAGTATGAATTCCATTGCGTGAATGACGATGCTGATTGTACTTAGCCTCTAAGTCAGCTGCGGCTGAACAAGGCCTCCAGTCGAGACCAGAGATTAGCATTCGAATGTTCGCTTTCAGCAGTGGATAACATTTTTCACGAGAGTAGCAAAGCGTTTCAGTGTCGAGAATATTTCTTATTCTGAAAGAATAACTAGTGAAGAAATGAATTACACATGAGTGATTTAATGATACAGATTTATATTGCCGCAGGATGTTGCAATCGTGCCTTTCCCGAGAGACTCTTACTTGTGTACTATGCACCAAACGATATACAGTTAACCGAAACTAGTTGCGACCTGGTAAACCAAGTTTACAAGATGCGCGGATCGACACCCCTCATAGCGAAGGACTCAGAAACGTGACGCAGAAGCTGCCCGATACTTCTGGTGCGCCCTACCGTTGCAGTCTCGTTGGTATTCGTATTCTCCAACGACGGGTCCGGAACGCAGGCGGGCGCGGATGTTCTATTAGGCAACCTGGGTTCTTCACCTCTGCTCTCCAGATTCATATTGATGAAACCGTGGCTCATCGAGCGATGCCTTCCTTCAGACGATACGACAGGAAGGAACGACTTGAAGAAGGAGAAACTAGTCGACGCAGACTCGGATCTCGCACCCGGGCCGACATCTTGTCCATCTTGCTGTTTGTCACTTCCACGACGATGCTGTGATCCTTCCGCTACCAGACTGAGATCGTCGTTGGCTCGATCGACTAGGTCAAGCTTTTCCCGCAACGACTGTCCTTGCAAACATACCAACTTTCTCACGATACCACCGCGATCGGTCGAATTGGACATGGTATGGTATGGTATCTAGAGCGGAAGGTGGGAGCCACCACACCCCAGGCCGCCACGACCTGTGCCGCCGTCGCGAAGTTGGGATGGGAGTAATGGGCCGGCGTATAACATCCTGATAGGGCGGAGCCAGTCAGGTGCAGCCGGTATACCAGTTCCGTCCTCCAACCGGCAAAGGCTATGTACCGTTTCACATCTTTCTCCTTTTCTTCCTATTTAGCCTTTTTTTGGGCGCGCGGAGCTGGCTTGTTGCCTACTTCTCATTTTCATTCAGGGAATTGTTGTATTATCTCTCACGAACACCTGTTCATCTTATTACCTATGTTTTTTGCAAGATAAACTCAGGCTGTCCTTACCTTGGGACCTCCTGTCCACTTTGAAGAACCTACGGTTTTGCGAACTGTCAGCTGGACCTTTCTGATTCCCTCCAGAGGCTCATCGGCTTCTGCTGGCTCAAATTCTGTTCGCTGTCGTTAACTTACTGCTGCTGCTCCTCTTGGGATCGGTCAATTCTTCTGTGGCCACGCGTCGGCATTGATCGGCCCTCCCACGTCTGGAGCCCATCAGCTGCCAGCAGTGCTGCAAGCATTGAGGCCGAGTCTCTCACGTCCACGTTTTCTTCATTGACTCTGCACGCAAATTCACGTATGTACGCTGGACGGCCACCGGTTTGGTGGCTGTCGTCCAGGTAGCCTATCGAGGCTAAGAACATTACGCAAATTCTGATCAAGGCAATATTCACCACACCTCCTCTGTTTTCGTGGAGCATTTCTTCGATGACGTCCTCCATCGTTAACAGATTCCCGGCACTGGCTTCGAAAAGCCTAAGAATGGCCCAGAGTAAAGTCAGCCCTGTCATCCCGTCAAGATTATCCCTGGGTTTTGATTTGAAAACAGGACATGGAAATCGTTTTGGTAAGGATGGGTGCCCAGGTAGGCACAGATCGCATCAATATCACCATGCGTCCGAAATTCATGGTATTTACAATTCGCCGCCCCGGGGATATTGCCCCCTTCACGCATCGCGGAGCACATTGCGTTACATTATTCACTCACGGCATTAATTACTCGCGTCTCCTTCGCACAGATTCGGGCAATTCTCAACTCTAAAGTTGCTTTATAGTGGATTCGCGACTTCATCATTCAGATACGTGTAACTCATACCTTAATAGACACTTGTGGACAGTTCGAACACCCTATAATTATTTCGAGTCAAATTTCCTTGTCACTCCCGATCTAATGTGGATCCGCTTCTCCGGCTGTACTTTAGCCCACATATGCCATTGAGCTGTGATTCACTTGTCTTCGCCATTGCTTTCCCTTTCGCGCGCCTATAGTCCTCTTTTTCGGTCCTTATCGCTCCATTCCACGTCCTTTCCGGACGATTGTAAACCATGCCCACAAATCCTTCTTTCGGTTCTGCTTGCCTCATTCGCTTCCCTCTACTCCACATCACTTCCGAACTTCTAGCCACACGTTCCTGAAATTTTTGGGGTCGTTTCCTCAACAAAGTGGTGGCGTCATACATAACTTAACTCATATTGGTTCTAAAAATTTGGACGTCTTTACTCTTCGGCAGAGTTCCTTTGATGGCGCAGCAAGCACTGTTGACCAGCGCTACACTGATGACGGGGCTCAATATCGAGCCTTGAGGAAGACCTTTCTGTAGACCGACGGTGCTCCTCGGCAAGTCCCCTTTGCTGGGGCAATTAGCGGTGTTATCAAACGCCTTTCCCATGTCGAGACACAAAAACGCGTCTTGCGGGAGATCTTGCGGCAGACCGGGGGCCGTCGTCTTACCTGCAGGATTCTGGTCCCACTGCGCCATTTCCTCTACCATTTTCAGGCTCCTCTGGGGAGATATTCTAGGAGTTCCTACCTGTTGTAGGATATTCAAGAGTGGAGCTTAGGGACTGGAACAGCTCTAGGGACTCACTTTTTTTTTTTGCGACTAAAACGACCCACTACGGACGTTATGCCTGGGATTCCTCTGGCTTTCACTGCAAAAGATTATAAAATGTTCGCTTCTGGTTGCTATAGGCCATCTGCTCGCGCACGGTACTCCTTTGCACTTCACGCGAGAAAGGGGGAGTGCCAAGGCAATCAAATGTGATATTCTATATTGTGTCTGCCTAATACCCTGGATCCGCCGAGGGCATCCCGTGTCTGATCTTATTAGCATGGCGGGCACGTTTCTGGCTGGTCATCGGGTTCGCCATCCCAAATCCATGTAAATAGATCGTCTGACCAGATCCAGGCGGCAGGGAAATCACGCGCGCTCCATTTCCTGCAATGATTGAAGCTGCACTCGCCAAACACGCATAGATGCACGCCATTGAAAAGCGCTGCCTCTCTATTGCACTCGCATAGAGCCCTGAGTTCCAAAAATTCATGGGCTTTCGCCCATTCGAACTCAGAGTCTTCGCCTTCTTGTTGTGGAAGGGCCCTCTGTTCCTGGGCGCCAATGGCAGCAAGACGGCCCGCCACTTCGTTTCCCAAGTCACCTGCATGGCCTTTGATCCATGTCCATCGGATCATGACTCCTTTTCGTCTGAGACGTTGAAGGAGGAAGTACGCATAGCGCGCGATCAAGTTACCACACCCGCGGCGCATGTTTGGCGCTGCGGATGTACAATCGTAGCGAATCTCGATTTCTGTCAGCGGTTCCGGGAACCTACTACAGAGTCTTAGCGCTTCTGCAATGGCTGCGCATTCACCGATATGCGCGGACTTTTTATGGGCGCCGATGAAAAACCGGTTACGAGGATCTGTGCATATTCCTCCGTAGATTGCATCCTCAAACCGGATGTCGTCCTCGGTTTCAAATATCAGATAAACTCCGAAACTGGCGTCCCCGGTATCGGGGACGAACGAGCCATCCGCGTTACATGTTATCTTCATATTGCACCTACAGAGACGAGTAATTGAGGCCTTCCATCGCGTCCCGTCCAAGCCTTTGATGTGCCGAACACAGATTCTTCTTATAATGAATCCCATCTAATCGCGCATCTACAGCTTTACACTGAATACGATCATACTATGTCGTTTTTCGGAAGTCATCTGCCTGTGCTCACTTATATCTCCATGAAATTTTTTGCTAATATAAATCCGCCCATTGTCGTGCCTGCTGCCATTGGCACACGCTCTGTGGGAGCCTCCTGCGATCATTGGCATTCGCTCGTGTGTACGTTTAAACGTACAATTCAGGATAGATGCCGCGCACACGTTGCAGACACTGTTGAAGTCGCCCATCACTACGCTGTTGAAGCTCCCTGCTCCAGGTAACGGCTGTAGCGCGTCTCTTATTCTCTCAGCGCCTAACTCCAAGCTGCATCTGAACTTTTTGTAGACATTGACCAGGAACCAGAACCGGCGCCCATCTGTTAAGGACAATTTCGAGTATTGCGCTTTTCCATTGGACGTGCCCCGCATTACTTTTACTCTGATACCCGACGTGGTTGCCTTCGTCCTTACTACTAGCCATACAATTCCGTCTCCGACGCACGTCTCTGCCGAAATGTCGGTTACGCGCCCTAAGAATCCGAAGCGATCTATCTTCCTGCCCGCGTCTGCAGGCTCCAGGATGCTTCGTAGTGAGGCTTCGTTTGCCATTCTGGCTTCTTGCAGTGCTATAATTGCCATTTCCTTGCCGTCCGCGATCGCCTTGTGAGTCACTTGTTCCAGACAGTCACTGACGTAGACGATTGGCTGCAACCCGATGTCCCATGCACCAATGACTATGTTACTCGCCCAACCTCCACCCGTCCCTGCTCTCGGGGCGATTTTGTCATTT
>JACKZZ010013058.1_pt1 | contig 12845 bp, 9 predicted proteins | sample 8027871 | NCBI WGS metagenome assembly JACKZZ01 (sample SAMN15724774, study PRJNA655200) | protist metagenome | isolation source: fluorescence activated cell sorting (FACS) single amplified genomes of... | place: USA: West Boothbay Harbor, Gulf of Maine | collected 2000-07-19
CACTAAGCTGCAACTCGTCCATGTATCTCATAATGTCCGCCAGGAAAGGCAGCTGATCCAACAGCACTTCGTTCAGGTACCTGTAGTGATAGTAGTAGTAGTAGAGGGTTGTGAGCGAGTGAGTGAGTGAGTGGGGGGTTAGTGTGAGTGCATATCAGAGAAAGTGAGAAAGAGGCAATGAAACAGATACATATATAAAGACATACACACTCACTTCCTCACGCGCAGGAACTGTGTCTTCCGGAAGGAGTTGATGTGGTACCTCTCTCGGAACACGTCTTTGGCGATGAGGTGGTACCTGTAGTAGTTGTAGTAGTAATTGTAGCAGTGATGGTAAATATATATAAGGGGGGTGTTAGTGCGAGGGAGAAAAGGGACAGAGACATACAGAGGCGGAGGTACACACACACACATATATATATATATATATATATACATATACATATATACACACATATATGCATATACACATATACACGTACAGAGCGAGCCAAGGTTGGCCCTCGAGCTTGGTCACTTTGAGCAAGTCTATGGGCGCGACTCCCTCCCATTTGAAGTCCACCAGTTTCTCCCAGGTGCCTGTGGGGCACAGGTAGAGGTGGAGGTGGAGGTGGAGGTTAGTGTACATGTGTGTGTGTGTGTGTGTGAGAGAGAGAGGGACAGACAGAAAGAGACAAAAACACGCACACACACACGTACCACTGTCGGCGTTTCTGCGAGTCCATGGTGGGTTCTCAATCAGAGGAATAATAAGTATCAAATAGTCATGAATATCGGTGATTCTACTGACGACGCTCAAAGGCATGGCATCAGCATGCTCGCAGACAAAGCGAGATACGGTGACAGCAGATATACATACTTTGAACTCGATGTCTGTCAAGTACTCCGCCAGGTCCTCCTGTGTGTGTGTGTGTGTGTGTGCGTGTGCGTGCGTGGAATAAGGGGAGGAATTAGCGTGGTGAGCAAAAGAGGCGCACTCACACGTGCACAGTACAGTGTATATTCGTACATGCGTATACACCTACACCTACCTGCGGTGTGCGGCTCTCTATAGCAGCAGCGATCTCTTTGGCCCGCACTGAGGCCTGCTCAGGGCTCATGCCGGCTGTGCCTGGGTATATGTAGGGGAGAGGGTGGTGAGTGTATGTATGTATGTGTGTGTGTGTGTGTGTGTGTGTGAGAGAGAGAGAGACATAGACACACACATAGACACACACATAGACACACACACGTACCTGCAGACGAGGACGTGGAAGAGCCTACTTGCGGCGATCGAGACCGGAAGTCGTACCCGGACTGTAGCCTCGTGAGCTTGCGGGCGCAGTAGTCTACTAGCTCCAGGAAACGCTCGCCGCACTGTGAGCATACGTGTTTGTGGTAGAATAACACTTCCATGAGGTTGATGATGGTGGCCTCGTGATAGAGGATGAAATAGATGCGCATAGAGTTACGGCCCGCTACTCTGTCTAGTAGCTCCGGGTACACGTTCTCCTTCCATGCTTCGATGACAATGAGGTCGTGAATGAGAACGTCCAGTTTTTCGAAAGTCAATATTGCTTCTAAGACGAATTCTTCATTGTTGGAAGCTGCGCTCTGGTGTGCTTGTATGTTAAGCTTCTCAATGCGGCGGTGCTGCTCCATCCAGTCACTGTTCCCCACCTCTTCTATCTCGAACGTGCGCAGCTCTTCAACATAGCGCTCTGCCTCGGCGTAGTCAATGATGGGTGCGAAGAAGTTGGGGCCATCATCCTCCTCCTCAGTGATGGTCATCTTCTTCACGCCATGAGCGCCAGACCAGTCGTGCTTTTGCCTCTCGGTGTGATCGTTGCTCGTGCTCATGGTGTCTTGCTCTAGCCGTGCAGTGCAATACTAGGTACAAACGCCAACCTCGAAAAGGCCACGAATGTCATAATCTGTTCCAGTCTGTTCCGCAGAACTGGGGAAATCGAATTTTAAAGAACCCCTGTCTTCCGAGTGCCAACAGTACGGGTATGTTTTGTAAATTAGGTAAACCGATTATTATTATAATAATTTTAAAGAACCTGCGTTGGCTTTAATGCGAACCGTGTTAGCGTTGAATTGCAGTGGTCTGCATGTCTGCATGATTGTCATGATTGCATGATTCGGAAGAATCGGCGCGTCAAGTGTATGCTAGTCTAGAGATAAAAGTAGAGATTGGTAGATACAGAAGAGAAGGTTGAAATTGAATGTGTAATTCACTATTTACTTGAGCTTAAAAGCTCCACAATTTCCATGCGTCTGTGTCTGTCGTTGTCTAAAATCTAATTCCACCTCTTTCTCACTCTCTTTCTCCTTCCACTGCTATTACTCCACACAGAAGAGGGGATGTATGCGCCATCGAACACGAAGGAAGACAGAGAAACAATGAAACTTTTGTACAAAATCTTCCTCAGCACTCTGCCTTCCGCGGTGTCCGATACATAGATACATATTGCAGGCGTACGAAACTCCCCCCCGCTGTCTTCAGTGACAGTTACAGCTTTGCACTAAGACACTCAGCGGTAACGGAGATTATCGCCACCGTCATCAGAGCACACGCTGCGCGGAATGGCGCGATGCAGGGCTGTCTTTGAAGGTGCCGTTTCCGTAATTGCTGTTATCGTATGTGTGCCTGTCGCTGTAGTTCGTACTGTCACCGCCGGTAGAGGAGGCTGGCGTGGCACGGTCGGTTAGCGGCGAGATATTATCGTTGAAGTCATATTGTCTGCCATTGCTTTGCTCTCCTCTTCTCACAGGCGTGCCATCAAAGTAGCCGCCTGCACTACCACTAGCACCGCCGCCACGGCTTTTCGCGCGAGGACTTTCATCTAAACGCACGCCATTTGGCCCCTCAGTGGGCGCCAAGTGCCGGTATTTGGCATTCATGCCGCTACCCCCGCCGCTGTCAGCACGACCCTGGTGTCCGTCTGAAGTGGCTATATTCTCTTCATCCATATTTGTATTTGCATTTGCGTTAGTACCACTAGCACCAGTGTGTGTGCCTGTTACGGCCACACCTTCCCCAGTAGGTACCCCGAGACCAAACTCAGCCCACACTTGCTCCATGTTTGTGATTTCTTTGTTGTTAACTTTTCTCACTAATTCATACATGCCCTCTGCCTCGGGGGAATGGAAGCGCGCCCCATCCTTGTCGTCCCCATACACAAGGTGACCACCGTAGTGCTCAGGAATCTGCGAGATATCAATGCTCTCTTGTAGCCCTTCCAGTGTGTCGCTTGGTGATAAAAGTCTGACCTTTGCCAGCGTGACGGGATTGACCCATTTCTTGATAATGGCCCAAAGCGTGGTGAAAATAGAGTTGGCATTAACGATATAAACCATCTTCGCTCTCTCTGGATAGTGTTCCCCCGCTACGGATACTGATTTCTTGACGAAGTCCATCGTTGCACCCATGAGATCAAAGACTCCCACCCCTTTCACATCGATAATACTGATACCTTTAGCCATCTGATTGCGTTTACACAGAATTTCGTATTGGTATTCAGTGACAAACAGCCAGTGCCGCATCATTTCCTTGATTCCGATGCCACGGCTGTTGAGTTGGTATAACTGCCGTAGGAGATCACCGGGCCTTTCGTAGTACACAACATGTCCCTCCTTGCCCACACCAGCGTTGTAGTGTGGGTAGAAGTTCTTAATGTGGTGGAAGTGCGGCTGTTCCTCGCACAGAATCTCTTCAATACCTTCTTTCGCTCGCCAATCAGTTGTCTTCTCCCAACGCTTTTGCGCTTTTGCTACATCGCCGAACTCGGAATTCAGCCACCTCTCAGGCACGACAATAGCTTCTATGACTGGCTCATCTGGCGAGGTGAAGCTGTAGCCGCTGAATATGAGCTGGAACGACTGCGCGCCCGTGACAAGTAATTCGTCGTCGTCGTGAATGTCATCACCTTCCATTGCGCCGCCACTACCAGCACTACCGCTGGCGCTACTGTCACTACTGCACTGGGCATCAAGACTTCTGCTAGCCTCCACCACAGCCCTGGCACGAATGAATGCATGGCCAAGCACCCAATTAGACAATAGCATACACACCACGAACATCATGGCATTACTCGTACTGAGGCTGTGAAAGGATGTCACGCCGACTACAGTGGACATGGCAGCGAAGAGGAGAGTCAGACCATCGTCACCACTCTCTTTCAATGCCGCTCGGAATATGTCAGTGCCGTACGCTCGCAGGCTGCTGGCTGCACCGAGACCTGTACTCGTTCCTACTTCAATGCCCGTGGGGGCGCCATCTACATCGTCTATAATCCACACAGCACATAGTCGCAGGGAAGAAGGGATATCTGTTTGTTGCACGGGTACGTCTACGAAGTGCATGCCTTGAGTGTTGACTTCTGCAGTGGTGGCAGGGGCACTGCTGCCGCTTTCTCTGGTGGCGCCGCTATCATTTGTGCTGACGTTGTTCATCGCACTATTACTACCACTACCGCTACTTGAAGCAGCGACTTCCGCCCCTGTGGGTCCCAGTGGGCTGTGCAGTCCGCCCGCTCCGACGACACCACTCACCCCTCCCGTCGCCTTGCCACTACCTGCAGCCCCACCTCTGCTGGTGCTCTTGCTGCTGCTGCTGCGGCTGAGTGCAGTGTGTATGTCAGTATTTCGGTTTACATCGTCATCAGTAACCAGCATCTCGTGGAGCTTCTGCTGGGAGAGCGTGGCCTGCTCCAGCATGAATTCTCTGTCTATGCTGATGTTGCCGCCATTGCTGGTGGAAATGAGGATCTCGTCGCCCACTTGCATGAGAGGTACACGCACTACTCTGTCCCAGGAGGGGTTTCTCGCGAGGACCATCTCCACGCCGTTGGAGCGGAGGGTGACCATACGTACAACCACATCTCTCTTGTCAGTGCCAGTGATGCCGTAAGCATCGCCGTAGTCAGCAGCAGCAGCATCTTCGTCTACATCACCACCAGCACTTTGGGATATATTGAGATCACTTTCCCTTTTCATTCTGGCTTCATTTCTTCGCTTCTCTTTCAACTTTTTCATGGCACTTCTGATGGCTGTGATCCATTCATCGCACTGCGCAGCACTTCCACCGGACCCAGCACCGCCTGCTCCGGAGATATACCTGAAGTAACGATGACCGTGAGCCTTGTCTTCAATGTCAAAGCTGTACTCATCCTTTCTTGTCACAGCAAGTACTGCAGACAAAGAGATGCTACCTCTTTCCTCTCCGAACAAGTCAATATTATCAGGACGCTTGAACCAATAGAAAGCTTCCTGTGTGAGCACAAGAAAGCGCTTGGAATAACTTCCCCTCACGGGATTCTGCTTCTCCATGTATCCCGTGAAGAGAACACCCAGCGCTCCAGTGGCTCCAGACGAGCTGGCACCAGGCACTTGCGCACTCCGGTCTCCGCCCTTGCTCATGGTTCTGGTTCTGGTTCTGGTTCTGGTTCTGGTTCTGAAACGTTCCTAGCAGTAGAGCTTCCAAGAGGATCCGATGGAATAAAGTTTGAGGAATACTACCAAAGAGAGAGTAGAGCTAGAGAGAGAGAGAGAGAGAGAGAGGAGATCAAAACCAGGGGACGGCGTTCCAATCGCTGCTCCCCCACCCTCTCCCCGCGTCCCACAGCGATATGAAAGGGAAATTTTGTTAGTCCAAGTCCACGCACCATGGACATCGGTAACTTCAAAGACGCGAACGACCCGTTCGCCAAGACGGAGGATGGCAGGGATCGCAGCAAGATCCACGTGCGCATGCAGCAGCGTAATGGCCGCAAGTGCATTACCACTGTCACTGGTCTGGCCGATGATCTCGATCTCAAGCGTATTGCGAAATCATTGAAAAAGACTTTCCAATGCAATGGCTCTGTCAGTACTGATGCTGAAGCTGGTGAAGTGTTACAGCTATCTGGGGATCAACGTACCAACGTTAGGGATTTCTTCGTTGATCAAGAGGTATGTTTCGAGGATCAGATTGTCATCCACGGTGGTTAGATTATGATAACTCAGAATGTACGGTGACAAAGAGAGGTTGAAGGCGGAGGTAGAGACATAGTAAGATTAAGAGTCAGTAGTCGCAGATCACGGCATAAACAGGACAGGACAGGACATGATGACATGACAAGGCAAGGTACTACCACAAAAGAAGTGTCCTGCGTAGTAAGTAGTCAAGTTGTCAGTTGTCGTGTTCTATTTATATGTACGATCCCACGTCTACACGACCTTTCCTTCATTTAGTTTCCAATTAAATTTGTGTTATCATAAAAGATTTGTTGTTAGTTAGTTGTTCTAGTTCTATACCTATCTCCTTCCTCCCGCCGCACGTGAGGTGTGTGTGTCGTGAAGTATATGGGAGAGTCGGTGGGCTTCTTTGAGAGTAGTACACACGAGGCAGCGCATTGAAGAGATTTTGTTGTTGTTTATGCAAGTCATACAAATAATAGTTCTCTGCCTGGTCCTCTCACTATATGATATGGTAAAATCACTCAATCACTCCACTTTCGTGGCAGGAGCTGCGGCGGGGGTTCCACTGCCTGTACCAAGGTACTCCTCGTACTCCTCAGGGCGCATAGCGCACACTTCAATGTTGGATGTACAGATTCTGTGTGGGCGCTTGGGTTCCCCACACTTGACACACCTCGACCAACCAATAGCGTCAGGGATGTGCTGCTTGTGCTTCATCCTCTTCCTCGATTTCGATACTTTCGACTTGGGCACGGCCATTTGCCACACAGACTGCCCGAAGATATCACCGAATCCACCGGGTTTGAGTGTTCTTTCCTCTGCATTGGAGCTATCATTATCATTATCTAACCATGAACTTTCACGAGGTAGGTCCCAGCCGAGCCCTGCTACTTGCAACTGCAATGCTGGTGCGTGAGGGGCGAAGAAGCGCTGGAATGTTAGTTCAGCAGAGCGTACGGCACCAATGGCGCTTTTCATCAAACCACTTCTCATATCACAACGTGTATAGACTCTAATCTAGTTGGTCTCTATTTGCGTAGGACGAGATGGACAGTGAGCAGAGGTTGCAGCTTTCGTTTTGACGAAAGCAGGAATATTAATGCAAGTGAAGTTGAATCAACAATGCAGTTGTCAAGGAATTGGTTGGTGTCAAGCAGGGTGGTACCTTCTAGTTTTCTTCGCCACAGATACGTACAGTCGGACGACCAGCGCAGCGCAGAAAGAGACCGCTTTCAACCTCGTGGCCCCATTCTTATATAGGAGTGGTTTTGAGTTCCAGACTGTTCTGGAAAGTTCATCACTTCATGAAGTTCTCTCAATCCCTAGGATCTTTCACTTCGCCCCTAGCGGTGTGACTTCGAATGGGATGCGGGCCTTCTATACACTTGGCTGCACTGCGCGGCGATCTCTCGGTGGTGAAGCGCCTATGTGAAGAGGGGGCGGATAAGGAGGCGAGGGATTTTCGTGACTATACACCACTGTATATGGCAGCATACAATGGCCACCTCCCTGTGGTGCAGTATCTATGCGAGCAGGGGGCTGACAAGGGGGCGAGGAATATCAGAGTGGATGGCAGGACACTGAAAGATGATGGTGGCCAGACACCACTGCACTGCGCAGCACGCAATGGTCGCCTCGCTGTGGTGCAGTGCTTGTGTGAGCAGGGGGCTGACAAGGAGGCGAGGGATAATGATGCCAAGACACCACTGCACTGGGGGGCAGCACTCAATGGTCACCTCCCCGTGGTGCAGTATTTATGTGAGCAGGGGTCTGACAAGGAGGCGAGGAGCAATAGTGGCTGGACGCCATTGCACCATGCAGCACAGCTCGGTCACCTCCCTGTGGTGCAATACCTCTGCAAGCAAGGGGCCGACACGGAGGCGAAGGATAATGCTGGCCATACCCCTCTGCAGTGGGCAGAAGGAAAGAATCACATCAAAGTTTCGGAATATCTACGCACGTTACCAGCGGCTAACGACAAGGACAGCCTACTCACCCGACCCAGCGCAGGTGATCTTAAAGATGCAACAAATGCAACAAATGCAACAACAGATGCAGCAAATGCAGAAGCGGATGCACAAATGCAGCAGCACTCTCAGGCTTCGGTACAGGCACAGGCATCGACGGAAAACCCAATATTAGAGATGACTACAAATTCTGGTCTCAAACACAGAGCACGAGAAGATCAAGTATAGGTTTAGTAGTATAGTATATGATTTGAAACGATTTGTATATATATTTGATAAATGAACACCAGTATACACCCACCCACACCCTGACCTACATGACCTACATATGGCATTGGCACATTGGCACTCGGTGATGTCGCCCAACTTGATAATAATAATAGAATTATAACTTAGTAGAAGATAGTGGACGTTTTGTGGTGAGGTTTGATCCTGCCTGCTTCGTTATCAGCTTCGCCCCTCTGCCACAGGAGCCAATCCACCTCAATCACCAACAGGTGCAGTCCTCTGCTTGCCAGTGCTAGCTGCAGCTTGTCCACTGCAATGACGGTCAAAGCACGAATTTCCACCTCTTCCTCCGAACCAAAGGGAATCACCTCGCCAGCATCAATAGCCGAGGAAAGCGCCGGCGAGTACACCATGACTCCCATAGCTCTGAGTATCTGAGGCACTCTGTAGTCAGCAAACATGGTGAGCTGCGCGATATCAGTGAAGTAATAAAAGTCCTGATCTGCCTGTGCTTCTGCTGAGTCTAACGGGGCTGTCCTTCTGTTGTAAGCTGCCCACACGTCACCTACCAATATCTGTGGGAGGAGATGAGAGGTTAGTACGAGAGGGGAGAGAGGGAGAGAGGGAGAGAGGGAGAGAGAAAGAGACCCGGACACACACCTGCGCCCTCTTGTAAAAGTGTACCATGCGTCCTTTATATACGCTTGTGTCTCGGAAACCTGGGATGTGCTGCAGAACCAGCTGCACCAGGCGGATGGCACTGCCACCGGCAGCGCGCACCATGTTGGCCGCCAGGCCGTCAAAGGAGTCCAGGAGTGCCTGGCCCAACTCCTGCAGCCTGACAACTCTCTCGTCGATCTGAGGGAGTGGCAGTGCACTGGGGAACCATGAGGAGAGCTCCTGCGCTGTAATGCGTGCAAGTTTGTTTGCATCAAACGCCGTTACGTCCTGTTCTAACTGCGCCTTAAGTGACAGGGCCAGTGTGTCGTATTCCAATTGTGGTGTGGGCCAGAAGCAGAAGTTGAGAGCATCCATTACAAAGACATACTGACACGTCAGAGGACCGTTACTCTTCACGTCGGCGTCGTAGTGCCAGCCAGAGGCGTCCCAGTCCACGCCGTCGAGTACTACCTTTCCATCCTTGCTATGAATGCTATCTGCGTATGTTTCTATGGCTGTCTCGTCGAGTGAGACGTGCGATGCACTCTCTGCCACACGACCACAAGATGATCGCACTTGATACATGGGATTCAAGACATTGCTGCTCATATTGTATTCTCCTCAGTGCTTTTACTGCAACTGGAGTTGATCAGGTGGATACGGTGCAAACTACGGTGGCCATTGCAAAATCTTGTTGTGGGATTCTCCCGTGCTGGCGTGGGATCCCATCCCCTGGGCTGGGATCCGGATCGGGGAGAAGAGGTTGTATAGGTGTATTTGGCAACCATAGATGATAGAGACCAGCGTATCACAACGATGCGATTCATCCCAATCAAAATATCTTATTAAAGGTTTGACATTTACTTTGTAAAGCGCTATAAAACGTGTCCAAAGTCAAAAGCGTCCGAAGCTCAGAGGGACCATTGAGACGGTGTGAGGATAGGATAGGACTAGGAGACGCAGGACGTGCTCAAAGCTGAACACAAACTACAACTATGGTTTTCGGAGTTGATGTACAAGGCCTCCTAGGGGGCGGGAACGCACTGGGCTTGTCAGCGCTGCCTGGTCTAGTAGCGCACACACACACACACCAGCAGGAGCACGACAACAGCAGCAGCGGCAGCGACAGCAGCACGACGGCACATAGCGCTACCACTACCACTACCAACAACAATGCCAGCGACAACAGATTGTTCGGGGCACTCGTTGGACGCCGATTCCCCGCGGACAGCCCGCTGTATTCTGTCGGAGACGCCAGTTTACGCATAAGCATGCCGGCTCTGGACGAGCAAGTGCCCAAGCAGATCTTCGCCTTCACCTCTGCCTCCAGCAGCAGCAGCAGCAGCAGCAGCAGTAGCACGTCTGCGCATGCAGTAACCATTGCACCTGCACCTGCACCTGCACCTGCACATGTGCGTGCACTGCTGCACCCCCACGCCCGACCGCAGCTGTGCGCACTGGACAAGGCTGCGCTGGGCTCCCGCCTGCACGGCTCTGCTACTACCCCCCCTACTCCCGCTGCCAGTAGCACCACCATCAACACCACCTCTGCCACGGGCAGCAGCAGTGGTAGTGATGGTAGTGGTGGTGGTGGAGTTAGTAGTATGACGGAGGCTCGCTTGGTGGATCTGTCACTGCTAGCACTGCAAGGCGCGGCTTCGCACGTCTACCGCTGGCCCCCCTGTGATAGCAGCAGCAGCAGCAGTAGCAGTTGCAGTAGAGGCGGTATTAGCAGCATGGCTCTGCCCGGTCTGTCACTCAGTGCAGTACAGCGCTTCACCAGCAGAGTCAACACCTACTACGTCATCAGGTGCGTGCATGTGTATGTATATATATACACATATATACATATGTCTCCTGCCTTCCTGACGCAAACTAACCCCCCCACCTCTCCCTCTCGTTCTCTCTCTCTAATTACAGGCGACTCCTCAACTCTCTCTGTGCAGCAGCCTTTGCCAGCAGTGACCCTGCCATGAAGGTGTGTGTGTGTGTGTGTGTGTGTGTGTGTTGTGTGCCTTTCTCTCTATCTACGTATACATCACTCTTACTAACCTCCCACACCCACACCCACACCCACATCCACACGCAGGCGCTAGGTCAGGTGCTTCTGGAGGTCCTGGAGGATCATGATGTAACGTTAGTGTCCTTGCGTGAGCAGTACTTGCAACAGCAGCGGCAGCAGGAAGATATAACATCCGCAGCAGCAGGAACAGAGCTCGGGCTCCCCTCCCTGACAGAAATGTGGGCACGTACCTCACAGCAAAGGAATCTCTACTGGCACTTGCTGTATCTGCTTGCTGATGCCCCCCTGCTGTGGGCTGTGCAAGCCATGGATAATCGATACAGATATAGTGGTAGTGGCAGTAGTGATGATGATGCAAAGGCAGGTGCAGGGGTAGAAGTGGATGCAGATGCAGGGGCAGTGCACAAGGCAGAGAGAGAGAGAGAGAAAGAAAGAGAGAGAGAGGCTCAGGCGGACTGTATAATCAACAAATACCTGTTGGAGGGCTACTGGCTGCACGAACAGACACAGACACAAACACAGACAGAGGAGCAGGAGCAGGATCAGGATCAGGGGCAGGGGCAGGGGCAGGAGCAGGAGCAGAGGTGCACCGGCCGACTGTGCGGCTGGAATGTCTTCGGCTTGTTGGAAAGGCACCTGCGGGAGCTGCGGATTATGGTGGAGGACGAAGCAGGGACTGCCATCTTTGTGAAAAACAGCAAGAATGCCTATGATACTACATACGATCTGCGATCTTCTGGCAGTAGCAATAGCAATAGCAATAGCTATAGCAGTAGTGGTAGTGGTGATGTGAGCTCCCCCATGGCCCACATGGTGGTCACGGCGTGTCTCTTGCGTCGCGTGTCGGTCCCTCTTTTGCAGTCGCTGGAGAGGCTTCTCTTCCAACTAGAGTGTTCTGAAACTACCCAGGGGCAGGCATATACACATGCACATGCACAGCAACAGGCACAGAGTGCGGCACGCGGTGTAGGGCCCTCTCAGGAGAGCCTCCGCGTGTCACTCGCCATCTCGCCATCTACTCTCTTGGCGAGCGAAAGCGATACTGTGACTGTGAGCGTGGTGGAAAGGCTGTTTCTCTCTCTTCTATGGGCTCGCAGTCGTGTAGCACTACTGACAGCAGACGTATTCCAACCAGAGGTGACTGGAAAACACAATATGAGCAAGAGCAGGGATGCTTATTACAAAAAGGCCTCGGCTGGAAGCGCAGAGTTAACAGCGCTGGTACCACTCAGAAACCCGCAGGACAGTGTGGCTATGCGTCGTGGTCGTGTCGCTTTGAAGGCCGCTGCTAGTGGTGCTGGTGCTGGTGCTGGTGCTGGTGCTGGTGCTGGTGCTGGCGCTGGTGCTATTCGTGGACAAGTTCCAAGGCAGAGAGAAGGAACTAACCCATACACAGACACAGACACAAACATCAACGAAGAAGCAAAAGAAGAAGCAAAAGAAGAAGCAGAAGCAGAAGCAGAAGCAAAAGCAGACGCAGACGCTGACGCAGAAGTGGCCTTTGCACTAACACTACCACTGCACCCCCGCGACGAAGCCACTTTGCAACACACTCTTGCAAGTACCGAGAAACGATTACAGGGCCTCCGCGCTGACGTACGAGAAGCTACGCATGTGTGGATGTTACAGGAGAATCCATGGCTTGACCTATCTCAGGATAATGAAGCTATCAAGCAATGGGTGGTGACAACCCAAGAGGATTTGGTGGCATCCCATGCTCACAAAGTCCGCACCCAGACACTCACTATTAGCCTACTCACTGCATATGAAAGTGCTCAAAGTGAAGCAGTAGAGAACACGAGGACAGAGAAATCCACAGTCAAGGAAGCGGAGGTATGTGTATGTGTATGCCTATGTGTGCGTTTCTCTCTCATGTGCACTTGCAATAAATCTCACTCACTCACTCACTCACTCACTCACTCACTCACTCACTCACTCACTCACCCACTCAGGTGGTGCGCGCATCGCGGGCACTGGAAAAGGAACAACGGGAGGGGGTCATCCGATCACCTACACATGTCGTG